>Ga0302180_10000490_pt1 | contig 32579 bp, 31 predicted proteins | sample I_Palsa_E3_2_FD_200575 | JGI IMG/M metagenome (GOLD analysis project Ga0302180, IMG submission 200575) | Peat permafrost microbial communities from Stordalen Mire near Abisko, Sweden - I_Palsa_E3_2 | ecosystem: Environmental > Terrestrial > Soil > Palsa > Peat permafrost | place: Sweden...
CTGGGCGAAAGGCTTTGAGGCAACGTCGGTACGCGACCTTGCCGACGAAATGGGTATCACCGGCGCCAGCCTCTACAACGCTTTCGGAGACAAGCGCGCCCTATACCGTCGTGCACTCGACCAATACATCGCGGGAAGCCTTGGCGAGCGCGTCAGCCGGCTTGAAAACACCCAGCCTCCGCGCAAGGTGATAGGCGCCTTTTTCCAGGAGATCATCGCATGCTCCCTGAGCGACAAGCAGCGAAAGGGCTGCATGTTGGTCAATTCGGCGCTCGAGCTAGCGCCGCATGATCGACAGTTCCAACGGGTTGTCGCCTGCGTCCTTGTCGAGGCGGAAAAGTTTTTCCGTCGTTTGGTCCAGGCTGGTCAGAAGGACGGCACGATTTCAACATCGCAGCCGGCGGACGATCTGGCCCGGGTTCTCCTCGGCGTCCTTCTTGGTATTCGTGTGTTGGCGCGCGTACGTCCTGAGCGTGAATTACTGGAGGGCATGGCGCGGGCCGTCTTTGCCCTGCTCGATTGCGAACTGGTGGCCTAGATGAAAGCACAGTCCCTTGCGCTATCGATCGTTATTTGCACGTTTGCGGGCGCAACTCGCGATGGACGAGATTGGAATACCGTTCGCCACTCAGAATCGCCTTCTGGCGCGCCTGGCGCCCCTACGAATGTGACGTGGTGACGAAATGATGATGATGCCATTCAAACCACGCCTCTCGAGGAATCAAAAGCCTTGCCGCCGATGCGGTAACCAAGACCGTCGGCTGGCGAATAGATTCCCAACCAGGGAGAGCGGGGCGTGAGATATTTTCTTGTAAGCATTGGATTGCTGTTGGCCGCCGCTCTTCCGGCCCAAGCGCAGGACGCCGGGCCCTACGTACAGGCCCGTCTTGTCTCCGAGGACAGCGCCGTGCCGCCCGGCGGCGCCGTTACAATCGCTCTGGTCGAAGATATCCAGGCTGGCTGGCACACCTATTGGGTCAGCCCTGGCGACGCCGGCGCAGCCACCGAAATCAAATGGACTTTGCCGCAAGGCTGGGGTGCGGGCGCGATCCAGTGGCCTACGCCGAAGCGCCTGCCCGTAGGGCCGCTGATGGATTACGGCTAGGTGGCGCGGATCGCAAAGAGTTGGTGAAGCTCAATCGCAATGATCCAATCGCGATCGACGACGTCCTACGTCCAATGAGAGCGTCTATGGAGGAAGCCTCGCGCAATCACTCCGCTCTGTGAGAGCGCCGGCTTACACCGCGATCGATATGCCGTCAGTTAAAGGGAGGAAGACAATGAAAGCGCACGAGATATGGGTAGCGGCGGTAGCGTCCGTCGCAATAGGCGTCGTGCTACTGCTTTCCGGATGCGCCGCTTCTGGAGGTATCCGTAGGCCGGAGACAATATCCATGCCGGTCTCGTTGGGTTGGTACAACGGAGAACGCGTCTACTACATCACGACCGATATAACTGACCCACCCATGGCGCGCGGTGCCGGTGTCAATCTGGCCTTGCGCATGAGGGATGCCATTCCGACGTATCCCAAGCCCCCGGAGCAGAAAGACGTTCTAGAGCGAGTCTACAAATTTCCGAATGGTGAGCAAGAGGCAGTGTTCGCTTCTATTCCCAATCCCGTCGGTCCGCTAAGCAGCGACGCGCAGTACAGCCCACTGTGGATTTTGTATGTCGTCAGGATTGTGGGTGGGAGGAATAGCGAGCTGCTTTCGTCCGAAGAGGCCATTTTGGCGGCACAGGATGCTGGCAAAGTTACGGTTACGCGTACGGCCATTGTGATCAACTGCCCGATCGTTGGCACCGAACGCGGTGGCCTGTTGCCGGGAATGAAACTCGGATATTAGGCGCGCCCCAGGGAAGACGAGTACGCCTAACAACACGCAACATATCGGCTAAGGACTTCGGCGTGAGGATTTCTGGGACGGGCAAATAACTCCGCTGCGTGTTGCATCAGAGGCGGCTTACCGAAACCTGCTAGCATGCCGATGGGCATGCTCCCGCCGGGGTCGGCGCCCTGCACGAGCTTTGGGAATTCGAAGGGGCGGGGTACCCGATCCGATGCAAGCGTGTCCGCGACAACCTTGCCATCGAGACCAACGAACAGCATGGTCGAGGCGCCGATCCGGTGGCCGTGATTGGCGAGTGCCGAAGTGATCGTCGCCAAATCACCTGTCGCCACCGCCTCGCGGAATGCGAATTCGGACGTCAATATACGGGCGGACTGGTTGAGCTCGTCCGCTCGCTCGTGCAGGAGCCTCGCGAAAACACGCTAACCGACGTCCAGGTCGGCTTCCGCCCGCGCGTGGGCATAATGCGTGTTGGCGACATTGACCAGCACGAGCGCCGCGATCTGCACCACGGCGAGGAGCGCAACGAAGAACACAATGATGCGCGTGCGAAGTCTGCGGATGCGCATCAGTGTCCCGCTCCAGAGTTCTCGAGTGCCGGCAGGGGCGAACCCGCAGTGTCGAGCACTATCGAGACGCGGGCGCTCGGGACTGCATTGCCGACGTGAATTGCCTGAACCTTGGGTTCGAAAGTCGGCGCCGGGTACCACGTCCGCAGTTCGTAGTCACCGACCGGCAGCTCTTTGAGCTCGACGAGGCCGTTGGCGGAAGTCTTGCCAAAATAGGGCGTATCCACGACCACGACCCACGCCACCATCTGGTCGTGAATGTTGCAACCTAGCACGACCAGTCCCGGTTTGTCGAAGACAACGGGGGTTGCCTCCACGCCCGCGTACAGCTTCTGGGTGAACACCTTGGGCGGCGAGAACGAATAGATCGAGTGACGGACGTTGTCGCTGTTGGGGAAACGCACCTCAGTCCCTGTCCGAATCACGCTGACCAGAGGTACGAAGGTCTTGTTGATCTGGTCGATAGTCGCTTGCGGCGAGCGGACCGGGAATGCGGGGGAGTCGTCGACGCGAGTCGCGTAGACGACCGCGTCGGCGAGCGGCCGGCCGCTGGAATCGGCAACAGCGACTTGCAGTTTTGCCGCGTGGGAGACGGATAGCGTGAGTATCGCAAGCGGCACTACTAGCCATCCCCGAGAGCGGTCAGCACTCGACCACAGCCCGATTACTGGTACGACCCCATGCGCCCGAGTGAGCATTTCGACAACCCCGGTAAGTCTCCGTTGATGGATATGCAATTGGTACCGAAATGCCCGGCCCACGCGCACGATCATCTGCGCGAGCTCGCCCGCAGAGACATCGCTACGGATTTCGCGGGCCCGCTGCCCTTCGGCCAAGGCTTTCCCAAAGTCGCCTCGACGATGTCCCAATGCCTTTGCAGACGAACGCGCACGGCCGCCTCGACGGGCGCGAGTTCTACCATCGCATTAACCGCCAACCACCCCGGCCCCCCGATGGCGCCCGAGCAGCCTTGAGCGACCTGGCTAAGCCACGCGGCGATCCGTTCACGGGGCGAGCCGGCGCCGCTTAGTGTCTCTATCATCGCAGATCGGCCCGAGCGCAGGTACGTGTTGAACGCTCGGTCAAACAGAGAGCGCTTGTCTTTGAAGGCCTTGTAGAGGCTTCCTCGTTCAAGTCTGGTCGCCTTCAGCAGATCCGGAATCGAGGTTGCACGATAACCCTGCTTCCAAAACATCTGCAGGGCCTCGGTGACGACCGCTTGATCTTCAAACTCTCGTGGTCGACCCATGTATCGAGCACACTGTGTTCTGTACCGATCGGTCCATAACATGGGCGAAGCCATTTCCTATTCACCGCATTCAGCTATGCGGCGACCGCAATTGCAAACATCGTAATGCATAGCATGTACACGGCAAGTTGATACACACGTCCTTGGGCGATGCCGGTCTGTGCGGACCCTAGGATAAATGTCGTGCGCCACCTTGAGGTGGAATAGCCCCCATGCAAAGTAAAAAAGGGCGCCCAATCGGGCAACCCACCGAGCCTTAAGCGATACAGCCGGCGATGGCAACACGCCTCACCTCCGTGCTCGCCGCGAGAAGCGCTTCATCCAGCGGTCCACCGAAACCGAACCTGCGCCGGCGATGGCCAACCACAGGAATAGCGCCAAGTATTCCGATTCGTCGAACCCGACTAAGGTGAGAACGGAATCCACCTGGTCCCACTTGGCCGAGGCAATCGCCACGATCATGGCCACCCCCAGTGCGCCGGCGGAAATTCGTGTCATGAAGCCAACTAAGAGAAATATACCGCCGAAGAATTCGACGCCCGAAACGAAGGGCGCGAGGATTGTCGGAGCGGGGATATGCCAGCCGACGAAATTCTCTACGATGGCAGGTAAGTTTTGCAATTTGCCCAAGCCGCTCCACAAGAATTCCCAGCCGACGATGAACCGAGCAAAAAGCGGCGCAAGCCACTCTATGTGTCGAGAAACTCGTTCGGGCCATTCAAAAAACCAATCGATCAAAGTTGTCATGTAATTCCTTTATTTCTTGGGTCTCCTTTGAGAGACCGGCCGGGCGTTAAGGTTATTACGCCAATCGGATGCATTTAGTGATGCGTGGCATTTTCTGCCCATAGTGTTTACCTGTCGCGATTCCATTGAACGCAATTTCTTTGACCTGTGCCGAAACAAAGTGGAAGCGGCGAGGGTCCTTATCGGTGACGCCCTTGACGCGTTTGCAAAAGGAAAAGATGTGAAAAGCAAGCAAGTAAAAAGCAACGGGCCGCACCAAAGCTGGCTCCTCTCGGCAAATGAGATCCCACGAGTGCAAGTGATCGTGCCCTATTGGTGTATGAACAGCGTTGACCTAAGATGGTCCACGGCTATCCGTTATGCCTCGCGGACTTCGTGGCTATCTTGTGCGCGCCCGATACCCGAAGGTCGTGGCTGACTTTGAGCTCGCGCTGACGGGCGGGCCTCAGCTCATCACCGAGTTGTACGAGAAGCTGCCGATACTGGATTTTTCTCGACATATTCTGCAGGGCGCGGAAGCGCGATTATCGGTGCTGCGGGTACCGGAATGTGGTTGGAGCGACCTCGGTACGCCGCGTAGCGTTGCAGCTTGCCTTCAGCGATTGACCGAGGAGTCGTGCTACTCGAAGCATCGCTCGCGATGCGGGCTTGGTCAGCCTCGCTGCGACGGTGTCTCCCCACGCGCAGTTTGCGCATCGCGTGGCCGGTTCACCCTAGGAAGAAACAAATGTCATTGCAAGATCGACTCGATGCATTTAAGGCCGATTTCGAAGGACGTAAGGCTCCCGCCAGGGTGGTTGAAGTCGTGCACCGTGCGACTGCGGCGTTAATCACCTCGGGACAGGCGGGGCGCGCGCTGCAGGTGAGCGCCCGCGCACCCGAATTCGAACTGCCCGATTCGACGGGTCGGCTGATCCGCTCGGCTGATCTAAGCGCGCGTGGCCCACTCGTGATTACCTTCTACCGCGGGGTATGGTGCCCTTATTGCAATATGGATTTGCAGGCTCTTGAGGAAGCGAGCTTGGAAATTCGGGCCACGGGCGCGGCGATTGTTGCAATCTCCCCGCAGTCCGGTGGTAGCAGTCGCAAAGCCATACGCGAAATGCGCTTGAGCTTTCAAATTCTATTGGACCTGGGCGGACAGGTTGCGCACGCATTTGGCCTGCGTTTTCGACTATCGGATGAACTGATCACACTCTATAAGGGCTTCGGCAATGACCTTAGCGTCACTAATGGCGAGCCAAGTTGGACCTTGCCCATGCCGGCCCGCTATGTCATCGGCAGCGACGGAGTCATTGCGTATGCCGAAATCAATCCCGATTACACGCAGCGTCCCGATCCGAGTGAACTGTTGCCCGTCTTACGCCGCCTTCAAGATCCAGCAGCTGCGTAATTATCAAACTCTTCAGCCCCGGTGCAGCTGGCTTTAGGCTGGCCGCGTAATTGCAGCTGGTGATTCCTTTTTCGCGAGGAAAGCGGCGCAGCCATCGCGATTAGATTGATTCAACGCCCTCTCTGGCACCGGAGCCAGGTGGCGCCACAACGCCGGCGGCACCACGCGCAAGGCCACCAGCAGACGGCCGGTCATGCGCAAAAAACCAATCTGCAGTGCCAAGGCAAGCTTGAGGTCGGGCGTTCGCCGCTCGTCGTCAATGAATCTGCTACCGAAGTGGTCTGAACTGCAGCTCTGACTGTTTAATTGGGCCACGCTGCAGTCGTCGGTGTCGGACCTTTTTCAGCGACGACTGCGCTGACCCGCCTCGTATTTGCCGCCAACATGGTTCCTCGGAAGAGGAAGGTCACGACGCAAATGGGGCGCGATCCCTTTCAACACTTCGGACAAGTGGGCGTGCAGTCCGGTGTCAATCAGCTTCAGTCTCTTTGCGAGGTTTCCGTGCAGACCAAGGCAAATTGTTTCAGCCCATGCGCAGCGGCGCTGTGCAACCCCGTCGTCAACGGCATCGCTGTCCAAGTGGCGTTCGGTGTTAGGCCTGTGGACGGGGCCCCGGAGGTCGCTCTTGCGCACGCAACTCCGGTCGTCGCTCGCTTCCGGGGTCGCGCCCGGCCCGTCGCCCTCACGGTTCTCATCCACACCCGTCTCCAAGGAAGTCGAGACTAGCACCCCATCTGACACCCAGCCCGCATAGAATGTGACACCCCGTCAAGATTGGGCGAGAAAAACCAGACCATGGATTCAATGGTCGGGGTGACAGGATTTGAACCTGCGACCTATACGTCCCGAACGTAGCGCTCTACCAGGCTGAGCTACACCCCGAATTGGGAAAGATCAATGCCGTCCTGAAGCGGCCCCCGCCTTGGCGCCGGGGCCGCGCAGTGTACCCGCGCCACTAATGGCGCGCCAATGTCATCGCTGTCCCCTGCATCGGCCGGGCTGCGGGCGTCAACAACCGGCCCATGCCCGATGGTCGCCGTTTACGTCGTGTGCTCAACCGCAAAGCGCGCGAGGCTCACGAGCCCCTCCTTATAGGGAGATCCCGGCAGCACGCCAAGCGCCGCCAGGGCGAGCTCCGATTCCGTCTCTGCGGCGCGCTGGGCATAGTCGAGTCCGCCGGTTGCTTCGATCGCCGCAACCACGGCATCCAGCTCGATGAGGCCGCCGCTTTTGATGGCACGCCGGATCGCCGCACGCTGGGATTCGTCACCGTGCTTGAGCGCGTGGATGAGCGGCAGCGTCGGCTTGCCCTCCGCCAGGTCATCGCCCAGATTCTTGCCTCTAGCCGAGGGATTCGAGCGGTAGTCGAGCACGTCATCCATGAGCTGGTAGGCCGTGCCCAGATGCCGCCCGTAGCGGGCAAGCGCCGCCTGCACTTCGGGGGGGCTGTGCGAGAGCACCGCCGCGACCTCCGCGCCGGCCTCAAAAAGCCGGGCGGTCTTGCGATGGATGACGTCCAGATAGCGCTGTTCGCTGGTCTCGGGGTCGTGGGCGTTCATGAGCTGCAGCACTTCCCCTTCCGCGATCACATTGGTCGCATTCGCCATAATCTCCATCACCGGCTGCGAATGCAGGCTTGCCATCATCTGAAAGGCGCGGCTGTAGACAAAGTCCCCCACCAGCACGCTCGCCTGATTGCCGAACACCTCATTTGCCGTGGCGCGCCCGCGGCGTTTGGATGAGCCGTCGACAACGTCATCGTGCAGCAGGGTCGCCGTGTGGATGAACTCGATGAACGCCGCGGCCTCGATATGGGCCGCGGAGGTCTTTCCACAGGCCCGCCCCGCGAGGACGACCAGGAGCGGGCGCAGGCGTTTGCCGCCACCCGTGATGATGTGCGCCGCGACCTGGTCGACGAGGGCGACACTGCTCTTCAGGCGCGCTCGGACCACGGTGTTAACACCGTCGAGATCGCCTTGGATCAAGGCCCGTATTTCATCGAGGCTCATGCGGGGAAGTGTATCTGGAGTGGGGCATTGTGGCGGGGGTCGGTTTGACCCCCTATTGCCCGGTCAGTAGAATGCGCGGCCTTTCGCAGGCTCGGCTCCCGGGCTCCAGGATTCATCATGTACGCGGTTATCGCCACGGGCGGCAAGCAATATCGGGTCACCCAGGACGGGGTTCTACGCATCGAGAAGCTCGATGCCGAGCCCGGCGCGACGGTGGAGTTTGGCGAGGTCCTGCTGGTGGGCGAGGGCGCCGATGTGAAGCTCGGCATCCCGCTCCTTAAGGGCGGGAAAGTCAGCGCCACGGTGATCCGCCATGGCAAGGGCACGAAGGTTTCCATCGTCAAGTTCCGGCGCCGCAAGCACTATCTGCGTCGCAAGGGTCACCGGCAGATGTTCACCGAAGTGAAAGTGACTGCGATCAGCGCAGGCTAGGCCACGGCTCATTCGAGGATTTTGCAAAGATGGCACACAAGAAAGCAGGCGGCAGCACCCGTAACGGCCGCGACTCGCATTCCAAGCGCCTCGGGGTCAAGCGCTTCGGCGGTGAGCAGGTGCTTGCCGGCAACATCCTCATCCGGCAGCGCGGCACGCTGGTGCGTGCGGGCTCCAATGTGGGTGTTGGGGTCGACCACACGCTCTTCGCCAAGGTCAGCGGGCGCGTGAAGTTCAAGAAATCAGGCTCCGAACAGCGCATGTACGTCAGCGTCCTGCCCGAGACGAACTGAACGCGGCGCGCGCGCCCGGTCCGGATTGCCTTGACCCCGGCTCTGCCGGGGTTTTCATCTAAGCCATGAAATTCGTCGACGAAGCTCGGTTGAAAGTGCAGGCCGGCCACGGTGGCCGTGGCAGCACGAGCTTCCGCCGCGAGAAGTTCGTGCCGCTGGGCGGTCCAGATGGGGGCGACGGCGGTCATGGTGGCAGTGTGTACCTGCGCGCTGCGCCGGGGATCAATACCCTCGCTGATTTTCGGATCGAAAGGACTTTCAAGGCCCAGGTCGGCGAATACGGCTCGGGCAACGGCTGTACCGGGCGGGGAGGCGGCGACCTCCATATTCCAGTGCCGATCGGCACAGTCGTGCGGGATTTTGACACCCAGGAGGCCTTGGGCGATTTGACTCACGAAGGGCAGGAACTCCTCGTGGCCCGGGGCGGCAAGGGCGGCTGGGGCAACACCCGCTTCAAATCCAGCACCAACCGCTCGCCGCGGCAATTCGGTCCGGGACTGCCGGGCGAAAAGCGCGTTCTAGAGCTTGAGCTTAAGTTGATCGCGGATGTGGGCCTTCTCGGTTTGCCCAATGCCGGCAAATCCACCCTGATCCGCGCGGTTTCCGCGGCCCGGCCCAAGGTTGCGGGCTATCCGTTTACGACCCTGCACCCCAATCTCGGCGTGGTATCCGTCGGCGAACATCGCAGCTTCGTCATGGCCGACATCCCCGGGCTCATCGAGGGCGCATCCGACGGCGCAGGTCTCGGCCACCGCTTCCTGAGGCACTTGCAGCGCACGCGGTTACTGCTGCATCTGGTGGATATGGCGCCGCCCGATCCGGACGCGGACCCTGTCAAAGACGCCCGGGCGATCGTTCTGGAGCTCAAGAAGTTTGATGCGGCATTGGCCAAAAAGCCGCGCTGGCTGGTGCTCAACAAGCGCGATCTCATGCCGGATGAGGAGGCGGAGGAGCTTGCGCGCGCGATCGTGCGGCGCCTGAGATTCCGCGGACCGCATTTTCTCATCTCGGGCGCGACCGGCCGGGGCACACAGGAGCTGTGCGCGGCGGTGATGAATTTCCTCGAGGAGCGCGCTCGCGAGGAGCGCGCGCGATCCTAGGCCTTGGCCTGCATTTGCCGGATGCGCGCTGCGAGCCTGCTTTTGTGGCGCGCAGCCTTGTTGCGATGAACGATCTTCTTCGTGACGAGCGTATCGATCATCGGCACGGCTTCCTGGTAACTCGTGCGGGCGGCGTCCTTATTACCCGTCGCAATCGCCGCGATCACTTTGCGCAGCGCCGAGCGCATCCGCGAGCGCAGCGCGATGTTGCGGGCGCGGTGCTTCTCAGCCTGGCGAGCAGCTTTTTCCGCTGATTTCGTATTAGCCACAGTGGTCCATCCATCTACAGGGCGCGGTAGTCTGGGGAGACCATGGACCCTTGTCAACGCTGGCGGTGCCCAGACCTTAAGCATCCTGCGCTATAGTTTGCTGGCTTCGGTGCGAGGGTGGCGATGGAGCTTATTCGAGGACTCACGAACCTGCGCCCGCATCACCGGGGCTGTGCGGTGACCGTAGGCGGGTTCGACGGGCTGCATCTGGGCCATCAGGCGCTCATCGGCCGCCTGCACGATGCCGCCGCTCGCTTAAGCTGCCCCACGATGCTTGTCAGCTTCGAGCCCATGCCGCGCGAGTACCTGGCGCCGCAGTCGCCGCCGGCGCGCCTGACGACCTGGCGCGAGCGCTGGCATCTGCTGCAGGAGCTGCGGCTCGATTACGTGCTGTTGCTGCGCTTCGGAGAGGGCCTGCGGCGCCTTTCCGGAGAGGACTTCGCGCAGATCCTGGCGCGCGACCTGAATGCTGCCGCCGTGGTTGTCGGCCATGATTTCAAGTTCGGCCGGGGCGGGGAGATGAGCGCAGCGGCGCTTGCCGCGGGCGGCGAGCGCTTCGGGTTCACGGTGGATGTGGTGCCGCCAGTGATGCTGGATGGCGAGCGCGTGAGCAGTAGCGGCGTGCGTGCGGCCTTGGGCAGGGGCGACCTGGCGCACGCCGAACGCTGGCTCGGCAGGCCCTATTCGATGCTCGGGCGCGTCGTGCATGGCAGTCACCTCGGACGCGAGCTCGGATTCGCAACGGCCAATGTGAAGCTGCATCGAAAGCGCACGCCGCTCGCGGGCATCTTTGCGGTGCGGGTGCGCGGCGCGGGCCGTGCGACGCTGCCGGGAGTGGCGAGCCTCGGGACCCGCCCGACGGTGGGCGGCACCGAGCCGCTGCTTGAGGCGCATGTGTTCGATTTTGCCGGTGATCTCTACGGGCGCGAGATTGAAGTCGAGTTCGTCGAGAAACTGCGCGAGGAGGAGCGCTTCGTGGACCTGGCAGCGCTCACCCGGCAGATGCATGTCGATGCCGCGCAGGCGCGGCGAATTTTGGAGTGTTGAACGCACGATGGAGTACAAAGACACGATCAATCTGCCGCAGACGGACTTCCCGATGAAGGCGGATCTTCCCCGACGCGAGCCCGTCACGCTTGCGCACTGGGACGAGCTTGGCGTCTACCGCCGTCAGCGCGAGGTTGCCCAAGGTCGGCCGCGCTTTGTCCTGCACGACGGTCCGCCCTACGCCAACGGCGTCATTCACATCGGTCATGCCGTCAACAAGATCCTGAAGGACATCGTGGTCAAATCACGCTTCCTGGACGGCTTCGACACGCCCTATGTGCCGGGCTGGGATTGCCATGGACTGCCAATTGAGCTGCAGATTGAGAAGAAGGAGGGCCGTCCGGGCCAGAAGCTCGACGTCAAGGCGTTCCGGGCCGCCTGCCGCGCTTTTGCGGAGGAGCAGATTCAGGGGCAGCGCAGCGACTTCAAGCGGCTCGGGGTGCTCGGCGACTGGGATCATCCCTACCGCACCATGGACCCGAAGTATGAGGCGCAGCAGCTGCGCGCTTTCGGCCAGGTGCTCAACAACGGGCATGTGTATCGCGGCGCAAAGCCCGTGCACTGGTGCCTGAATTGCCGCTCGGCACTGGCGGAAGCCGAAGTCGAGTACGAGGAGAACACGTCCCCGGCCGTTGACGTCGGCTTCGAGCTCATCAACGAGGATCGCGAGCGGCTGCGGCAGGCCTTCGACCTGGAAATGCTGCCGGCGGGCCCCGTGTACGCCGTGATCTGGACGACGACGCCATGGACGCTGCCCGCGAACGAGGCTCTGAGCGTGCATCCGGATTATCTCTATGCGCTCATTCCGACGAACCGCGGCAGCTTGCTGCTGGCGAGCGATCTGCGCGCGCGCGTGGACAGTTATGCGGAAAAAGGCATCGCCCGGACACAGGCAGCGGAGGCTGAGATCACGGGTGTCTACGGGCGCTCGCTCGAAGGATTTCGCTTTCACCACCCGTTCTACGAGCGCGTGGTGCCGATCGTTCTGGGCGCGCACGTCACCCTCGATGTCGGCACCGGCATCGTGCACACGGCTCCCGCGCACGGGCTCGATGACTGGATTGTCGCGCAGCGCTATGGATTGCCCGTCAACAATCCGGTAGGCAATGACGGCCGCTTCGTGCGCGGCACACCGCTCTTTGCAGGCGAGCTGATCTGGGATGCAAACCCGCATGTCATCGCGGTGCTCGCGGAGAAGCACCGGCTCTTCAGGCACGAGGCCTACAAGCACAGCTATCCGCATTGCTGGCGCCATAAGACGCCGCTCATCTTTCGCGCCACCCCGCAGTGGTTCATCAGCATGGAGGCGAGCTCGCTGCGCGCGCATGCGCTGCGCGATGTCAAGGAGGTGACGTGGACCCCCGCCTGGGGCGAGCAGCGCATCACCGGCATGCTCGAGAATCGCCCCGACTGGTGCATTTCCCGGCAGAGGACCTGGGGCGTGCCGATCCCGCTGTTCGTCCATCAGGCGACCGGCGAGCTCCACCCCCGCAGCCTCGAGCTCATCGAGGAGGCGGCGCGCCTCGTTGAGCGTGGCGGGGTGGAAGCCTGGTTTGAGCTTGATCCGAAGGAGCTCATTGGGGCCGACGCTGCCTACTATGCAAAGGTCGTGGACGTCATGGACGTGTGGGCCGACTCCGGGCTCTCCTTCGAATGCGTGGGGAAACTGCGGCCGGAAGTTTCAGCTCCGGTTGATCTGTATCTGGAAGGCTCCGACCAGCACCGCGGCTGGTTCCACAGCTCGCTCCTCATGTCCGAAGCGATGTACGAGCGGGCGCCGTACCGCGGCGTGCTCACTCACGGTTTTGCCGTGGATGAGAAGGGCCGCAAAATGTCGAAATCGGTAGGCAACGTGATCGCACCGCAGAAAGTGATTCAGAACCTGGGCGCGGACGTGCTGCGCCTGTGGGTCGCCGCCACCGACTATGCAAACGAGATGAGCGTGTCGGATGAGATCCTGAAGCGCATGGCGGACTCCTACAGGCGCATGCGCAATACCGTGCGCTTTCTCTTGGGCAACCTTGCAGGCTTCGACCCCCGCGCGCACGCCATTGCCCCCAAAGACCTGGTGGCGCTCGATGCCTATGCGCTCGCACGCACGCGTCAATTGCAGGACGAGGTGATCGAAGCCTACCGGAGCTACGCATTTCATTTGATCTACCAGAAGGTCCACAATTTCTGCGTGGTGGATCTGGGCGGCTTCTATCTCGATATCCTGAAGGACCGCCTGTATACGACCCCGGCCCAGGGACATGCGCGCCGCTCGGCGCAGACGGCGATGTTCCACATCGCCGAGAGCATCGTGCGCTGGCTCGCGCCCATTCTCTCGTTCACGGCCGAGGAGATCTGGCGGCACTTGCCGCCGCCGCGACTCGAGTCGGTGTTTCTCGCGACCTGGCATAGCATTCCGGAGGTGCCGGACAGTGCCATTGACTGGCCGGCGCTCATCGCGCTGCGCTCCAATGTCATGCACCAGCTCGAAGCCCTGCGCGATGCCGGCGCTATCGGCTCATCACTGGATGCGACGGTGGCCGTGTATGCCGCGCCCGAGAGTTACGCAAAGGTGAGCTCATTGGGAGAGGAGCTGCGCTTTCTCTTCATTACTTCGCAAGCGCGCCTGCATGAGCGTGCGGACGCTCAAGCGGACGTCATCGAAGTCGCGCCTTCCCAGGATGTCAAATGCGTGCGCTGCTGGCATCACCGGCCGGACGTCGGCTCCCATCCGCAGCATCCGCAGCTGTGCGACCGCTGCGTCACGAACCTGTCGCTGCCGGGCGAGCGGCGGGTGTTCGCATGAACCCGGGTAGCGGCTGGCGCTGGCTGCCGGTGACGGTCGCGCTCATCTGCCTGGATCAGTTCACAAAGCTTCTGGTCGTGCAACACGTCAAGCTCTACAGCAGCATCCATGTCCTGCCGGTGCTCGACATCAGCCTGCGCTACAATCGGGGTGCCGCATTCAGCTTTCTCGAGGGCGCATCGGGTTGGCAGCGCTGGTTGTTCACGGCGCTCGCCCTGGTGGTGGGGGGCGCGATCCTCGTCTGGATGCGGCGTTTGCAGGGTGCCGCGCAGTGGCTCCTGTCATTGAGTCTCGCATTCATTCTTGCAGGTGCGCTCGGCAACATGATTGATCGTCTCCGTATCGGCCACGTCATTGACTTCATCGTCGCTCACTGGCACCGCGCCGAGTTTCCGGCCTTCAACGTGGCCGACTCCTGCATAACCATCGGCGCGGCACTCCTCATCCTCGATGCCTTGCTCGAGAGCCGGCGCACACGGGTGTCCGCCTGATGCAGATTCTGCTCGCCAATCCGCGCGGCTTCTGCGCTGGCGTCGCTCGAACTCTTTGGATCGCCCATCTATGTGCGTCACGAGGTGGTGCATAACCGCCATGTGGTCGAGCGCCTGCGCGGGCTCGGCGCGGTCTTCGTCGAGGAGCTCGACCAGGTCCCATCCGGCGCCAACGTGATCTTCTCCGCGCACGGCGTGTCGCGCGCGGTCGTCGATGCGGCCGCCCAGCGCGGACTTACGGTGTTTGATGCCACGTGCCCGCTCGTGACCAAGGTGCACATGGAAGTGCAGCGCTACGCGAGTGAAGGGCGCGATGTCATCCTCATCGGCCATGCGGGCCATCCGGAGGTTGAGGGCACGATGGGCCGCTTCGATACCTCCTTCGGCGGCAAGATCCATCTGGTGCAGAATGTCGCCGACGTCGCGGCGCTCGTCGTGCGCGATCCCGAACGGCTCGCCTTCGTCACGCAGACGACGCTCTCGATGGATGACACGACGCAGATCGTGGCGGCGCTGCGCGCGCGCTTCGCGCAGCTGGCGACACCGCGACATGAGGACATCTGCTACGCGACGCAGAACCGCCAGGATGCCGTGAAGAAGCTCCTCGAACACTGCGATGTGCTCGTGGTCATAGGCTCGCGCAGCAGCTCCAATTCCAACCGCCTGCGCGAGCTTGCCGAGCGCGCAGGAATCTCCGGCTATCTCGTCGACGGGCCCGAAGAGCTGCACCGCGAGTGGTTCGACGGCAAACAGACGGTGGGCGTGACCGCCGGCGCTTCCGCGCCGGAGGTGCAGGTGCAGCAGGTCATCGAATGCCTGCGCGGCTGGGGAGGGGAGGTGACGCGCGAAGTCGCCGGGCGCGAGGAGAAGGTCTACTTTTCGCTGCCGCGGGAGCTTAGGCGCTAGCGTCCGCCGTACAGGGAGCGCTTCAGCCGCCAGCGCTTGTGCGACCACGGCCAATCGGGTGGCGCTGCGCGGATCTGCGCCTCCACGCGCGCCGCGTAGCGCTCGGTGAGCTCGCCGGGTGCCATCGCCTCGCCGGCGGCGGCGAGGCTGGTAAATTCCATGCGGTAGTGTCCGCGCGCCAGGCGGCGCATCTGCGCGAAGAATACCGGGTAGCGCGTGGCGCGCGCGATCTCCTCGGTGCCCATGAAAAAGGCGCTGTCGCGGTTCAAGAAGCGCACCCAGTGCTTGTGTTCGGACTTCGTCGGCTCCTGATCGGCGATCATGCAGATGGCGCGCACGATCTGCCGCCGCTTCAGAATATCCGGCAGCAGCGCATCCGCCGGAACGAGCCGGCTGCCAAAGCGCGTCCGCAGCTTAAGCATTTCGCGCTCCGCCCAGGGATTGATGAGCGGCTTGTAGGCGGCATCGAGCGGATAGCCGAGTTCGGCGGATAAGGCAAGCAGGAACCACTCCCAATTGCATTGATGCGCCGCCACGATGAGCACGGGCGTGCCCTGCGCAAGGGGCTCGCGAACGAGCTTAAGATTGGCAATCTCGACGTGCGCGCGGATCTTCTCGGCGCTCAAGCGTGCGCTCTTCACAATCTCGACCAGTACCTGCGCGAATCCCGAGTAATAACGGCGCATGATCTCGCGCAGCTGCGTGCCATCGGCGTCAGGGAAGGCGATCTTGAGATTCTCGCGCACGACGTCTGCGCGATACCGAACGACGCGAAAGGTTACCCAGGCGATGATGGCTGCCAGCGCGTAGAGCACGCGCAGCGGCAGTGTGGCCACGAGGCGCAGCCACCACACCGAGCGCTGCATTTCACGCGGCCGGATGCGGCTTGACAGGCGCGGAGGGCTTGGGCGGACGTGCGGCAAGCGCGCCCGAAACCTTAGGTCCGATCCAGCGCTCGATGTCATCGACCACCGTGAACGCCGCCGGCACGATCACCAGCGTCAGGAGCGTCGAGGTGAGAAGACCGCCGATGACGGCGACCGCCATGGGCGCGCGGAATGAGTTGTCCCCGTGCAGCCCGATGGCCACCGGCAGCATGCCCGCGATCATTGCGACGGTGGTCATGACGATAGGACGCGCGCGTTTGTGGCCGGACTCGATGAGGGCGGTCAGGCGGTCTTTTCCGGCCCGCATCTCTTCGATGGCGAAGTCGACGAGCAGGATGGAGTTCTTGGCGACGATGCCCATCAGCATGAGAAAGCCGATGACGACCGGCAGCGACACCGGCATCTGGCACACCATCAAGGCCACCGCCGCGCCGCCCACAGACAGCGGCAGGGCGGAGAGGATGGTGAGAGGCTGGAATACCCTGGCGAAGAGCAGGACCAGCACCGCGAACACCATCAAGATGCCGGTCGCCATGGCCAGCGCGAAGTTGGTGAAGAGCTCCGTCATGATCTCGACGTCGCCGACTTCAACGAGCCGCACGCCGTTCGGCAGGTTCTTCATCGTGGGCAGTGCGCGGATGGCTTTCATCGCGGTGCCCAGCTCGACGCCGTTCAGGTCCGCTTCCAGAGAGACGCGGCGGCTCTGGTTGTAGCGCCGCACCTTGGTCGGCCCCTCGCCGAAGGACAGATCGGCGACGGATTTCAACGGTACCGTTTGTCCGGACGAGGTCGGCACGGGAAGGTTCTCGAGCGTCGAGAGATCATTGCGCGCGTGCTCCACCAGGCTTACGCGAATCGGAATCTGGCGGTCCTTGAGAGAGAACTTCGCCACATTCTGCGGAATGTCCCCGAGCGTTGCGATGAGCACCGTCTGGCTGATGCTCTCCACCGTCACGCCCAGCTGCGCCGCCACATCGAGGCGCGGCCGGATGACGATCTCGGGGCGCGGCAGATCGCCGTTGATGCGCGGCTCGCGCAGCGTGGGCAGGCCTCTCATCTCGGTGATGATCTGCTGCGCCGTGCTTTGCACCAGCGCACCGTCGTCGCCCGTCAGATACAAGGTAATGTCGCGGCCGCCACCGCCGCCGGCACCGTTGGTCTGAAAGTCGATGCGCGCATCCGGAATCCTCCTCAATTCCGTGATGAGGTTGTGTTCGAACTGGCGGCTCGTGAGCTTGCGCTGCTCGCGCGGCACGAGCGATATATAGAGGACGGCATTGCGTACCTCATCGCCAAGGCTGCCGCCCTCGCCGACTGCCTCGACCACGTGCGTCACTTCGGGCTGACGCCGCAAAATGGCGCTCGCCTGTGCGGATACCGCCGCCGTGTCCTCCAGGCGTACGCCGGGCGGCAGTTCAATATTAAGCGCCGAGGTGGTCACATCCGCCTGCGGCGCGAAGGTCGTCGGCAGCATGCTGAACGCGACGATCGAGAGTGCAAAGAAGCCGGTGCCGAATGCCAGCGTCTTCCAGCGATGCTGGATGCACCAGCGCAGTGTCTGCACATAGCGCGTCATGACCGGCCCGTCGGTGTGTACCTTCAGACTGTCTGACCTTAGCGCGTAGGCTGCGATGACGGGCGTGATGAGCCGCGCGACGAGCAGCGAGAAGAACACGGCCGCAGCGACCGTCAGTCCGAACTGCTCGAAAAACTGCCCCGTGATGCCGCCCATGAAGGAAACGGGCAGAAACACCGCGATGATGGTCGCCGAGCAGGCGACCACCGCAAGCCCGATCTCATCGGCAGCGTCGAGTGCGGCCTGAAAGCCGCTCTTGCCCATGCGCATGTGCCGTACGATGTTCTCGATCTCGACGATGGCATCGTCGACGAGGACGCCCGCGACCAGTGACAGCGCCAGCAGGCTGATCTCGTTCAGCGTGAATCCCATCCACTGCATGAAGGCGAAGGTGGGAATCGCGGACAGCGGGATGGCGAGCGCCGAAATGGCCGTGGCTCGCAGGTTGCGCAGAAAGAACCACACTACGAGCACTGCGAGAATCGATCCTTCGATGAGAGCGAGTATGGACGACTCAAACATCTCGTAGGTTTCGTCGACCGAAGTGAAGATCTGCGTCATCTTCACCTGTGGGAAATCCTTGTTGATGTTCTTGAGTTCTTTCTGTACGCCCTGCAGCACCGAGACGTCGGATGAGCCGCGCGCGCGCAGGACGCCGAAGGTGGTGGCGCGACGGCCGTCGAAGCGCGACAGCGCGCGCACTTCGGCGACGCCGTCGTGCACTTCGGCCACATCGGCAAGCCGCGCAAAGCGGCCGCCGGAGAGCACGATCTGGGTATCGCCCAACTGCATTGCGGAGGTCGCGCCGCCCAACACGCGGATCGACTGCTCGCCGCCGCCGAGCTGCGCCCGGCCGCCCGGTGCGTCGATGTTGAGCTGTCGCAGCTGCCGGTTGACGTCGACCGCGGTGATGCCGAGCGCCTGCATGCGTGCCGGATCCAGATCCACGCGGATCTCGCGGTCCACCCCGCCGCCGCGCTGCACCTGGGCGACGCCGGATACGCCAAGCAGGCGTTTGGTGATGGTGTTATCGACGAACCACGACAGCTCCTCCTCCGTCATGCTGGTGGTGCTCACCGCGTAATAAACAATCGCGCCGCCGTCGACGTCGATTCTCTGCACGACGGGTTCCTGGATGCCCTCCGGCAGCTGGCTGCGAACCTTGGAGACGGCGTCGCGCACATCGGCGACCGCCCGATCCACCGGCGTGCCGATCTGGAACTCGACGGCGGTGTAGGCCTCGCCTTCCATCGACAGCGAGGTCATGCGCTTGATGTTGCCCACGCTTGAGATCGAGCCCTCCACCTTCTGCACGATCTGGGTGTCAATCTCGGTCGGCGCCGCACCCGGCTCGGACACGGTGACCGTGACCAGGGGAAAAGAGATGTCCGGCTCTTGGTTGATTGGCAGGCGGATGAAAGCGACGATCCCGACGAAGGTCAGCACGACAAACAGAACGAGCGGCGTTACCGGATGCCGGATCGCCCAGGCGGAAATATTTTTCATGGCACGGGCTCGCGCAGCGGCACGGCGCTGACATGCTCCCCCTCGCGCAGGAAGCCTGCGGCGGTCGTGACGATGCGCTCGGCTCCGGTGAGCCCGGCGCCGATCACGACGCCCGCTGCAGTCGTGTCGATCACATTGACCGTGCGGCGCTCAACTTCGCTCTTGTCGTTGATGATGAAAACGTACGAGCCTTTGGCATCGGCAAGCACCGCGGTCTGCGGCAGCACCGGGTGGGAGTTGTGATCAATGGTGACTTCGCCGCGCGCAAAGGCCCCGGGCCGCAGCAAAGGATCAGATCCCAAGGCGATGCGGATCTCACCGAGCCGCGTATTGGGATCGATCACCGCGCCTAGGAGGCGCACCTCGCCCGCAAAGGGCTTCGCGACGTTCGTGATGTAAACGGCCGCGCTTTGCCCCACGCGCAGCCGCGCCATGTCCTGCTCGGCGATCTGACCACGCATCTCGATCTCGCCATTGCGCGCCAGGCGGAAGAGCGGCGTCCCCCCGGGGCTTGCGATCTGGCCGACTTCAGCGGTGCGCGTGAGCACCAGGCCATCCGCGGGCGCGCGCACGTCGGTGCGCTGCAGCCGTGCCTGCGCTTCGTCAAGCTGCGCGACGGCGACTTTCACCCGCGCGTCATCGGTCAGCGCAGTTGCCCGCCGATGTTCGATCTCCTCCGCCGAAAGGGCGCCCGCGGCCTGGACTCCCAAAGCCCGCTTGTACTGTGCGGCCGAGAGCGCGGCTTCCGCTTTGGATTCCTCGACAGAGGCCGCCAAGCGGTTCACCTGAGGCAGGAGCACCGCACCGTCGAGCTTGGCCATGATCTGGCCCTGCTTAACGTGGTCCCCGGCTTCGACGTTGATTTCCTTGATGCGGCCGGTGTCCGTATCCGAGCCGATCGGCATGTCGTAGCGGGCTGCGAGCGCGCCCGTGAAGGTGATCCGCGCGGTGACGGCGCGGCTGCCCGGTGAAGTTACCGTCACGACGGGAACGGAATTTTCCGTCCGGCCGGCGCGGGGGCCCGCGACCTTGACGTGCCGCACCCAAAGAAGCGCTGCCACCGCGATGGCGGCAATGATGAGGGCTACGACCCATTTGCGCCGCCCGTAACGCGGCGTCGCAGATCCAGCAGAAGGCGGCTCGTTGCCTACAGGATGCAGGACGTTCGGCGCATGTTCGCGGCCGATCCACGTCACCGGTTCCGCCGGCGGGGGTTGTGATTCCAGTTGCGCTCCCATGATCTATCTATCCTCGGTCGGTCCAGGGGGAAACGCCCCATTGGACAGGCGGCGCAGAGTTTAATCCTTAAGAAGTCATCAGACTTTAAAAAAGCGGCCGAATGAGGGTTGGGAGCGATTGTCCGGTTAAGGTAAGCGGCGGTTGTGCGGCCATGAATGCTGGACGGTTGCAGGCAGGGTTCCCCGAACCCATCATCCGCCCGACTCGGTGGCTTTTTTCCGAATTCGGTTCCCATGAACGAATCAAGGCCCGCCCCCTCGCTCGCGATCCGTCGTGAGGAGCTCTCCTCGAGCGCTGTGTGCCGCCTGATCGCGGCCCTCAACGCGGAGTTGAGCGCACAGTATCCCGAACCGGGGGCGACTCACTTCAGGCTGGATGCCGAGGAAGTCAGCGCCGGTAACGGCACCTTTCTCGTCGGCTACCTGCGCGGCGAGCCCGTCGCCTGCGGCGCCCTGCGCTGCATCGATGTGGATGTCGCCGAGATCAAGCGCATGTATGTGATCCCAGCTGCGCGCGGCCGCGGCATCTCGCGCTGCGTGCTGGTAGCGCTTGAGGAAAACGCCCGGCAGCTCGGGGTGCGCCGTTTGGTACTCGAGACGGGTCCGCGGCAGAGTGCAGCGCTGGCGCTCTACCGCCGCGCTGGATTCGTGCCAGTGCCGCGCTTCGGCGAATACGTGCATTCCGAGCTCTCACTGTGCATGGCCAAGGATCTGCAGCCAGAGGCTCAATTGCCACACGGCGGTGCAGGCCGCACCAATCGCGCCCGCGACTAGAGTGCACGGCGGAAGGTCAGATTCACCCGGCACCGCCCGAGCGCGCGATGCTCGCCATCCTTCAAGGCCAGCACACCGTGATAAGAAAGGCGTGCCGCACCACCCCAGATGACGACATCGCCGTGCGCCAGAGGTATGTGGCGCGGTCGCTGCGCGCGGCGGACGCCGCCAAATAAGAAGACCGCCGGCAGTCCCAGCGACACCGAGACGATGGGCGCCTGCATGTCGCGCTCGTTTCTGTCCTGATGCAGGGAGAGCCGCGCGCCTGGCTCATAGCGGTTGAGGAGACAGGCATCGGGCACGAAGGGGCCGAACCCGGCCTTGCGCGCGGCTTCGGCAGCCAATTGCGCGAAGGCCGCCGGCATTGGCGGCCAACGCCGGCCCGTCGCCGGGTCTACCGCGTCGTAGCGGTAGCCGCTCGCATCGCTCACCCAGCCGGCGGCGCCGCAGTTCGTCATGGCCACCGACATGCGATAGCCGCCGCGGGTCGCCATGATGCGAAAGGGCGCGCGCGCGGCCACGTCTTTAATCGCAGCTACGAGCTCCGCCGTCTGCGGCGCCGCAAGCGCGCGCAACAGCGTTGCTCCGGGCGCCAGGGTCTCCGGCTCTTGATTAACTGCGCAATCATCCCTGAAGAGATCGAGAGTCATGCCTCGCGTTCGAGGAGCGCGCGTTTGCGCTCGACCCCCCAGCGGTAGCCGGACACCGCGCCGTCATGGCGCACCACGCGATGGCAGGGTATGGCCAGAGCAATCGCATTGGCCGCGCAGGCCTGCGCCACGGCCCGCACCGCTGTCGGCGCGCCGATGCGCTGCGCGATATCGGCGTAGCTTGCCGTGGACCCGACGGGAATCTTGCGCAGCGCCTGCCAGACACGCTGCTGGAAGGCCGTGCCGCGCACATCGAGCGGCAGGTCGAGTCCCATCGCCGGCGCCTCGACGAAGCCCACGATTTTCGCCACCAGTTTCTCGAATTCTGCATCCGCACCGATGAGGTTGGCGCGCGGAAAGCGATCCTGCAGATCGCGCGCGAGCTGATCCGGGTCGTCGCCGAGCAGAATGGCGCAAACCCCCTTCGCGCTCTTGGCGACGAGAATTGACCCGAGCGAGCATTCGCCGACGGCGAAGCGGATTTGTGCGCGGGCGCCGCCAGCACGATAGTCCGTGGGCGTCATCCCCAATACGGCATCGGAGGTGGCGTAGAAGCGACCGCCGGAATTAAAGCCGGCATCAAAGATAGCTTCGGTCACCGTTCGGCTCCGGCCGAGCTCGCGCCGCACGCGCTCGGCGCGGTGCGCGGCCGCATAGGCCCGCGGCGTGAGGCCCGTGATCGCCTTGAACACCCGATGAAAGTGATAGCGGCTCATGTGCGCATCGCTTGCCAGCGCTGCAAGACTCAGGGGCTTTTCCGCAGCTTCGATGCGGCGGCAGATCCTCGCAACCGTCACCGCGTGCTGCGCGGCAAGCGGCGCCTGGTGCGGCTTGCAGCGTTTGCAGGGACGAAAGCCGGCGCGTTCAGCCGCGGCGGTCGTGGGATGAAATGCGACATTCTCCCGTCGTGCGCGGCGCGAACCGCACGAGGGACGGCAATACACGCCCGTCGTGCGGACGGAATAGAAGAATTTCCCATCGGCGTTGGGATCTCGGGCCACGACGGCGGCCCAGCGGGGGTCGTTGACGTTCATGTGCAAATCTTTGCGGCGACTCATGATGGGCGCAATTTAACGCCACCGCCGTATATGCGCACTCCGAGTCTTGCTTTCAAATCCGCGCAGTGACGGGAGCGGCCAGCGCGCGCCGACGGACGCCAGGGAGCCCGCAGCCTCGGGTGCCGCGGGTCATGCTGCCGCTCGCTGTGAAGCTGCTGGACGCGGCTTCAAATCCTACCGAGCGCGCCTTATTTGCACTCCACGGTCATCTCGTAGTCGATGAACGCTTTCTCTTGTGGCTCCTCAACGATTGCGTAGCCGTTGGGACAGGCCTTCTTGGCCTTATCGTAGGTGACTGCGGCTGACATGCCGTCGATAAACGTGACGGGCTTGCCATCCGGACCCAGCGTCGCATTCGGGGTCAGCGCACATCCGGACACCAATAGAAGCGCGGTGAACGTCAACACGTGGTTCATTTCACCCTCCATCACTGCCCTGCAACACGGCCTTTTATCCCATTAAAGCAAATCCTGGACCGTGATTATGTTCACGGCATTTGTGATTTTTTTCACTATTGCAGCCGAAACGCCCCGTTATTTGTGCACTATGTCAAATAATTGCCGGTGCGGCAGCCTTGCAGGTAATGCACATTGGGCTGATGACGGGTGCATGCGTATGCCGCTTTGCACATGCATGCAAGTCAAATAGACAGCGCTGATCCGCCGGACGCTGGAGATCGTCGCCCAGCCAATAATCCGGGCGCCCAGTGATGGAACGGGCCGGCGCCTGCGGCCGCTTGCCATGTCAAACACGCCGCGGCGGCGACTTGGACTTGCATTACCCGGCCGCCGAACTCAGCCGGGTAATGCGACTGCCGATAGAAAGCCCTTCGCAAATACGTCGGGCCTTTGCAACTAGAGGTGCGTAGTTGCGGGCTTGCTACTCACCTGGCGGAACATCGACCCGTAGAATTTGCCCTGCCCCTGCCGGCGCAGCTCCAAAATTGGAGATATACAACCGATTATCCAATCCGAAGGTCATACCTGTCGGTACCGTGAGTTCGTCAACGACAACTTCAATTTCTCCGGACCTTTTTACGCGCACTACTTTGCCGGTCCCGGGGGTCGGATTACCTGGAGCATCGGACAGCTCAAGAGCGTAGAGCAATCCATCGGGCCCAAAATCCACCGCCACTACGGTGGTGAAGCCGGCCTTGGAGTTGACGATGTGATAGCCAAGCGCGTCGTTGCCGAACCCGGGCGCCAAGTCGCCGTCGTATCCAGGTTTGGAGATCGTCAGGACTCGAGCCCACTTCGGATCTATGGGAAACAGGTTCAGATTTCCGACGTAAAAGGAACCAAACCATTCCGCAATAGCGGTGGGCACGATGTGCCCTTCGGATGCGGAAATATCGATCACTTGGTTGATCGTTCCGTTCTTAGTCACCGAGAGCACCTCGCCGTGGTTCGGCTCCACGGTGTAGAGCACGCCATCCACAGCAATAATGCTGTAGAGAGTTCCGTCCGGTTCGAAGTCATCGGCACTCTCGTACTTAGTCGGATGTGTCTTCAGGAAGGCGCCTACATTTGCGATGAGTTTCCATTCGCCCGTGCTGCGGTTGACCTGCGCAATACCGCTCGGGCTGCCTAGATTTCCATGCGAGCACCCGCCGCCGGCCACGAGCGCGTAGAGCGTGTCATCCAAAAATACGACATCGGCGACGCCGATGAGATCTCCCATCGCATCCTTCGTCGACGGGAAGCCCGATGCGACCGTCGTCACGGTCCCATTCAAGCTGATCTTGGATATCCTGCCCGTCTTGCCGCCGGTGTACGGTCCCACAGGTGGGACTACTTGCCGACAGGCCGTTCCCGTGCTGGTTGTCCCGCCGGTCCCGGCTTCGGCGACGTACAGGTCTCCATCCGGGCCAAATCTGAGACCTCGGGGTGCCTCCAAACCCGTGGCAATCACCGTACCCTTGGGCTGTTGCGCGAGGGCGATGACTGGCCCGAGGCTCGCCACCGCGGCCCCGACTATCAGAGCTGTCGACAAGCTTCTAAAAAGATTCATGGCTTTATTTCCCTTTATTTTGTTGCCCGCGATCCGATGGACTTAAGCGGCCTGGCTGCGAATACACGTCCTGGAGCCAGCCGAATTAGCGCGGTGTCATGTTTTTTACGTATTCTGACCGCATCGCGCTGACAGTACGAAATACTGTCAAGTTAAGTCAAGTCCTCTTAAGGAATGATGGATTACACCTGTATGAGCCCGAGTCAACCCACCTGTGGAGCCTCATGTTTGAGATCTCATCGCAAGTCATTGAGTCCGAACGGTTGCAGCGGGGGTCGCGTTGGCCCTTGGCTTCGAGTCAGGGGGTTCCAATCCGCAATGAGCCACGGCTCAATGGACCAGCGGATGGATTGCCGCCGCAGACATTCGGCGGTTGCGTCTCCTGCCCCCCGCGTCGGGGCGAGTCTTGTGGGCTAGGGCGACCTGCCGCATTGCCCCGGCTCGAGGACCGCTGCTAGCGATTCGCCGTCATTTGGGCGTCCATTCTTGCGCTAACTTCTGCGCCGCATCGATTTGCGCCGGCGTCATTTCAGATGCGGCCCTGGCGCGCATCTGAACGGCATCGGCGCGCAGATCACTCTCGCGTTCGGTGGACAAGGTGAACCAATGATGCGCCTGCACGAGGTCCAGCGGAACGCCATGGCCCTTGTAGTACATGAGCCCGATCGCGTACTGCGCCATTCCATTGCCCTGATCCGCACTTTTTCGATACCACAACACCGCAGCGGCGTAGTCCTGCGGCACGCCTGCCGCCTGCTCATAGGAGAGTCCGAGCCAAAATTGAGCATCGGCGTTGGCCTGCTCGGCTGACTTGCGAAACCAGGCCACTGCCCGAGCGTCGTCCTGCGCGATGGCCTTGCCGTCCACGTAGGCGATTCCGACGCGGTACTGCGCGGTTGCATTACCCTGTACCGCGGACTTTTGCAGCCAATTAAATCCGGCTGCCTTGTCCTCTGCTACACCCTGACCGTTGGTATACATATACCCAACGTAGTTCTCAGCGTCGGCGTTGCCCTGCTCGGCGGCCTTGCGAAACCATCCAAATGCCGCTTTTTCATCCGGTGAGATACCCTGACCGTCGTGGTACATGCGCCCCAGCATGAGCTGGGCATGCGCATCGCCCTTGTCCGCGAGCAGCCGGAAATCATTGAAAGCAGCAGCGTAATCGCCCCGCTGATAGGCGAGCGCTGCATCCTCAGGCGGTGCGCACAGGGCTGGAGCCGCAACCGCGAACAAAACCGCGGCGACCATGCTCCCGAGGAGGGCGCGTTTCGTACTCAACTTAGCCGCCCGACTCACCGTCAGCCTGAATCGATCGGCAGGCCGCTTTTTCTCAACAGGGCCTGAAAGCGTGCGTCTGATCGCAGTGACTGCCAGGCAAATTCCATTTTGATATCGAGCGCGTCAGCCTCGCGGCGCGTCACTGCCTCGTCAAGATAACGCAGGGCGTGTTCGGCGTCGCCGAGTCCCGCGTAGATTATGGCGACGTCGTAGGCAGCGGTGTAACGCTCGCTCGGAGCGGCCTGCAATTCGGCGATGATCTCCTCAGCCTCCGCGCGTTGGCCGTGCAGGGCGAGTACCCATCCGAGCCAGCCCAGGCTCTCGGAGTCGCGATGGGACAAGTCGACGGCTTTGCGCAGTTCTGCTACTGCCTGCGGGTATAGTTCTTTGCGCTCGTAGCAGAGTCCCAACAAAGTATGGGGATCTGCATCGTCGGGGGCGGTCTCCAATGTCTTACGAGCTTGCTGCAGCGCCTGGTCGTCTTTGCCTGAATATAGATAGGCCAAGCCAAGCGCGGCCCCGTTGGCGGACGACAGGGGATCGAGAACCTCCGCCTCGCGGAGCTGTCCGGCCGCTTCGCGCAACCGTCCAGTCCATAGGAGCATCACACCGTAAAAATGATGCGCGTCGGCCGAACCCGCATTCAGTTCCAGAGCGCGCTTATATTCGGCCTCTGCCGCGGGGAAATCCCAATCGTAGAAAAACTTGATGTGTGCCAGGACGGCGTGACCCTCGGCAAGGCCAGGGTCGATGCGCAGGGCACGCTGCGCGGCCTCCCGCGCCTTGGGCACCACGTCATCGGCGGGCGCCTGGGCGTTTGCCGCAAGCATCGCGAAAGCATCCGCGATGCCCACATAGGCGACGGCGTAGTTGGGATCTTTGGCGACTGCCCTGTGGAAGTAATCGAGGCCCTTCAGAATGTCGACATAGGAGCGCTTACTCCAGAAATATCGTCCCTGCAAATACAGCTCGTGCGCCTCTGGATCGATCGCTGTAAGCCTGCCGTCCATCCGCCGGGTCGCCAGAGCGGCCAACTGTGGAGTCGCGCCGGCGTGATTCAGGCTCAGGCTCACTTCTTTTACCGCGGCCTCGGCTATCCGGCTCTCCAGGTCCAACAGATCGCGGCTGTCTCCGTCATAGCTTTGCGACCACAGGTGAGTCTGGTCACTGGCTTGCACGAGCTCCGCCGTGATGCGCGCGCGCGAACCGGCGCGGCGGACGCTGCCTTCCAATATGTATTGCACGCCAAGTTCACTGCCGATCTCGTCCACATGCTTGCTCGTGTTCTTGTAGCCCATTACGGAAGTGTGCGCGATCACTCCCAAGCGTTGCGGATCGATGCTGGAGAGCCGATTGATAAACTCCTCGGTGATTCCGTCGGAAAAATAATCCTCCTGCGAATCGGCACTCAGGTTGGTGAACGGCATGACAGCCAGCATGATTTTCCCTGCGCCGACTCGCGCCTGCTGCACGCCCAAACCGTGCAGCCAATAGGCGATTGCCAAGGCGACGAGAATGCTCAATAGGGTCCATGCGGACCACCGCCACCTGCGCTCGAGCCTGCCGGCCAATGGATTGGCCTCAGGAGCGCTAACGTCAACGGAGCCTACAGCATCGGCAGGACTTGCGACGCTGGGCGGCGCATGGAAAACAGCCGAGTAGCCGCCCTTGGGAATTTCAATGCGCAGGGGATCTTGCGAGCCGTCGCGCGCGTAGTACTCCTGCAATTTCTGCCGCAACCGCCGCGCTGCCATTCTGACTACCGGGTCGAGACGTGGGTCGTAGGACGCGTTCCGCTCGAACACATCCACGCCCAAGCTGTATTCTTTGAGTTGACCGCCTTCGCCCGCCAAAGTGTGCTCGACTGCGTAGCGCAGGAAACGCTTCAATAGGTGTGAATCACGCAGACAATCGGCGGCGAGAACCTTCTCCAATTCCGCACGCACCGCCGCCGGGGACAGCGCGCCCTGCGCTTCCTGGGTGAGGACAATCGTCGAACCATTTTCGAAGCTCGAGGAGTCCACGCATTGCCCCCGCGACGGGATCAGGCGGCCAATTTTACCGTAAGTTTACCCCGAGTTACTTGTGAATGACGATGCGCCGCGAGCACCCTGCCTTGCGCGGAGATTAAACAGCGAATTCGAAAATCCGGCTTAGTGTGCCCGCAAGCGCTGTGTTCTTCGGACGCCATTCAGGGGGCTTAGTTAACTTAACCGTGAATCGGCGTTTCACCTATTCAGACGTTTTTCAGATGGAGGAAGCCATGAGCAAGATCTCGGTGGGTTGCTTGCTGGGAGCATTCTCAGCGACGTCTTGGAGGTTGGAGATACCGCGGTTTCGACCGACACGGGCGCTGTGGTTGGCTATAGGTGGCGCGGCGCTGGCAGTGGCTTCGCCAGGCTTTGCCCAGACGAACTGGCTGCAGACTTACCTTGGTGCGACTCACGAGTCATACAACGCCAAGGAGACTACAATTTCCACGTCCAACGTCGCCAACTTGCAATCGCCGTGGGGCACGGGTGTTGCGGGCGGCGTCACAGCATTCGCGCTCGATGCAGGCACCATTTACGCCCAAGGTCAGGGCGAAGGCGGCAACGACCCGAACCTCGCGGCCATCGACGCCGCGAACGGCACAACGCTTTGGACCATTACCACCGGAAATAACGGAATCGGCCTAAACAATACCATCGCAACCGATGGCGCCCGTGTCTTTGCCGGCTGCAGCGTCACGCCCGCCAACGGGCACGGAAACACCTCCGGAGGTGTTTGTGCCTATGACGAAAACAACGGCAAATTGAAGTGGCGCTACTTTAATGCGTGCAATTGCCTGCCCGAATCCGCGGTTATCGCGCCGCTCGTGTATGCGAACGGCGTAGTCTATTTTGGTTACGGATACGGTGGTGCGGGCGGTTCCGAATACCTCGTCGCCGCGGACGCGAAGACTGGCGCAGTACTGTGGACTTTCGGTACCGGCACCTCGAACACAATGGGCAGCGCCGCACCCACCGTCGGAAACGGAATGGTCTATTTCACCTGCGGCGGTATGGTTGGCGGTAGCAACGGTTTTTCGGGCGTGTGCGCGGTTTCGCTGAGTGGCCCCCATGATCTCGTGTGGTCGACCAATTTTGGCACCGGCACGATGGGGCTCACACTCGGCGGCGACGTGCTCTATGTCAATGGCGGCTCAGCTGGAGAATTTGCTGCCCTGAACGCCACGAACGGGACGCCGATATGGACTACCGAAGGCAACAGTTCCCAATTCCCGGTCTCGCTCGCCAGTAATATTGTTTACGCGACGGGAAGCGACGGATACGTGCACGCTCTGCATGCGCTGACTGGCGTCGAAAAATGGTCGTTGTACCTGGCAAGCGAGTCGTCTGTGTCCCTCGCAAACGGCGTGCTGTATGACGACCAACAGGGATCCAACAATCCACCAACCGAAGCCTACTCTATGAAGAACGGTTCGGCGTTGTGGAGCGTCCCTGGGTCTGCGAGCACCCTGCATCCTCCGCCGATCATTGCCAACGGCACTCTCTACATTACCAACGCCGAGTGCGGCAGCGTCTGCGCATATACACTGCCGACCGAATAGGCCCCTCTCAAGCAGAGCGCTAAGCGGCGATTCTGACTTGCTGAAACCCTCGGCGCGTGTCGCGCCGAGGGTCTCGGGCGTTCGTTCAACAGCCCCACCACCGCTGCGTTGCCAGCCGGAGTTCGGAACACCCGCGTCACCAACGCTGGCGGGGCGGACATTTTCTGCGCCACTTCCGGCGCGCCGCGGCCTGACATGGAGAGACTTTAGTGTCGGCCGTCCGTCAAACGGCTTATATGGTGCCGGCTGCAGGAATCGAACCTGCGACCCCATCATTACGAATGATGTGCTCTACCAGCTGAGCTAAGCCGGCTCGGATGCGAGTGAAGGCCGCGAGTCTACCGTTTTTTCCGCAGGCGGATAACGAGATCGATGCTCTCGACTTCCATGCCATCTGGTGTCGCTGGCAGGCGGCTGAACTCAACCTCAGGCACCGGCACATCGATGAGCGCGCCGCTTTCGGCGTCATGAAAATGATAGTGCGCGCCCGTGTTCGAGTCGTACCACGCGCGCGAATCATCGATGGTGAGCTGGCGGATGAGCCCCGAGGAGGCGAAGATCTTGAGCGTGTTGTAGACCGTCGCCTTGGAGACGCGCCGGCCGTTTGCGGCCAGGGAGGTGATGATCTGTTCCGCCGACAGATGCTGCGGTGCAGCAAGAAGCAGGGTTGCAATCCGCACCCGCGGAACGGTCGGGCGAATGCCCATTGCGGCGAGCCTGCGGCCGCATGCGACCGGGCTTAAGACAGTAGATGGCGGTTGCTGCATCGCGAGCATTATAGAACCCCCTGACCGGAGGGCGCCAACTGCGCGCGGCGCGCGAGTTCCAGCTTCCCCTCCAAATGCCGCGCCAGCTCGCCGATCGTCGGGAAGTCGAATATCTCCGTCAGATCGATCTCATTGGGATATTCGCGGTCAATCTGCTCGTGGATTTCGATGAGCTTGAGCGAGCTTGCGCCGAGCTCGAAGAGGTTGTCATCGATGCCGACGCGCTTGCCCTCGAGCGCCGCGTTGCAGATGAGCTGCAGCGTCTCCTCGATCTGCGTGCGCGAGCGCGATGCATGGCCGCGCTGTGCGTCGCGCAGCTTCGCAAGTTCGGCAAGCTCGGCGTCAAATTCCCCGTCGACATAGCTTTCCTCGAGGAGATGCCGCTGGATCTTGCCGCTCGTCGTCTTGGCGATGCGCTTGACCGGCACGACCTGCGCAACTTCAAGCCCCGTGTGCTCATTGATCAGTCTTGAAACCTGAGTCGCCGTGCTCAGGAAGTCGGCAAGCTCGCCGCGGTGCAGGACGAAAACCACAAGCTCGTCGGTCTGCGCACCTGGCCGGCGGGCGCCGGCGACTACGACCTTGCCCAGGTCAAGGCCTTCGGCGCGCTGCGCGATCGCTTCCAGGTCCTGCGGATAGTAGTTCTGGCCGTTGACGAAAATGATTTCCTTCGCCCGTCCCGAAATATAAAGCGCGCCGCCGTGAATGAGCCCTAAATCTCCCGTGCGCAGCCAGCCGTCGGCCGTGAGGGCTTCAGCATTGGCCTGCGGATTCTCGTAGTAGCCCTGCGTCACGTTGTCGCCGCCGATGTGGATGTGACCGATCTGCCCCTCGGTCCGCGGCACATCATCGTCTCCGGTCACCCGCAGGCGGCAGTAGGGAATGGCGCGCCCGACGCTCACCAGCGTTACCGCATCCGCAGCGGAGCGCGCCAGAAGTTCCGCTTGGGTGCCCACGCTCATGCGATGGCGATTCAGGCTGATCGACTGCATGGCGGCACCCACGGGCGCAAAGCTCACCGCGAGCGAGGCTTCCGCAAGTCCGTAAACCGGAAACATCGCCTCGCGGCGCAGTCTTGCCGGTGCCAGGCGCTCGAGGAACTCCTCGCACAGTTCCACAGAGATCGGCTCCGCGCCGTTGAAGATGAGCCGCACCGAAGACAGGTCAAGAGCAAGGTCCGCGACCGAGCGCTCGCCGAGCACTTTCAGGTAATGCCGGTAGCCGAAATTGGGCGAGCACAGAATGGTTGCCCGTTTGCGCGCGGCGAACGCGAGCCACAGGAGCGGCCGGCGCACAAACAGCTCGGTGGGCATCAAATGACTGTGCACGCGATTGGCGAACATGAAGACGTGAAAGCCGATCAGTCCCATGTCGTGCGTGAGGGGCATCCATGACAGGCTCACGTCGTCTTCGGTGAAGTGCGCAACTTCGCTCGAACCGCGGCAGTTGGCGAGAATATTGTGATGCGTGAGGACGACGCCCTTGGGCTCGCTCGTCGAGCCGGAGGAGAACTGGATGAAGGCGACGTCATTCGGCTGCGCGCGCGCGATCGCGCCGGCGCGCGAGATGTCATCGAGCTCATCGACGAGGAAGCTGCGCGCGCGCATGCCCGCAAAGAGCTTCTCCTCGCCAACGCTCGCGGCGAAAGCGGCGACGCGCTCGAGAGACTTCTTGTCCGTGTAGATAAAGGGATTACCGAGCTTTCTCACGATGCGCAGGAGCTTGTGGCGGTGCTCGTCACTGATGCCAAGCGCCACCGGCACGGGAATGATCCCTCCCAAGACCGCCGCCCAGAAGGCATCGATGAAAGGCTCATTGCTGCCGAGGAACACAATCAGCTTGTCGCCGCGCCGCGCACCCAGGCGCTGCAGGTGATGCAGGATGCCGAGCGCGCGCTCGTAGAGCTCGCCGAAGGCGACGCTTCTTTCATCGCCGTCGCCCTCAAGATAGGTGATGCTGCGCGATACTTTGCGGTTGGCTTCGATGAGCTCGATCAGTGTATTGGCAGGCGACATCAGCGGCGCTCGAGCCTCATATGGAGCGGATTCTTCGTGCGCAGGTTGATCTGCGCCTCAAGCTCGACGGGCTCGG
>Ga0302180_10000492_pt1 | contig 32526 bp, 30 predicted proteins | sample I_Palsa_E3_2_FD_200575 | JGI IMG/M metagenome (GOLD analysis project Ga0302180, IMG submission 200575) | Peat permafrost microbial communities from Stordalen Mire near Abisko, Sweden - I_Palsa_E3_2 | ecosystem: Environmental > Terrestrial > Soil > Palsa > Peat permafrost | place: Sweden...
TACCAGCTGACGCGCGATATCGGCTCGCGATACGAATATTCGAATCTGGGCGGCGGCCTGCTCGGCCATGTGCTGGCCCGGCGCGCCGGAATGGATTATGAAGCGCTCGTGCGGTCCCGCATCTGCGGCCCGCTTGGCATGGCCAGCACGCGGGTCACGCTTACGCCGGAAATGAGGGCGCGTTTGGCCGTGGGACACAACCAGGCACTCGATTCCGTCGAAAACTGGGACACGCCATCACTCGCGGGAGCCGGAGCGCTCCGATCAACCGCGAACGACCTGCTCACATTTTTGGCGGCCAATCTCGGTTACACGAAAACGCCGCTCGCCCCTGCGATGGCGGGAATGCTGCGGGTTCGCCGTCCCACCGACCAGCCCGGTCTGGAGATTGCGCTGGGCTGGCACATCTTCACGACGAATGACAAAGAGATTATCTGGCACAACGGCGGCACGGGTGGCTACCGATCATTCGTGGCGTACGATCCAAAAGCTCGCACCGGGGTGGTAGCGCTATCCAACGCTTTTACAGGCGCGGGAGTCGACGATATCGGGCGGCATCTGCTTGATTCCAGCGTTCCGTTATCGAAGCCGCCGAAAGAGCACAAAGAAACAACGGTCGATCCAAAACTATATGACGGTTACGTGGGCACCTACCAGCTTGCGCCGGATGTCTTTTTTACGCTGACGCGCGAAGGAGATCACCTGTTTGCGCAATTAACCGGACAGACGAAGGCCGAGATTTTCCCGGAGGGCGATCGCGACTATTTCTACAAAGTGGTGGACGCGCAAATTACATTCGTTACCGACAACACCGGCCGGGCGACAGAACTGATCCTGCACCAGAATGGCCTCGACCAGCACGCAAAGCGGTTCGAAGGTAAAGTGCCGCCAGTTAAGGAACACAAGGAGGTCGCCGTTGACCCGAAACTGTTTGACGGCTATGCGGGAAGCTACCAACTGGCGCCCAACTTCATTCTGACGGTGACGCGCGAGGGCGATCACCTCTTTGTGCAGGCCACCGGGCAACCCAAAGCCGAAGTTTTTCCTGAGGGGGATCGCGACTATTTCTACAAAGTAGTGGATGCGCAGATTACATTCGTGACCGATAGCCGAGGCAGGGCTACCGAACTAATCCTGCATCAAGGCGGAGATCATCCCGCGAAGAGGGTGGAGTAAGACGTCTCGTTCCATTTGAGTCGGAGCATTCGCGGTTTTGCGAAGATGGCCGCGCCAGACTGCTGGATCGCGCCGATTAGTGCCGTGCGCTCGACCCTAGTTGCCTTTTTGGCTGGGGACGAAATCCTGGAGAACCGCCTGGCGCATCAGGTTGGGCGGGAGCAAGCCCTGCGCGAGGATGAAATCGTGAAATTTCTTTTGGTCGAACTTCTTGCCGAGCGCCGCTTCCGTTTCCTTGCGCAGTTCGAGCAACTTCGTGAAGCCGTAGAAATATGAGTTGGCCTGGCCGGGCGAGCGGAATGTATAGCGTTCCACCTCCTGCTTGGCGTATGGCACGCTCAAGTTGACGTCCTCGGTCAGTACGCGCATCGCGTCCTCGGGCTTGATCTTGCCGGACTGGAGTTCTGGATCGAGAAACGCGCGAGCCGCGCGCTGCAGGCGGAACTGCAGCGAGATCAACTGGCCTTCGAGCGGCATGTAGGGTTTGGTGATGTATTCGGCGTAGAGCCCCCAGCCCTCGACATTGGTGCTGTTGAATGCATAGAGCGCCCGCGCACGCGACACGCCGTGCTCCACCATCGAATCGAACTGCAACTCATGCCCCGGGCGCGCTTCATGCGCAATGATCGTCCACGAGGCGGCGTCGTACGTGAAGTCGTCAATCTTCTCCGGTTTGGTTACCCCCTTCGTCGGGGGCATGTTCAGCGGTAGCACGAATTCGCCTTGCTCTCCCGTGTTGTTCAAGAGAGGCGGAGGCGACATGTGCGGCGCGGGCTGCTCCGTGCTCTCAGCGGGCGTGGCGATGCGAATGCGCGCAGGGCGATCGGGAAGCGTCACAAGGTTTTGCTTCACGATGATTGCTTCGATTTCCCCGAGGCGTTTCTTGTAGAACGGCAGAATGGCCTCGCCCGTCAACTGATCTTGTTTGAGTCTCCGGCTCACAGTCCGATAGTCGGTATCTTGCCACCCGCGCTGGTGGGCGATCTGCGTGGCAATCTCCTGCATCTGGGCCTGGTAGACCTTGAAATCGTGATGGGCCGTCTGCGCCAGCTGCGCGATGGGAATGTCTATACCGTAGCCTTCCAGGTTCAGCGCGTACTCTTCCGGCGGCAGCCGGAAATCGGTTCGCGCCTTGGGGAGAATTTCCGTCTTCACCCAGGAGTCGTAGTCGGTGAGCTCCGTTTTCACTTTTGCGAACGGCTCTTCCCATCCCGTCAGGCCGTACTGCTTGAAGAGCGCGGGAATGCCCTCAACGTAGTTCTGAGTGCGCGATAGCTCGGTATCGATCTCCAGCTTCGCGGGATAAATCATATTCGGCTTGGCGATTTGCTCTTGCGTGCGCTGCTTGAGGATTTCGGTAATCGGCTGGTAGCCCGGCTCCAACCCCGCGTACTTGCGCAGCCGGACCAGAGCAGCTTTGCGGCGGTCCGGAGCTACCTGATCATCCAGCAGCACCCGCAAGCCATCAAATACGTCCTCACTTGCGTTCTCATACGGGACTTCGCGGGCATCGGCGAAATCGTGGCGCTTCAAAGTGAGCTGAATACGGTGCAAAAGAATCGTGAGGTCCTCTCTCACATTTTTGTCCTGCTCGATCGCCAGCGCGCGCGTGAGCTTGGCCTGCACGGCCTTGGTCTCCGCGATTGACGCGTCTTCGTCCTGCTTTGTGGGCTGCGAGATTTTCTCGTCGTACTCGGCCAGTCCTTGCCGGGAGGCATACTCGGGCGAATGTTTCTTCGTCACCTCGAGCAGCAAGTCGGTGTACGCGTTGCTCGATGCGATCCAACCGCGGTCGGGCTGAGTCGTCGCCTGCGGGCCTGCGATCAGATCGGGACGCGTTCCCGCGAGGCAGATCGAGAACAAAACTGCGATTGGTAGTTTCCCCATTATTTTATTCAAGACCGGGACCTCGCTGCTGGGATGAAAAGAATCCGAATCATTGCACGGATTGGGCGCGCTACGCGAGGCTTCGTGAGCGGGACCCGCTCAGCGCAGATGTGGCTACTGGATCGGATTGCGGTACTCGGCGTCGCGCGGGTCAATCGGCTTGCGGCCTGAAAAGCCTTCGTCCTGGCTGTGGTAGAAGCGGATACGGTCCTCGCCGAGCCGCCAGCAGAGATACACGGCCTCGCCATTGATGCGCGCGGGAAAGTCCAGCAAGCCGACCTCAATATCCTTGACGACGCAGCCGGTGGATTGGATCCGCTCCAGCGCAGACTGAATGGATTCCGCCAGACGATTCCGTTCCAGACGCTGTTGCACGGCCTTCTCGTGGGAAACCATCATGCCGCCGGACTGCTGCACGCGCTCGGTCAGCCGGGCGAGTTGCTCTTCCATCTCGGCGAGTTTCCGGCGCGCCTCGATTGCCTCGATCAGAATCGGTTCGAGCTGCGCGCGAAGGCGTTCCGCGTCGCGAAGAGAAAATACTTTGGATTCTTCGTCGGGCATTTGGTCAGACTTTCAAGAACGATCGGTTAAGCCTTCGCGCAAGTGAAGAGAGATCCCTCGCCCGCCTCCGGCGGGCGAGGGATGACAATCCTGGCCGGATTGTCACCCGCCGATCGAAACCATGGTGCGGGAGGGCGGCACAAAGCCCGGCTCGTTGATGCCGTGCCCCTTTTCCTTCTGCGCGACAATGGCGTGAATTTCGTCGCCGATTTCGCGGTCGGTCGCGTCGCCTCGCAGGAGGGATCTCAAATCGTGGTCTTCCTTGCTGAACAGGCACGTCCGAAGCTTACCATCGGCGGTCAGGCGCAGGCGCGAGCAATGTCCGCAGAAGGGCTGCGAGACCGGAGAGATCAGGCCGATTTCGCCGCGGCCATCGGCGAACCGGAATTTGCGCGCGGTTTCGCTGCGTTCGTGCACCACGGGCACCATCGGCCAGCGCGCCGCGATGCGGTCGTGCACCTCCGCGCCGGTGACGACCATTTCGCGCGTCCACGCGCGGTCGGCATCGAGCGGCATGAATTCGATGAAACGCATGATCAGATTGCGGTCGCGCGCGAATTCGGCGAACGCCTCGACCTCGTCGTCATTAATTCCGCGGACGAGCACGGCGTTCACTTTCACCGGGCGCAGCGGCGACGCTTGCGCGGCGTCAATCCCGGCGATCACTTGATCGAAAGTTTTTGTGCGGGTGATGCGCTCAAATTTTTCGCGGTCGAGCGAATCGAGGCTGATGTTGATGCGATTCAACCCTGCGGCAACGAGCTTATCGCACCGCTCGGTCAGCTGTTGGCCGTTGGTGGTCATCGAGAGGTCCTGGACGCCGAGCGCCTTCAGCCGCGCGATGAAATCCTCGACGCCGGGGCGAACCAGCGGCTCGCCGCCCGTAACACGAACCTTGCGGATGCCCATGCCCACCAGAATGCGCGCCAGCCTCTCGTATTCGCCCCACGTGAGCAGATTGCCCGCGGGCATGTGCGTTTCCGGGTCGGCGGAGCGGCAATAGACACAGCGGAAATTACAGCGGTCGGTGACCGAGATGCGCAGATCAGTGATCTGGCGGCCGAATTTGTCGGTTAGTGGCATGAATTGCGCCGAAAAAGAAAAAGCCCAAAACCATGGTTGGATTTGGGCGACACGCCTGGCGCGGCATATTCATGCGCCAGACATTCCCCTTTCCAAACACAGGGAGGAACGGGCGTTTCCACCCGAACCCTCATCCCTCGAACTGCAAGGGCATCGCCTCCGGACCGTCGGATTTCTCTCCGTTAGGCCGTGGAGGTCGGAGAACTCAATGAGGAGTCTATACGCTGCGGACGAACATAAGCAAATCGCACATTCAGGACGGATATAGTTGATTCATAACGAGAAAGACATACGCCTCTGCTTGAGTGTTACGAAGAACTGCCCGCGGACCGGGTGATGTTGCGAATCTCCTTGCGGTAATCGGGCGCGAAGATTTCCACGGTGCGGCACATTTCGTAGAGGCGCGAGCGAATGCGCTTGCCGACGCGCTCGGTCAGCGAGTCTTCGATCGTGGGCGCGCGCATCCCCACGACACGCGGGCTCGGCGCCGGAGCAGCGGCGTTCCCCGCCGTCTCCGAATCGAGAAAATTCGTGGTGAGCAGGGTGACACGCTTCTCGTTGTAGCGCGTGTTCAGAACGTGGCCGACGGTTTCCAGCGCCCAGAGCGACGGCTTGCTGGAACCGATATCGTCCAGCACAAGAATTTCCGCTTGCAGCACCGGCTCGAGGACGCCCATCTCGGTGGCCTGGCTTTCGGCGTTGTAGCTGTCCTGGATTTCCTTGAGCAACTCGCGGTAATCGTAAAAAAGTCCGCTGTGCCCGCGAAGAATGATTTCCTTGAGCGCGGCGACGGCGAGATGCGTCTTGCCGACGCCGCACGGGCCCATCAACAACAGGCCGTTCTCGTTGCCCACGGGAAATTCCGCCGCAAAGCGCTGAACGACGAGCTTGGCCTGCGCGAGGCTGCGACTCCATGCAGCGAGCTGCTCGCGGGAGACATTCTCGATTTCGTTATCCGTCTCGTAATTTTCGAAATCACAGTGGCGATAGCGCTCGGGAACGCGCGCCCGCCCCAGCACATGGCCGGCGCGGTCGGCCGTGGTGCAGTCGCATGGAACCGCCCACACCATTTTCGGTTCGCCTGCCGCAGAGCCGGAACGATCCGCGGCAAGCGCCTTCGCGCCTTTGGCGGTACGCTCGACAACTTTCCAGCCGCTACCCTGGCAGACGGGACAATCTGTTCGCGCCATGATGGAAGCATATGCGGACCCCGCGATGCGCGCAAGCACACGCGTGCCTGTGCAAATAGCGAGGACCTGTGGAAAGCTTTGATTCAACTGGAAGCGGAATCAGTCAGTGGGTACGCGAAGAGAGATCCCTCAGCCGACTAGAGTCAAAATCGTCGGCTTCGGGATGACGACGCTGGTGTGGTGCCGCAAGAGAGATCCCTCAGCCGACTAGAGTCAAAATCGTCGGCTTCGGGATGACGACGCTCGTGTGGCGCTGCAAGAGAGATCCCTCAGCCGACCAGAGTCAAAATCGTCGGCTTCGGGATGACGACCCTGGTCGGGTCGTCACTTTTCCACGCGAAATGCGTAGCGTGGAGCGGCGCGGACGATGGCGTTGCGCGTGGGGCGTTCGCCGCCGGCGATGAAATCGCGCGCTACTTCGTTGCGCACGAACTTGATGAAGGCTTCCATCTGCGATTGCATCTCGCCCATTTTGTCGCGCATGTTGAGGATGATTTCGATGCCGGCCAGATTGACGCCCAGCTCGCGCGTGAGGTTGAGGATCACTTCGAGGCGCTCGAGGTCCGAATCCGTATAGAGCCGCGTGTTGCCCTGGGAGCGTGACGGCTTCAGCAGGCCGACGCGCTCGTAGAGACGCAGAGTCTGCGGGTGGAGTTGGTAGAGTTCGGCGACGGCGCTGATCATGTAGCCGGCTTTTGCTTTTTTTCTGGGCCGCGTTGGCATCGTCGTCTCCTTTCCAGCTCTTAGACCGTCGCGCGCGCGAAAATATCCTGCCGCGGGTCTTCGTGGTCGATTTTGTCGAGTTCCTTCAAGAGATTGCGCACGCGCTCGTCTTCCGGCTTCGGCACCACGATCTGCACCTCGACAATTTGATCGCCGCGTTTGCCCGCTTGCCGCGCGGAGGGCGCGCCCTTTTCGCGCAGCCGGAGTTTCTTGCCGCTGTTCGTGCCCGGCGGAATGCGGACCTGCGCGCGGCCGTCAATGGTCGGAACTTCAACTTTGGCGCCGAGCGAGGCTTCGCTCACCGTGATCGGGACAACGGTGTAGAGATCGTCGCCGCGCCGGTCGAAGTACGGGTGCGGCGCCACCTTGGTGATGATGTAGAGGTCGCCCGGTGGGCCGCCCTGCACTCCCGCATTGCCGCGGCCGGCCACGCGCACGCGCGAGCCGGTCTGCGCGCCGGGCGGGATGCGCACGTCGAGCGTTTCGACGCGTTGCACGCGTCCTTCACCGCCGCAATTGCGGCACATCGTGCGCAGGCGTCCGCTGCCGCCGCACCGTGCGCAGGTGACTTGAAACCGCATCTTGCCGCTCACCTGCGGCACGTGGCCGGAGCCGCCGCAGGTGGGGCAAACCTTTTCGTCGCCCGGCTCGGCGCCCGTTCCATGGCAGACGTTGCACACATCGAGCCGCGTGAAGCTCAGCTTCTTGACCGTGCCGCGCATCGCCTCCGCAAAGCTGATCTCGACTTGATATTCGAGGTCGCTGCCAGGCTCGCGCTCGTGTCCCGTTTGCGCGGCAGTGGCGCCGCGAAAAAATTGGCTGAAGAGATCCTTGAAACTGGTTGCGCCGCCGGCTCCCGCGCCCTGGCCGCCTGCGCCGCCGAAATCAAATCCGCCGAAATCGAAATGAATGTCTTCGGGAGATGCGCCGCCGCCGAATCCCGCGCCCGGAGCTGGTCCGCCCCCCGCGCCGGGAACGTTGAATCCAAACTGGTCGTACATCTGGCGTTTCTTAGCGTCGGAAAGAACTTCGTAGGCTTCCTGGATCTGCTTGAATTTCTCCTCGGCGGATTTGTCGCCGGGATTCAGGTCAGGATGATATTTGCGGGCGAGCTTGCGGTATGCCGCGCGGATATCCTTCACCGCGGCCTTGCGCGGAACCCCCAGCAGTTCGTAATAGTCAGTTTTGGTTGTGGTTGGCATTCTGGCAATCAGTGCAAACGTGCGTTACTCCGAAGGCCGAGTGAATCCGCCTGGAGGACTATTTTCATTGTGCGATCCGAAAAGAAATCCTGAGGGCCGACACCGCCGGCCGAAAGAGTTTTCTTCGCCATGCGACTCAAAGAGAGATCCTTCGAGCCGGCACCGCCGGCTCTCAGGATGAAATCCCGCCTCGCGGGATTTCAATTCGGCTTCTTCGATTCGTCCACGTCGACGAATTCGGCATCCACCACGTCGCTTTGTCCCGGTGTGTGGTTGGCACCCGCCGCGCCATCGCCTCCGGGAGTTCCGGCTCCGGCTGCACCTGCTGCGCCAGCCGACCCTGCGGCGCTCTGCTGCGCCTTATAGAGCGCTTCACCGATGCGGCTGAGCGCCTTCGTCAGGTTATCCGACGCTGCGTTCAACTTGTCCGACCCGCCCTCCTTCAGAGCGGCCTGAGCCTGCTCGATCGCTGCCTCGGCGGCCTTGACGTCCGCTTCCGGCAGCTTTTCGCGGTTCTCCCTGACCAGCTTTTCTCCCTGGTAGATCAAGCTGTCGAGCTTGTTGCGCGCTTCGACTTCCGACAGGCGCGTCTTGTCTTCGGAGGCGTGCTCGTCGGCTTCCTTCTTCATGCGTTCCGCTTCTTCCTTGCTGAGGCCGGTCGAAGCGGTGATCGTGATTTTCTGTTCCTTGTTCGTCGCGTTGTCCTTGGCCGAGACGTTCAAGATGCCGTTCGCGTCTATGTCAAACGTGACTTCGATTTGCGGCATGCCGCGCGGCGCCGGAGGAATTCCGATCAGATGGAATTTTCCGAGTGAGCGGTTTCCGCTGGCCACCGGCCGCTCGCCCTGCAGCACGTGGATTTCGACCGAGGTCTGGCTATCCGCTGCGGTGGAAAATGTCTCGGATTTCCGCGTCGGAATCGTCGTGTTGCGCGGAATGAGCACCGTCATCACGCCGCCCAGCGTTTCCACGCCCAGCGATAGCGGAGTCACGTCCAGCAGCAAAATATCCTTCACTTCGCCGCCGAGCACGCCGCCCTGAATCGCCGCGCCCACCGCGACCACTTCATCGGGGTTTACGCCCTTGTGAGGCTCTTTCCCGTTGAAGAGGCCCTTGACGATCTCGATCACGCGCGGAATGCGAGTCGAACCACCGACCATGACCACTTCATCTATTTTGTCCGGCGTGAGTCCCGCATCCGTCAGCGCCTGTTTCACCGGACCGACGGTCCGCTGGAGCAGGTCTTCCATCAACTGCTCGAGCTTCGCGCGGGTCAGCTTGGTCTGCATGTGCTTCGGCCCGGAGGCGTCCGCTGTCAGGAACGGAAGATTGATTTCCGTTTCCTGCAATTGGGAAAGCTCGATTTTTGCCTTCTCGGCCGCTTCCTTCAGCCGCTGAATGGCCATGCGATCCTTGCTGACGTCAATGCCCTGATCGCGCTTGAATTCTCCGACCATCCATTCGACGATCCGCTGGTCAATGTCGTCTCCGCCGAGGTGCGTGTCGCCGTTTGTTGACTTCACTTCGACGACGCCCTCGCCCACTTCCAGGTCGGAAATATCGAACGTGCCGCCGCCAAGGTCGTACACGGCGATCGTCTCTTCCTTTTTCTTGTCGAGCCCGTACGCCAGCGCCGCCGCCGTCGGCTCGTTGATGATGCGCAGGACTTCAAGGCCGGCGATCTCGCCCGCCTGCTTCGTGGCTTGCCGCTGGCTGTCGTTGAAATATGCGGGCACGGTGATGACTGCCTTGGTCACCTTTTCGCCAAGAAAGTCTTCCGCGGCGCTCTTCAGCTTTTGAAGAATCATGGCGGAGATTTCCGGCGGGGTGTAAGACTTGCCGGAAATATCAACGCGCGCGTCGTCGTGCGGCCCCTTCGTCACTTTGTAGGGCACACGCTTGGTTTCTTCCTGTACTTCGTCGAAGCGGCGGCCCATGAACCGCTTGATCGAATACACTGTATTTTCGGGATTGGTAATCGCCTGGCGCTTGGCCACCTGGCCGACGAGACGCTCGCCGGACTTGGTAATAGCCACAACGGATGGGGTTGTGCGCGCCCCTTCCTGGTTGGGGATGACAACGGGCTCACCGCCCTGCATGACGGCAACGACCGAGTTGGTCGTGCCCAAATCAATGCCGATGATCTTGCTCATGGATTCTGCTCCTGTTGGCGTCAGGCGGGTTCGGTGAAGAACAGCCTGCGCTAAAGCAGGGCCATAATACACGTTGAGCGTTACATTGTCAAGTTTCTTGTGTGTCTGTAGCGCAATGTTTTTATTGGACTTACGGCTCGCCTTTGCGACCGTTTGCGCCACATCAAACGAGCTACGCGGGTTCTCGGCGAACCACCTGAAAGCCCGGGGAACCAACCGAACGCGGATTGCATCCCACCACTGAAGTAGCTAAAGGGCATCGAGCGGGCAACGCATCGTCGTCGTAGGAGAAAATCGCGCTACAATAGGCCAGCGATTTTCGACCAGGCTTGGGGGAGGCGGAATTGATTCACGGACGGAGTACAGGGTTGGGAACCAGCTTGTGGGCGCGCGGCGCCAAATCACGGAAGGCGATAGCGGCCTGGGCTACACTGCTTCTTTTGTTGTCGTTCGTCGCGTCCGCCGCAAGCGCGCAGACCGCCCCGGCGGATGCAAAACCGACATCACCTGCTACCACACACGCTCGCACGGCCTCGGCTGCAAGGCCCGTGGCGTCGCTCGGCGCGCCAGTAAAGTCCTATGGAACCAGCAGCGCCCCGATCACCATGGAAGTGTTCAGCGACTACGAGTGCCCTTCCTGCAGGAACCTATTCGAGCAGACTTTGCGCCCGATGATCGCCGACTACGTTGCGGCCGGAAAAGTGTATCTGGTGCACCGCGATTTTCCTTTGCCGATGCACAAGTACGGATATGAGGCGGCTCGCTGGTTGAACGCTGCAGCGCGCGCTGGACAATTTCAAAACGTCGAAGCGGCTTTGTACGACAACCAGAACGCATGGGCGGCGGACGGCAACATCGAAAAGTATGTTGCCGGTGCGATGTCTTCCGCGGAATTCAAACGCGTGCAGATCCAGATGCAAGGTTGCGCGTATCCGGACGCGGCGGTGAAACCTGCGGCGTTTGCGCTGGGAGGCCAGACCGGCCAGTCCTGCTCGCTCGATACCTACATCGATCAAGACAGGGCGTTGGGCAACAAGATTCCGGTGCAAGCCACGCCGACCTACGTGATCACTTATAAGGGCACTCGTCTGCCGGCGGGCTCGGGCCTCGTTTCGTGGCCCATCCTGAAACAATTTTTCGATTCGCTTCTGAGCCAATAGTTGGATCGCCGCCGCGTGAACCCACCACGATGAGCAACGAAGCGCGCCGCAGATGGGGAAGGATACTTCTGATTCTGGGGCGGCTTGTGCTCGCCGCCATTTTCCTGTTTGCAGCCGGCGCCAAAATGAAGCCGCAAGCGGGAATGCCCTGGACGGCCGGCTCCGTGAAAACCTCGCTTTCGATGTTTGCGATGGGAGTGGATTCGTACCAGATGCTGCCGCCCTGGGCGGTGAGTCCGTTTGCGCGGCTGCTGCCTCCATTCGAGCTTTTGCTCGGGCTGTGGTTACTGACCGGCGTCGCGCTACGGATTTCCGGACTCCTCTCCACGGTGTTGATCTGCGCGTTCATCATAGCGATGTATTCCGCGTACCATCGCGGCCTGACGATCAGCTGCGGATGTTTCGGTCCTGGGGCGCAAATCGGTCCTACAGATTTGATCCGGGACGGTTTGCTTTTCCTTCCTCTCGCGCTGGCGGTGACCATCGGCGCTTTCCTGATCCGTAGGAAACGTGGCGCGCCGTCGCTGCCAGAATCAGCTCCTTCAGTCACCCACGCGGATTAATTCTCCTATCGTGTCGGCACGATGTTGCGGAGATATTCTCCCAGGCGACGGCTGAACTGCTGGCCTCCTTCGTAAGTTAAGTGCAGCGGATCTTCGAACGCGTTTTCAGCCGGCATCCAGTGGCTTGCGTCAATGTACGTCGCTCCGAGATCGTCCAGCATGCCTTGCAAGTGCGCGCGGTAGCCGGCCCACTCCGGCTGGTCGTAAAACATTTGCACGTGCTCCGGTGGCATGGGCATTTCGACAAAATAGACTTTGCTTCCCGCCGCCTTGGCCTGTAGCGCGATTTCATGCACGGAGGGAATGAGCGGGTTGCGGCTCGCGCGGCCGCATTCCGCGACGAACGCAGGCGCGCTGGGATACTCCAGCATCGCGAAATCAACGGCGCGTCCCATCGAGTTGGCTTGCTCCGGAGGCATGCCTTGCCGCGCGAGCCGTCGCCGAAAGAGTTCGACGCGCTGCCATACTTCTCCTCGATCCGCGAACAGCTCGAAGTGGCGCATGATTTCAAATTCGGCGCGATCGTGCAGCGAAAGATGATAGAACGCGCGCGCGTATTCGGGCTCCATGTAGTAGAGCATCGCGCGATTCCCGATCAAATCGCGCGTGGCATATTCGAGCGGATGGGTCAGCTGAAAATCGAAGAAACCGAAGACGACCACGCGCGGGCGCATGCCCTGTCGCAGCGCGTAGCGGAGCATCAGCAATTGTTCGACGGCGCTCGAGCCACCCATGCCGAGGTTAGTTGCTCCATCGCGTTTATCGAGCCCCATCCCTTGATCGAACGACGGCTCGATGAATCCCACACCGATCAGGGAATTGCCCAGCGCCAGGGCTTTCGCGTCCGTGGATTCCCGCACGCGCGCCATCAGCGCTCGCGGAACGGTATTCTGCGATGACCGCGCGACCTCGCGATCGAGCGCGATCGAAGCCAGCAGAATGCCGGCCAGCGCCAGAATGAATATGCGTTTTGGGGCTTTCAATTTCTAAACGTTCTCCAGGGCTAAAGCCCACATCCCGTGAAGTGCTTTTTCGTGGGCCTGAAGTGCCCACGCTTTCACCGTTCCCGCGGCTCAGGCCTCCACCTAAAAATCGATGTAGATAAACTTCGAGCTCTGGCCCGAGAAAACGTATATGGCCAGAACCATGGCTCCCCACCACACAGCCCAGAACCACCAATGGCCGAGCTGGACGGGAAAGCCGGGAGGCGGCTCGTCCTGCGCGCCTCCGATATAGTCGAACGCGTGCTTCATCCAGTCGAAAGTTGTCATCGCATTATCCATGCAGGAGCCTCCGGAAAAAGAAAAGCGCGGTGTGTACATCCATGCAAAAGAAAGCCCAGGCCAGATTCACGGCGACGTAGGTCAGTAGCCACGAGCCCAGTTGCGACCACAGGGGCGGCGTCACCGGCATGGGACGAATCTGGCGCCACGCGCGCCGGATCGCGAGCAGAATCCCGTGCAGCAATCCCCACACGATGAAATTAACTCCGGCGCCATGCCATATCCCGCTGACCAGCATGGTCACCAGAATATTCGCGTACACCTTCCCGCTTCGCCCCCGCGAGCCGCCCAGCGGGATATAAATGTAGTCGATCAGCCAGTTTGTGAGCGACATGTGCCAGTGCCGCCAGAAATCGGTGATGTTGGTGCGGAGATAGGGCCAGTCGAAATTTTCCGGCACGCGAATCCCAAACAGGCGCGCCGAGCCGATAGCGATGTCCGAATACGCCGAGAAGTCCGCATAAATCTTGATGCCGTAGGCGAAAAGCCAGAGCGGCAAAATCATTCTTTGCGCGCGGCTGATGTCCATCCAATTCAGGTGGTTCGTGTAGGCGGTAAGGACGTCGGCGACCGCGAATTTCTTTACCAGTCCGGTGAGGATTCGCGTGAGTCCTCGTTGCCAGTCCACCACCCATTCCCGGGAAATGGTTCGCAGCTTCGGCAGAAAATCCTGATACCGCTTGATCGGGCCGGCGACCATCGTCGGGAAAAAAAGAATGAAGGCGAGGTATTCGGTCACGGAGCCTTCTTCGGTTTTGTTCCGGTACCGGTCCACCGCGTAATGAACGAACTCGAAGGTGAAGAAAGAAATGCCCAGCGGCAGGAACGCGTTTTTCCAGTAAAGAGGGTTGTGCGCGGCGTCGCGCCAGAAAAGCCCCGTCAGAAAATTGCGATATTTGAAAAGAGCCAGAAACAGGACGGTCTGCGTGACGCCGAACCAGCAAATCCAGGACGAGGATTTGTAAAAACGGCTGACAAAAGTTTCCCAGAGGAAAATCGCCAGGCAGGCGGCGCCGGCGATTCCGCCAAACTGCGTGTAGGAAAAATACGTGAAGAAAAGGCCGCCGCTCATGAAGATCACCCACGGGCGCAGCCGCGGGCTGGCCACGCGGCATAGAATGGCGCTCGGGATCAGGAAGAGAAGGTAGTAGTCCCAGGTGTTGAATATCATGTGTCGCCGATAGGCGTGGCCGAACGATGAAGAGAAACCGACTCTATCCGACAATCAGCGGCATTTCAATCTAGCGGGTCTGGTATTGCGTTCGGGAGGAATTAATCGCCGTTCGATGCGGGTACAACAGGTGCAGGGGTGGCCGTTGTTGCTGCTGTCGCGTTAGGCGAGATATTGCGGAGGTAACGCCACGGATTCACGGGCGTGTTGTAGATCCGTACCTCGTAGTGCAGGTGCGGGCCCGTCGAGCGGCCGCTGTCGCCTTCATAGCCGATCACGTCGCCCGATTTGACGTGCATGCCGCTCTGAACGTTGAAGCCTGAAAGGTGGCCGTACCAAGTGGTCACGCCAAAGCCGTGGTCTATGACGACCAATCGGCCGTAGCCCGCGCGCTGGTCCACTTCCTGGATCACTCCATCCGCCGTCGCGCGGACGTCATCTCCGTAATGCGACGCGATGTCCAGACCGGCGTGGAAGGCACCCTCACCGCTGAACGGGTCCAGCCGCTCGCCAAAGTGTCCGGTAATCTGCCCAACCACAGGCCACAGGGACGGCACGATGCCCAGGCTGCTCAGTTGCGAGGCCGGCAGGAGCCGCATACCGGCGCTGGACATCGCGACGGCGGTAGCGTTCTTTTGGAGGTAGCTGAACTCATCCACGGAATTCTGGAAGTCCTCGTCCGGCTCAGGAGCTGAATCGGTCAACCCGAAGGGAGTCTGACGGAACCGCGTGATCCCGTAAGCCATGGCTACCTCTCCTGCAAGCGATTGCAGGGAGTTGAGGCGCTGGTTGGTGTCCGTGACTTCGGTCTGAAGCTGGACGTATTGCTGTTTCAGGCTGTCTTGCTCGCGGCGCAGGGAGTTGTAGTTCGTCGCCTTCCAGAGCATGCGCGAGTAGGATCCCATGCCCGCGGCGACCGTGATGCCCCCCACAACTGCCAGGACTGCCACCGCATGCAGCACGTACCACGGCAGGCGCACCCGTCTCATGCCGCCCGAGGCGTTAGAAGCAATAAAAAACGTGTAGGAAGACTTGCCCTTCATCGTTTTATTTCCGTCCGAGTGATTCTTACTTCGGCCGGCTAGACCGCACGCCCCTTGCAACGGTCAGCCGTGTTTCCGAGAACAACATTGATCGTGAGTCTGAACCGAGAGCCCTGGTCCGAAACCCGCCAGATTGTAGCCACCGTGCTAGTCGGCGTCAACCCCGATCTTCCGTTTTCCACAGGCGCCCCCGGACTCGCTTCTTGTCTTGGGGCACTCTATAATTCGGCGTTCGCTTACCCAAACTCTACTCAATAGTAGGACGCCTGACAACTGTACAGAGGTACAGGATGGATCGCGAAGCCCAACTGATCGAACGTATAGCGAAGGCTGTCCCCTCCATCCGTGGCGCTGGCCGCGGCGGTGGAATACGCCTCGGAATCGGCGACGATGCGGCTATTTTGACTCCTGGTCTGCGCACCGAATGGGTGCTGAGCTGCGACGCGTTTCTGGAGGGTGTCCATTTCCTGACGAAGAACTATCCGCCGGACTCCGTCGGCTATAAGTCACTGGTTCGCGCCGCGAGCGACCTCGCCGCGATGGGAGCCATGCCGCGCATCTTTTTGCTGACTCTCGCGCTGCCGGCGCGGCTTACCGGGAAGTGGCTAGGTGAGTTCGTGCGCGGCATGGCGCGAGCCGCTCGTCTGCTTGGGATGCGCCTCGCCGGGGGAGATACAACAAAGAGCGCCACGGTCTCGATCAGCATCACCGTGCTTGGAGAAGTGGCTCGCGGTCTGGCGGTGACGCGTTCGGGCGCGCGGCCGGGCGACATCCTATATGTGAGCGGAAGGCTGGGGCGCGCCCAACTTGGCCTGGAGCTGATCAAGGGTGGCGGCTCCGGGACGCCGGCGAGGGTGCTTCGAAGCCACTCTCGGCTGCTGCAACCACACCTCTACCCGAAAATTCGAGTCGAACTGGGCGCCTGGCTCGCGCGCCACAAAATCGCTTCAGCCATGATGGATCTCTCCGATGGGCTTTCAACCGACCTCGCGCGGCTTTGCCAGGCGAGCCGAGTGGGCGCGCGCCTATGGGCCGATCGCATCCCGTGCGTGAAATTGCCGGCCGTGCGAACCGGCCCGCTGCGCAAGCTGCGCCTCGACCCGTTGCAGATGGCTCTGCACGGCGGCGAGGATTACGAGTTGCTTTTCACGGTGCGGCGCAAGCAGGTCAAGCGTCTACGAAGCGCGCCGGATTTCGCGGAGATCGCCGCAATTGGCGAGATCGAACGCGGTAAGGGGATCACGCTCGTCGGCGCCGATGGCCGCGGCACGCGACTCGATCCGGGTGGCTGGGATCCATTCCGCAGGAAATCCTAGAACGAGGCTGTCTAGTGAGTTTGCGCTGGGGCTGCGGCCTGAGGTTGCGGCGCGGCCGTTGGTTTTTGCGCTGGCGGTGACGGCGGCGGTTCAGCCGCAGGCTCTTGCGTCAGGCCCTGCTCGGCGGCGTCGGCGGGAGGAGCCGTATCAGGCGTGTCTACCTGCACCGGATGCGTCCCGGCGATTTTCTCCAGCGGCACAACGTTCCGGAAATTTTCCACCGGCATTCCCTGCATGCCCTGCTCCATGAACTGGATCCAGATGGGGAGCGCTGCGCGGGCGCCGGTCTCTTTCTTGCCTAGCGTGACGTGCGCGTCATTGCCCACCCACACGCCGGTGGTGATTTGCGGCGTGAAGCCGATATACCAGGCATCGGTGAAATCGTTGGTCGTCCCGGTCTTGCCGCCAGACGGACGCCCAATCTCCTTCGCGCGAACGCCCGTGCCGAACTGCACCACGTCTTCGAGCATCGCCACCATCGTGCGAGCCACATCCGGCGGAATTACGTCGGTGATGGTCGGCCGCAATTCTTCCATGACTACTCCGTCGTAGGACGTAACGCGGCGGAGATAGTGAGGCTCGATGTGGATGCCGTCGTCGGGAAACACGGTGAATGCGGACGTGTGCTCGATGAGCGTCAGGTCAGCGGCGCCGAGCGCGAGCGGCAGAACCGGCGGCAGCGGGCTCGTCAAGCCGAACTTTCGAGCCAGCTCGACCGTATTTTCAATGCCGACCTTGGCCAGCAGGCGCACGGCCGGCACATTGCGCGAATCGGCGAGGGCTCGGCGCAGCGTGATGCGCCCTTCGAATTTCTCATCGTAGTTGTGCGGAGAATAATCCTGGCTGCCGGTGTGAAATGTTACCGGCTCGTCCACGACGGTATCGAAGGGCGTGGCGCCCTGAGCCAGCGCCTCTGCGTAGACGTACACCTTGAACGAGCTTCCCGTCTGTCGCATGGCCTGCGTTGCGCGGTCGAATTTCGAATCCTCGAAATCGTAGCCGCCGACCATCGCCTTGATTCCGCCGGTGGCATTGTCAATCGCGATCAGCGCCGCCTGCGCCACGGGAACCTGCTCAAGCTCGACTTCCGCCGCCGTGCCGTTTAGTTCGTCGATCTGCACGGTGACCAGATCGCCCGGCTTCACCAGCTCCGCGGCGGATTTGTGCGCGGTCCATGCGAAATCGGCGGGCGTGAGCAAGGCGCGGTAAGGGCCGATCTTGATATAGGCGAACGTCGGCTGCACGGAGGTCACCAGGCCGGTCACGTAGTCGCCTTTTTGGATCGCACCCTTCCAGTCGTCGTTCTGGTAGTTGTCGAGCGTCCCGAGATTGTCGCGAAGAATATTCGGAAGATTGCCGCGCCAGCCGTGGCGGCGATCATAGGCGTGGAGTCCATCGCGAACGGCGCGGTCCGCCGCCTTCTGCATGTCCACGTTCAGTGTTGTGTAGGCGCGCAGGCCCTGTTCGTGGACGGCCGCCGTGCCATATGTGTGTTCGAGATACTGGCGAATTTCTTCAACGAAGTAGGGCGCCAGATCGTTGCGCAGCGATTCGACGTGCAGACCGAGCGGTTCTTTCGCCGTGCTTTCGGCGACAGCATCGGTGATCTTGCCGCCATGAGCCAGCAGCGATAGCACCAGATTCCGCCGCGCGCGCGCGCGTTCCGGGTGAATGATCGGTGAATAGATCGGTCCGCGGATGATGGCTGCGAGCGTCGCCGCCTCCGCGAGAGTCAACTGGCCCACCGGTTTGCTGAAATAATATTCGGAGGCTGCTTCGAAGCCGTAGTTTCCCGCGCCCAGATAGATCTGGTTGCAGTACATCGTGAAAATTTGATCCTTGGTGTAATGCCGCTCGATTTGCAGCGCGAGCATCGTCTCCTGAAGTTTGCGGTGAAGGCTGCGGTCCGAGCGATTCAGGAAAAGTCCGCCGGCGAGCTGCATCGTCAGCGTGCTGGCGCCTTCGGCGGCGCGATGGCTGGCCACGTCGCGCCACGCAGCCTCGAGCACGCGTGGGAAGTCCACGCCCCAGTGCTGCTCGAAGTGCTGGTCCTCGGTCGTAATGATGGCGTCCCGCAGGACGGGCGGAATCTGGCTGTAGGTCAGGAGAATTCGGCGCTGGAGCGCGAATGTGCCGATGGACTGGCCGTCGTCCGCGTAAAGTTCCGTCACGATGACGGGCCGATAATTTTCCAGCGCGTGAATTTCGGGCAGGTCGCTCGAGTAAACGAACAGCAGGCCGATCGCGCCACCCACCGCAATCGAACAGATCACCAGAAAAGAAAACGCCAGCCGCCCAAGCAGCGTTCCTCCGCCGATCTTCATCGTCGCGCGATAGAACCGTTCATCCATCGTGCTGCCATTCTATCGCATGGACGCAAATGCGCTGCGTCGAAGGAAAACATTCGCGAGCGAGATGCTAACGGTCCGCGAGGGAATCCTTCATCGCGGCGGCGCAAAAATCCTTGCCAACCGTTTCCATTCTATGCGTCAATGGCGCGGTATGCTTGCAGCCAGAGAAATGCGGCGATCCTCATCGGGCTTCACTTGAGTCTCCTCCCTCTAAGCGACCGTTGGCCGTTTCCCGACTCTATCTAGAACCTCAGCCCAGAACGTAAGGGAGGAATCATCCATGCTGCGAAGAGCTTTTTCCTATCGAATATTGTCTGTGCTGGTGCTCGGCGTCTGCCTGACGGCCTCCGCGGGAGACGTCCCGAAATCAGCGCGGCCGGGGCAGGCTGCGTTTAGCGTGAAGAATGTCCTGACCGTGAAAGTTCCGCAGGGGGCGCAGACGGTGCGCGTGTGGTTCGCGGTCCCGCAGGAGGACGCGTTCTCCGTTATCACGAATTTCAACGCCGCCACCGATTACCCAGTCCACTACGACTGGGATTCCTGGGGAAACAAAGTCGGCTATCTGGAAGTTCACGCGCCCGCTCAACCCCAGATCACGATTACCGAGACGTTTGATCTGAAGCGCACGGAAATGAAGAACGTAGTTGATGCGAGCCAGACTCGTCCGCTCACCGATTCGGAGCGTGGCGCCCTGGCGCTCTATCTTCATCCCACGACCTATGTTGTGGTGAATGACGACATCAAGAAGCTCGCGGCACAGATCGTCGGCGACGAAAAGAACCCGGTGATCGAAGCGCGAAAAATCTACGATTGGACTCTCCAGAACATCGACTACTGGGTCAAGGATCCGGACCATCTGAAGGCTTCGCCGGTTGGCAGCACGGAATATTGCCTGCGCACAAAAACAGGCAATTGCACCGACTTCCATTCCTTGTTCGCGTCGCTGTCAATGGCCGCCGGCCTTCCCACGCGCATGATTTACGGTTCTCTGCTGAAGCCCACGCTGGATGGAATTCGGGTGGATGCGAGCTACCACTGCTGGATTGAATTCTACGCGCCCAATCTTGGCTGGATTCCCCTCGACGTTTCGCTGGCCAATATTTACGGCAAGGAATTTCCTCTCACCGACAAAAACAAGAAGCTGGTCGAGCTGACGACCGCCACGGGCTATCACGGGCTCGATCCGAGCAAGGTGGACTACTATTTCGGCAACATTGACGACCGGCGCGTTGTCTGGTCGGTCGGGCGCGATTTGATTATGCAACCTCCGGAGAGCGACGGACCGGTGAATTCGCTCCCCAAAATGTACGTCGAAGTGGACGGCAAGCAATTTACCGACTGGACGCGCGAATTCACTTACAAGGTGCTGACCCCCTAACCTCGGGCGGGCGTCGCAGCATTCGAGCGGGGTTGATTATGGGTGAAAAATGGGACGCCGGAGAGCTGGGATGCGGCGAGCTGCTGATCGAGCTCGCCGGGCGGATGAGAAACCTCGCGCCGGGGCAGGTGTTCGAACTTCGTGCGCTGGACCCCGGCGCCGAAGAGGATCTCCCCGCGTGGTGCCGGCTCACAGGGCACGCCCTGGTTTCGGCTCAGCACCCCGTGTATCTGATTCGCCGGCGCGAAAAATGACATTCACATTTCAAAAGGAGGAACTATGCCAGGCAGCTTTTGCGTCAGCCTTACCTGCTCCAAAGACAACACCGACAAAGCCACCGTCGGATTTGTGGTGGCCAATGCCGCGGTAGCTTCCGATAAGGACACCATGGTGTTCCTCAGCATCGAAGGCGTGCGGCTTTCCCAAAAGGGCTATGCCGACGACATTCACGAAGCCGGGTTTTCTCCCCTGAAGGAGCTGATGGACAATTTCGTGAAAGCGGGCGGCAAAATCTACGTTTGCTCTCCGTGTTTCAAGAAACGCGGCTTGGGCGAGGATAAGCTGATTGCGGGGGCCACGATTGTGGGTGGCGCCAAGCTGGTGGAGTTTTTGAGCGGCGGCAGCCCGTGTGTTTCTTACTGACCCGCGCCGGGAGCGGCGTATGAATTCCCGGCCAGATCTGACGCCTGACGCGATGTGCGACGGCGGCGACCTCGATTGCGGCAGCGGACTCTTGCTGATCATCCGCAACGCGATGTCCCCTCTGGCGCCCGGTGGCGTGCTGGAGGTGCGCAGCTGCGAGACCAGCGTAAAAGAGGACCTGCCGGCGTGGTGCCGTCTGGTTGGACACGACATGCTCGCCAACAGTCCCGGCGAATCCGGCTCGACCAGTTATTTCATCCGCAAGAAAGCCGCCGACACCGCATTTCGCCAGGATCTCGAGCGAGCCAGAAATTACGTGTGGCGCGCGCGTGTGCGCGGGAGCGGAGGGATGGAAGCGCAGGTATTCGTGCGCAATCATTCGTTCGTTGCCGGGCAGCCAGCCAGCTTTGACACCGCCGATCAGGCGATCAGCGCCATCGAGTATCTTCTGGGTTCTCTTGGCGCGTGCCTCGCGGTGGGGCTTCAATGGCGCGCATCCCAGCGAGGGATTGCAGTCCGCAATCTGGAAGTGTCGTTGCAGGCCCGCGCGCAAGATATCCTCGTATATTTGGGATTGCAGGATTCCGGACATCCCGGGCTGACGGACGTGCGAGCGGTCGTCTACGTGGACGCCGACGCCGAGCCGGAAACGCTCGAGGAACTGCTCGCGGATACCGTCCGGCGCTCGCCCGTCACCCAGACATTTCTGAGTTCAGTTTCTTTCAGCGCTGAGATTCGGAAGGCATAGGCGATGAATCTCGGCTTTCAATATCCCGTGACCGTCGTGGGCAGTTGGCCTCGGCCGCCATGGCTGCTCGAAGCCATGAAGCGGCGGTCTCCGGCGTTGGCCGATCTGCAGGATCAGGCCACGCTGCTCGCCATAAAGTATCAGGAGGACGCGGGGGTTGACGTGATCTCCGACGGCGAACAGCGCCGCGATAATTTTTACTCCTTCATCGCCGACCGCCTCGAAGGCATCCGGCTGATGACCCTGGCCCAGCTGCTCGACTACGTCGAGGACAAGGCCGCTTTTGAAAGCCTGCTTAACGCGCTCGATGTTCCGGCATTCGCGATCAGGAATCCCGTCGTCGTCGGAAAGGTCAGGCGCCGCGAACCGCTGGTCATTGATGATTACCGATTCCTGCGCCAGCACACGCCAAAGGCCATCAAGGTCACGCTGCCTGGACCTTACCTTCTGAGCCGTTCGACCTGGGTCAAAGGGCTCTCCAATTCCACGTATCCCGATGGCGACAGCCTTGGCGACGACATCGTCGCCGTCCTGCGCGAAGAGTTGCAGGAACTTGCGAGCGCCGGCGTGGACATGGTGCAGTTTGATGAGCCTGTGTTAAGTGAGCTCCTGCTGGCGGGCAGGTCCGCCACGCGCACGTTCATGTGCGCCGCACTGGCGGCGAGTTCGAGTCCCGAGGGTGAACTCGAACGCGCGGTTAGTCTGATCAATCGTGTCGTCGAAGGCGTTCGGGGCCCGATTCTTTGCGTGCATGTCTGTCGCGGCAACTGGAGCCGGAACGAAGACGTGCTTCTGTCGGGCCCCTACGACGGATTAATGCCCTACTTGAAGCGCATGAACCTCGACCAGTTCGTGCTGGAATACGCCACGCCTCGCGCCGGTTCACCACAAGCGCTCGCCGGGTTGCGGGAGCAATCTCAAATCGGTTACGGAGTCGTGAACCCGCGCACCTCTGACGTGGAAGATCCGGAAGAAGTTGTGCAGCGTGTGCGGGAACTCACGCAATTCATCTCTCCGGATCGCATTTTTCTCAATCCGGACTGCGGCTTCGGAACTTTCGCGGAAAGGCCGGTTGCGGACGCGCCAATAGCGTTCGCGAAATTGGGCGTGCTCGCGGCAGCCGCCCGGAAACTTCGCGGAATTTGACAGCCGGGTACCCGGCGCCCGATCGGGATTAATGGCGGAGGATGGTTGACACCTTGCCGTCTTGGCCTATCGGATTGCGGTTATTTTCCTCGCAGATGAATTCCAGCTGGTCCTCATCCCGGTGCCGCGTGTAGGTCCTCACCAGGTGCCACGGTTTCGCCAGCACGTCAGGGTCGGTCAACGTCATTCGATCCTCGAGCGTATCGGGCGCGGTCAAACGGATCCGTTCGACTACGTCCAGCTTTGGACCATGCTGAAGCCGATTGAATCCAAGCGGAGTTTTGTGCCCAAGGCCGACGGTGTCCACGACCAAAGTGTCGCCTTCCCAGTGTCCAATTGAATGGCCGTTGAAAGTGGGATCGAGGTCGGTTGGATGGCCGCGGCCATCGGTGAACACGCGCCGCACTTGCATGTAGGCTTCCTGAATAATCGTTACGCGACCCGGCGTGAACAGGAATTCAACGTCGTACGGTTGAAACATGATGGTGGGCATGCCCGGCGGCAGGCAGTTGGCGCTTTCGGTCGCCGGCTCTTCATTTTTCGCTTCGGCGTCTTGCAGGACTTTCAACTCCGCGGCGGACGCAGGGGTCAATGACGGCTGCTCGGGAGGAGGGCCGCCTGGCGTGGGAAAATCGAACGTCCAGATTCCAGCCCAGTCCGGCAGTGAACTGAGAGACGCGGGGGTCGCGTTTCTGTGCACCACGACGGTTTTGGCTGGTTGTTGCGCCGCCTGCCCCTGGCATGCAGTTCCCAAGCCGGAGAAGAAGCACAACACAATAACTATTGCGGGAGAAAATCTCATGCTCGCTCCATTTCGACAGTGGCGCGCCGCCAGATTCCAGCGAAAACTTCGCGACGGACGACGCTGGCCATTGCGCATGAAACAAAACTTCAAATTCCGGCGGGCATTATAGTACTTTATGCAGGCGGCGTGCACGGCGCTGCGGGTAATTCGGATTTCAGGGCGGCATTCATTGATGTGGGGGCCACGATGAAGACATCACGAATCGCGTGCTTGAGCGCGCTTCTCCTCCTGGTTGCGGGGTCCGCCTCCGCTCACCATTCGTTCGCGATGTTCGACCGCTCGAAGGAGACGACCATCGTTGGCGTGGTCGAGGATTTCCAGTGGACCAATCCGCACAGTTGGATCGAGCTCGACGTCCCGAATGAAGGCGGCGGCACCGACAAATGGAGCATCGAGCTGAATAGTCCCAACAATCTTTCGCGGCAGGGATGGAAATCAACCAGCGTGAAGCCGGGTGACAAGGTGTCCGTGATCATCTGGCCTCTGAGGAGCGGTGAAAAGGGCGGCCTTTTCATTTCGCTGACGTTGCCCAATGGCCAGATTCTCGACGAACTCGCCTTCCGCAACCGCAACAAACAGTAGCTTCCCTTAACTCGTCCATATCCCTGGCGAACGCCCATGCTTCCACTCGCGCTGTCGTAGCTCACCCTTTGACTCGTGCTCCGAATTAACATATATGCATGAGTGATCCGAGCGTCACAAGTGCAAGCGAGGAAACAATGCAAACAGCCCGAATACCGGCATTTCGCTTGATGTCCCTTGTTGGCTATTTCGCTGGAATATTGGCGCTGAGCCTCGCTTTCATTGCTTCACCTCATGGTACGGTGGCGAAATCGGCGGAGACGGCCAATGGATGCGATGAAGGCTGTCTCAAGGGCCTCATGGATACCTATCTGGATGCGCTCTCGAAACACGATCCGTCGCTTGTGCCAGTGGCGGCGCATTACCGCTACACGGAAAACGGCGCGCAGATTTCCCTCGGCGAAGCGCTGTGGGTGACGTTCAATTCGTACGGTAAGTACCGCCACGATGTTTACGATCCCGAGACTGGCGGGATCGCGACCTATCTTTCCCTGACGGAAAACCATGAAATGCCTTATCCCGATTTCCTCGCCGTGCGTTTGAAGGTGGTCAACCGAAAGATCACCGAAATTGAAACCGTCGTTGACCGTCACGCGCAGGGCACGGAGAATATGCCGCCGAAGGATCCGAGTTGGATGGATACGATGAACCGCGTGGAGCCTGAATCAACCCGGATTTCGCGCGAGGCACTCAAGAAGGCGGCGCTGGGCTATACGCGCGCGGTAGCTTTTCACAACGGGGACCTGGCGCCGTTTGCGGAATCCTGCATTCGACTTGAAAATGGCACGTTATCGGCGCTTGGGCCGAACGACAACCCGCCAATTCCGATTGTGAAGTCTCCGCCTGCCAATGGAGCTCCCTCTCCGCCCAGTTTCTTTGTCTTGGGCTTGGGCTGTGCGAAGCAGCTTGACCGAAAATCCTACACGTTCATCACCGGTTATGAGGACGCCCACTTTCCGATCGTGGACACCAGGCGGCAGATCGTGTTCGCTACCTTTGACTTCTTGCGGCGCGGCAACGTGGAAAGCTGGACTCTTGACGGCCGTTCCGTTCCCTACCCGGAAGGCATGCGGTACCCGAACGAAATCCTAAATACCGAGATTTTCAAATTCGTGGACGGCAAGATCACGCGAGTTGAGGCGGTGTTCGAAGGGCCCCAGAGCTATATGCGGGGCACTGGATGGCCGGGCGGCACGAAAGCGGAATCACGCCCGATCGGCCAGTAGTCTCGGCGCACGACGTTCAAAGACCGCGCGCAGAAGGATGGTCTGGTTTGTAGACGCGCTATTGCTTAGCTGGCGTCGCGGCTGGGACGCAGATTCGATCGAATGCGCGCGTGAGAGCCGTCGCGATCGTGAATGGATCGCTGCTTTCGATGTCGCGCCTTTCCATCATGAACTCGACCTTGCCGTCGCGCAGCAACGCGATCGAGGGAGAAGAAGGCGCATACCCGGTGAAGTAACTCCGCGCCTGCTTCGTGGCTTCCAGATCTTGCCCCGCGAAAACCGTCGTCAGAACTTCCGGCCGCGCTTTATTCGAGAGCGCTTTGGCAATCGCAGGACGCGCCTTGCCGGCCGCGCATCCGCAGACGGAATTCACCACCACGAGCACGGTGCGCTTTTCCTGCTTGAGCACGGAATCCACATCCGCAGGAGTTCGCAGTTCGCGAAATCCGACTCTCGTCAGTTCCTCGCGCATTCCGACAACCATCTCTTCAGGAAACATTGTCACTCCTTGAGCTGCTACTCCGAATCTCGCCTGCTGACGCTGCAACTTCTCTAGTTATGGACTATAGCATATTGGATTCTCGCCGATCCGATTGGACTCAACGCATCGTGAGCAATGTGCTCACCGCCGGATTTTCGGCCGCTGCGCCTGCCTTGACCCGGAGCGGTGCCGAGCCTATCCTTATTAGGCAAGGGAAGTTCGAGACTGCAAGTCCCGCCCGGCGGGATTTCAACGACTCGCTGATTCCAAATGGAGACTTATGAACACGAATTCGCGCAAGGCCGGATTCCTCGGTTATCTGCTCGTGGGGGTGATCGTTCTAATGACCGCAGCCAGCTTGTACGCAGCATCGAACATCTATGATTTCACGCTACCGCTGCTGAACGGCACAGCGGCGCCGCTCGCGAGCTACAAGGGCAAAGTCGTGCTGGTGGTCAACGTCGCCAGCCGCTGCGGGTTCACGCCGCAATATACGGCTCTCGAGGCCACCTACGAAAAATATAAGGACCAGGGCTTCGTGATTATCGGTTTCCCGGCGAATAATTTCGGCGGTCAGGAACCCGGAAGCAACGAAGAGATCGCAAAGTTTTGCACCGGGAAATACAACGTTACGTTTCCCGTGTACGGGAAAATTTCCGTGAAGGGCGACGATCAGGCGCCGCTTTACAGCTACCTTACCAAGGACGCGAACCCCGCCGTCGCCGGCGACATCAAGTGGAACTTCACCAAGTTCCTCGTGGATCGCAATGGCAACGTGGTTCAGCGGTTCGAATCGGCCGTCACGCCCGATTCGCCGGAAGTGATCGCGGCAATCGAAGCCCAGCTGAAAAAATAACAATTGAGCGGCGGTGCGCGCGCGGCCCGGCGTGCGGGTGTGCCCGTCGAACTCGCGTGGAGGAAGGATCCATGAAATCGCTGATTCTTGCTCTCGTGCTGGCCACGGCAGCTGGTGCGAACGCATCTCCTGCCCGCGTGGGGCTTCCGCCCGCCGCTGCCGGATGCAATCGAGCGTGCTTGAAGGGCGTGCTTGATTCGTATTTCGCCGCCTTGCTGAAACACGATCCAGCGGGGCTGCCGCTATCATCGTCGCTGAAAGCAACGGAAAACGGGCATCCGGTTCAGCTCGGAGAAGGGATTTGGAAGACGGCTGAGGCGGTTACCTTCCGGCTTGATGCGCTGGATCCTGAGGGCGGCCAGGCAGGCGCGGAATCCGTGGTCAAGGATGACTCGGGCCTCGCAATCTTTCTGGTGCGTCTGAGGGTGGAGGCTGACAAAATCACGGAAGTGGAGACGATGCTTCCGCAAAAAGGTGGTGCTCTGTTTGGCCCCGATAAATTGGCGGCTACGCCGCCGATGTATCTGGAAACAGTGCCGCCCGCCGGGCGCGCCACCCGCGAACAGCTTGCCGCCACGGCCAACGCATATTTCACCGCCTTACAGACCGAAGGCACGAGCGACTACAAGCCCGCGCCGCTCGCGGCCGACGCAAACCGGTTTGAAAACGGAATCCAGACCACGAATGTTCCCTTTGATCTTTTTCACAAGCCCGCCGCGACTACGCAGCAACAGATGGACGAAGCGTGGTTCAAAGGCTGGGTCGTCACGGATCGCCGCTACCCCGTCCTCGACGAGCAGCACGGAATCGTGCTGGCGATCGTGCTGATGCAAATTTCACCCTCGCAGGCCGTGTTGCTGAGCGAGATGTTCAAAGTGTCAGGCGGAAAAATTCGGCAAGTACAAGCGGTATTGGTCGGGGTGCCGCACGACGGGCCGACCGGCTGGAACTAGTTTCCCTCGGGCGCGACAACAGCCGGCGCTTCTAATCGCCCTTTTGCCTCAGCGGATGCCCAACAGGGCGCACGCATTCTTGTAGTAAATCTTCTCGCGGTCTTCCTTGGAAATGTCCAGCTCGTCAATCACCCGAAGTGTTTCGCGAATGTACATCGGGCCGCCTTCGGGATCGAACGGCGCATCCGAAGCGAAGAGCACGTGGTTGACTCCGTAAAAGCTGAGAGCGCAGACCAGCGCGGCCTTCGAACCAAATGTCGCCGTATCGGCGTAGAACATCTTGAAATAGTCGAGCGGACGCTTCTTCAGTTCCTTTAATAGCGGCTTGTAGTCGGTATTGGACGTCCGCGCGCCCAATTGGTCCCAGCCGGGGCCGACGCGCCCCTCGAAAAACGGTGTCATCCCGCCCGCATGATGGATGATGATCTTCAGATTTGGCATCTCGTCGAGCATCTTCGAAAAAACGATCCGCGCCTGCGCGGCGCTCGATTCGTAAGGCCACCCAAACGTCCACCAGATTTCGTACAGCGACTGCTGCTCCGTTTGGTAGTCGGGGAAACTGGCGGTGCGCGCCGGATGAATCCAGACCGGCTTCCCGAGGCTTTCCATCGCCTTGAATACCGGACGAAATTCAGGAGCGTCGAGCGGCTTCCCGCTCACATTGGAATAAATTTGAATTCCGCACGCGCCGAGGTCCTTCACCGCGCGGCGCGCCTCTTCGACGGCGCCTTCCGGGTCGCGCATCGCCACCGACGCGATGAAACTCGGAAAGCGATCGGGATATTTACGGCAAAGCTCGGCCATGCTGTCGCTGCCGATCCGCGAGAGCTCGCGCCACGCGGCGCGCTCGCCCATCGCGTCCGGCGGCGGCGAAGCGAGCGAAAGAATCTGCTGATACTCGTCGAATTTGTCCATCACGGCGAAGCGCTTGTCGAGGTCGGTCATCATCGGCACGGCCTCGCTGCGCCGATGGATGTCCTTCATCTGTCCGGTCGTCTTCAAAAGCGCTTCGTGAAACGGCTTCGGCCAGATGTGCGTGAAGATGTCGATTTTTCTCATGATTGCGCTGCTCTCCGAATCAAGGATTCACACGCGCGGGCTTCGCACTCGGTTGTTTCAACATTTCGTCGGGATCGTCCGTTCGGTCAATGTAGCGGCCGGAAAGCGCGTCGTAGCGGCCTATGGCCAGGCTCATGCATCGGTCGGTGCACCATGCCATTCCATCCTGCGGACCCTGTTTCCCTTTGAGTTCGTGTAGACGTTCGACCATTTTCGGCACCCATCGCTGTGCATCGGCGGAAGTCATCGTTTCGTCCGCCATCTCCGTCATGATCGAGCCCGGGTCCAGCGCGAAAGTTTTCACGCCGTATTCCTTCACTTCGTTCGCCACGAGTTCGGCGAGCCTGTTCTGCGCTGTTTTCCCGAGGCTATAGGCCGAAAGATGAGCCGTCAGCATATGGCATCGCGGAGAAGAGATGTTGATGATTCGCCCGGCGCGGCGTTCGATCATGCCCGGCAGCACCGCGCTCATGAACAGCAGCGGCGCGCGAATGTGCACTTCCTGCGCCGCCCACCATTCGTCGGGATCCACGATTCCAATCGGACCGTACGGTCCGGCCAGCCCCGCGTTATTCACCAGCAGCGTCACGCCGCCTAGTTTTTCCGCGGCTGCTCGCGCGACGCGCGCGACATCCTCTCGCTTCGTCGCATCGCCCGCGACGGCCAGACCGCGCGCTCCGGCCGCTTCGATTTCTCCCACCACCTGATCGAGTTGCGCTTTATTTCGAGACGTTACCGCGACAGCCGCGCCGGCGGCGGCAAATCGCAAAGCGATGCCCTTGCCGATGCCTCGGCCGGCGCCGGTCACGATCGCTACCTGGCCCTCGAGCTCTCTCGCCATATTTCTCAGATTGCCGCGGCGCCGGCTGGCGCAATCGCGGGACTGTGTTTATGTACCGGCGGAATCGCGAATAGCAGCAGAATCGCGGCCAGGAACGACATTCCTGCGACAAAATAGAACACCGGGGTGTAGCTGCCGTAGCGATCGAAGATGATGCCCGACAGGGCTGCGCCCGAGGCGCCTGCTACGGTGCCCACTACCATTACCGTGGAGATCACCGACGGGTAGGCCTTAACGCCGTAATAATTTGCGGGGAGGACCATCATGGCGGAAAACGATGTGCCGAACGACGTGCCCATGAGGATCGCATAGAGATACAAGCCAGCAGAGCCGCTGGCGCGCATCGCAAGCAGCATCCCGATGGCGAAAACTACCGACGCGACAGACCAGACCAGGCGCGGCTCGATGCGATCGGCGACCGCCGCGAAAAGGAGCGTGCCGAATAGCGCGCAGAGAAGCATGATCGAAATCGAGGATGCCGCCGCGGCGGGCGTGAAGCCGAGATCCTTCAAATGCGACACACCGTGGGCCAAATACAGCGGATAGCCGGCGCTGAAGCCGAGAAGTGAGATCACGTAGAGCCAGAGCGCGGGAGTGCGGACGGCTTCGCCGAGCGTCCATTCTTCGCTGGTCTTGTACACGCCACGCGCTGGTGTCATGGCACGGTCAGCTGCGCGATCATCCGGCGCGACGCCATCGGGGAACTGGCCCAAATCGGCGGGACGCTCGCGAACGAACACCATGGAGAGGACTGCGCAAACTGCACTCAGGCCGGCCATCAGCCACCATCCTGCGCGCCAGTTTCCGCTGAACGTACGAATCACTTTGTCGAGCACCTGCGCCGCTGCGAATCCTCCCAGCGTTCCGCCAGTGTGTACGAGCGTAATCGCGAGTCCCTTGTGCTTGCTGAACCAGCGATTGATGCCGGTTTGCGCGACGAGCACTCCGCCGGTCATCGCGCCCAAGCCGATCATCACTCCGTAAACGAGATCCACCTGAAAACTCGTGCGGACCACGAACGACATCAGCAGCGCCCCGGCGACAACCACGCTGCAGCCGAGCGCGGCGGTGAAACGCACGCCTTTTCTGGCAATGAGGATCGCGATCAGCGGAGCGGGCGCGCCGATCATGAGCTGGTAAATCGCGTAGGCGGTGCCGAGCTGCGTTCGGTCCCAATGCAAGGCGGTGGCCATGTATGTGTTGACCACGCTCGCGCCGTAAAGAGGAAACGCGAAGTTCGCGAACAGGATGAACCAGAAGACCGCAAGCAGCTTCCAGCCGTAGAAATCCGATTGTCGCGTCATCGCCCCCACCGTGCGTGCGCGTGCCTGTTGCTGCCGTGCCCTGTTATTGAAGCTCTTCGGCCATCACCCAATTGCCGTGCACCTGATTTCGCAGGCGCAGAGGGAGGTGCACCGTCGCGATGGGTCCCTTGTCAACGTGCTCCGCTTCAAAAATCAGCACGTCCGACAGTTGAGATTCGTGCAGGTCGGCAACCAGCGCCAGGTAACCCTCATGGCCCGGCTGCTTCGAGGGGATATGAACCTCTTCTTGAATCGTTATCGGCTTGTTCGAATGCCACGACTTGAGCTTTCCGCTTTTCACCTCAAGGCGGCTGAGCGTGTTGAAGCCCGCGCCGACAGGGCCCGAGATGATTGGTGCGCCAGCCTCGGGATCGAAGCGCTCGTAATATCCGACGGAGTAGTCCTTCATGTGGTCTTTATTCGCGATGCGTGGGAAATCGCCGGAGGGTGCGAGTTTGTATTCCTCGAATTTTTCTCCGGGTTTCGACATGTCAAAAGTCCAGCGCACCACGCGGCCATACGCGAAATCCTCGGCCGTCGGATGAATGTGCGACGCCTCCTGAATGAACGGGAACGGCGCGTATTTGCCGATGCCGAAATCGAGATGGACGAATTTGCCTTCGGTGTAGGCGTTCATGAAATGAAACGCCGAGCACGCGGGATGCTTGAACCAGCGCATGTCGCTGGTGTGGCCATCGCGCGGCATGATGCCGACGTAGGCTTCGCGATTCGGCTCAAAGACCCAGTGCGCGCCGCCGGCCTTCATGCGGTCGAGGTCGGCCGTCGTCGGAAAGACGGGGAAGATCACGTGTTCCTTCGACACGGCGAAGTCGTGCATCAGGGAGACATAAGGAACCTGGAACCATTCTTCGCTGACGAGCTGGCCTTCCTTATCCGCCACGCAGTACGACACGTCGCGCGTCGCCAGGCCGCTGGCCTCGTAGCCGAAAAAGTGGAGCTCCTGCGTCTCGTCATCGAGCCGCGTGTGCGCGGTCATGGTCTGGCTCTTCAGCTTGCCGCGATAGTTGAACACGCCGATCGTTTCGAGCGACTCGGGATGAACTTCCACCGCCAGGCCATCTTCTTTGAGGGTCAACAGCTTGCCGCCGTGGAAAATCGGCGTCGTGTTGTTTACGCAGCGGTTGATGCCCTTCACGCTGGGATCGTCGGTATACGGATTGCGGTAGAGGCCGAACAGCCCGCGGCGCGCCTTGCGGTCGGCTTTCAAGCGGTCAGTCATGATGTACTTCATTTTGAAGTCCACGTGGCCATTTTCGAATTTGAACGCGCTGATCATGCCGTCGCCGCTCAGGTATGTGTCGTGGCCGAGCATCGGCGGATACTGCGGGTCCGGAATCGTCCGGTACCAGGTGCCGTCGATCTCCTTTGGCAGATTCCCCTCGACGACCAGGTCGTAGATGTCGCACTCGGTGCGCATCGGCGCGTTGAAACCGGCGTAGTCAAATGTGTCCGGAAATTTCGTAGTCATGTTGGCCTCACTCCCCAATCTTGCTTCCGTTGTCTGGATACTTCATCTCGTATCATCTTCGCAAGGAGACTGTCAACGTGTCCGCTCGGGCTCTCTCGGTATCAGCGCGGAGCCGGGGCGCGGCGGCGGCTCGAGCAGCAGCTTGTCGAAATCG
>Ga0302180_10000495_pt1 | contig 32461 bp, 28 predicted proteins | sample I_Palsa_E3_2_FD_200575 | JGI IMG/M metagenome (GOLD analysis project Ga0302180, IMG submission 200575) | Peat permafrost microbial communities from Stordalen Mire near Abisko, Sweden - I_Palsa_E3_2 | ecosystem: Environmental > Terrestrial > Soil > Palsa > Peat permafrost | place: Sweden...
AGATATTCGACTTCCAAGGACAGCCGAAGCTGTCCAGTGGCAGCCGATCATCGGTTGAGGCATCAATTGGGGTAGCGTCATGTTCGAAGATCGGAAAAACGCGCAAATTACCGCTTATTTTCCGCTGATGCGAGTCCAACCCGAGGAGCCGGTTGTTTATTTATTAGATATTTATAGAATTAATATAAAGTTACTTATATGCAGCAATGTGGCGCCGCGTCGATGGCATGGCCCCCAACCACGAGATATTCCGGCTACCGCGTCGCGCTCCATCGCCACTTCCACTTCGAGACTTTCGATGTCGCGGAAGACGTGGCGGCGACGAGTGCACCGCGTCCCTCGCAGTAATAAAGCACTCCGACCTGCTAAGCGGGGGGTCCGCGGCGGTTCTGGGATTACTTGACGATACCATGCAGGGCGCAGACCAGTGTGCGGAACTGCCACTCGGTAATTTTGGTCCCGCTTAAGATCTGTTCCGAGGCGTGGACCTCGCGCGTTGGATACTGCGAAAAATCCATGGCGAAGGCGCGATCTGGCCAGATCACGATGGGACGGTCATCATGCAGATAGAACACCGCGCCATCGTCAAATCCCTTGGCTAGAGACTCACGGATGGTCGGCGGTTTGAAGCCCGGGGCGGGCGGATAGCCTTTTGCCCACGCGGGTTCGTCTGAAACGATCGTAGGCATGGTCGAGTGCCTCCGTTCTATTGAACTGCAAGGGTTTGGTGCGGTACGGGTAGCGGCGCGTGAGCTGTGCTATCCGATCGAAAAAATTCCCGCCGGCGCGCATTACCGCACCAGCGGGTCAAACCTGAGTTCATCCGATCATCTCTCGTGGGTCGAGTGGTGGCCGTTAGGGAGGTCTGAACTCAGGAGTGCACGGTACTCGGCCGACGCGAGCGCTGTCGGTGCGGTGGCCCACACGGCGGTTACGACTCGCCGCCAGCTTGAATCGAGCTGGTAGCCGCAACAAGCGTTTCTGGACACGCCCCGGACTCGACGACAGAGGCGCTGGTCTCCAGCGGACGCTTATCTCAAGCAATTGAACGTCGGCTGCCAGACATTGAATCTGAAGCGGCGCCACCTTGAAGGTATCTATGCGGTCGTCCCGACGGCGGCGCCGACGAGCGATGGCACATGGTCCTGCGCCTCACTACCTTTGGCATACGTGCGCTAGCCGACCGACAAGCCAGGTTTCGACGCGTAGCTTCGACCCTGCGGTGTGTAGGTAACCTGCATCGACCGACCTCGGGCGAAGCGGGCAAACAGAGCGCAGTCCCGCTCCAGGGTGCGGCAATACCCACCCGCTCGCAAACCAAATGAGCATTTCAATATGAATGACCAGTCATCGTCGTCTCGCAAATTCATCGTTGCCATAGCCATGGCCGTCGTCGTCGCCATCGGTACCGTTACGTTCGCGCTGCGCTCCCACCGCCCGACCGCGGTCGCGCAAATTCCGGCCGTCTCAGCCTCGGTTCCGCAGACTCCGGACGCCACGACCTCGATCTCTCAGACTCAGGATGTCCCCGCCGTGGTCCCACAGACTCCGGACGTCCCCACTTCGGCCGCTCAGAGAGATCGTCTCGCCTATTCAGCCGGCGACACTGCTGTTCCCGCTGCCGTCGAGCGCAAGTCCGCTGCTGACCGGCCTATAGCCAAAGCGCACACCAGCCTTGGCACTTCCAACCGCAGCGTCACGCGTACTGATTCTGCTGTCGTATCAAGCGAGAAACCCGCAGTCGCGACTGTCGCTGGCGGCATGGACGGTGGGACGAGCGTCGACGCGCCGATGACGCCGTCGGCTCCCAGCGGTGTGGCCGCCAATGCACCGGAAGTGGCTATGAGCACCGAGCCCGCCACATCCAGCTCTGCGCCGGCCGCTTTAAGCACCGGGACTACGACTTCGGACATCCGGATCACCACTGCGGTGCAATCCGAGATCGCGCCCGACAGCAGCAGCAAGGACGCTAACGTCGGAGTGACCACCACAAACGGCATCGTCGTGCTGACTGGCACCATGGCCACTCAGGACGCCATCGATCACGTCAAGGGCGTCGCCGAGAAGGTCAAGGACGTCAAGAGCGTAGACATTTCCGCGCTGAAAGTCATCAGCACCTAGAGACTCCCAAAACCCAGGCGCTGCTCGAGGAGCAAGCGACTCGCCGTGGCGATGGCAGCACGGCGGCGGGCATGACTTTGGCCAGCTCGCACCAAGTGGCGCCCGTATTGCTTATGAAACGCGGTGCGCCTTGGATATGGCCGTTTGTGTTTGGAGTCGACTATGTCCGTACGACAGCGCCGCACTACTCGTTTTGCAGCCCACGCCGTATGACCCCATCACCTATGACGATCTGGGGCGTATGGTCGACTTGCACGTCACCCACAGGTTCTGACCACCGCTGCGTGGGTTGGCCGATCACGCTGGACTGGTTGCCGCACCGCTCTGTCCGAATTCCGCCGATCAGTTCACCATTGGAGCGCTCCGAATAGCCTAGAGAACCTTTTTTCTGAGCTTTGCGTCGCCAATTCTGAATCGACGCACGTTGTAGACTTCACGTCTCGCCCGAAACTGAAGCCTTCATGTCGCTATACCTGCCTATTGCCTTCCTGTTAGTGCAGCTCATTGTTTTGGTCTTCTTCGGGCCCTCGGTGACTGGACCTGCGGCCTACGTCCTGATGGTGGTCACGCCGCTGTTAGCGGCTGCGGCGACGCTCTGGCGCGGGCGGTCGCACACTACCTCGGTTCGCTCCGGTTGGTACACCCTCTCGTTGGCCCTGACGATCTGGGCGGCGGGCGCTTTCGGTAATCTGTGGCAGGAAATGGTCCTGCATCGTCAAAACGAGATGTACCGCGCCAGCATGCTGGCATTTAATCTGGCGGTGGTACCGACCACATTCCTGCTGGCCAGCGACTGGCGGCTGCATGGGCGGCAGCTGTTACGCGCGGTCGATGCGCTGGTGGCACTCGCGCTTGGCTGCGCGTACTTTCAGTACACCTGGAGCATGATCAACGACCATTCGGCTGCCGCGGAAGCCGGCGTGGCCTACCTGGTGTGGCTGCTCGATCTGCAAAATCTCTACCTTGCAGCCGGCGCGCTGGTTCGCTGGTACGTCGCGGAAGACCGCGACGAACGCGACCTGTTCCGCGCGCTTAGCGTTTATACGCTGGTCTACTTTGTCATCGTGTTCATCAATGACCACTACTTCGCCGGTAACCCCGCATTCGGGCCGCAATACGGCACGCTGGTCACGCTGGCCTTTGCGGTGCTCTGCAGCTTCGCCTTACGCGCTCCGTCAGGCAAGCCGGTGCGGGAGGTAGACTCGACCCTGGTGCGCATGGTACGCAGCGGCAGCCCGATCTTGCTGGCGGTCGCGCTGCTCACGGCGTCCTTGTTTCTAATCCGAGTGGATTATCTCTGGGGTTGCGCGGGTATCCTGATCGCGGTGCTCGGAATCGGTGTGCGAACAACCTTGGTCCAGGTGCGTCAAATCGAGCATAGAGAAGCCCTGCGGCGAGAGGCATCGGCGCTGCAAACCATTGCCTGGACCGATGCACTGACCGGCGTGCCTAATCGCCATTTTTTCACCGAGGCGCTCGCGCGCGCCTGGCGCAGCGAGCGCCGTCCCGGACAGCAGGCAATCCTGATGATCGACATCGATCATTTCAAGCTGCTGAATGATCGTTATGGTCACCCCGTGGGCGACGGCTGCCTGCGCCAGGTCGCTCGGGCTCTGCAGCGCGCTTTGGTGCGACCGGATGATGTGCTGGCGCGCTACGGCGGCGAGGAATTCATCGTACTTCTACGCGACAGCCCTGCGGCCAGCGCGCAAGTCGTGGCGGAGCGACTGCGTGCGTCCGTGCAGGACCTGCGCATTCAGAATGCAGGCAGTCCCGAGCGGGTGGTGACGGTTAGCATTGGCGTTGCCAGTGCTGAGCTCACCGACGAGGCTGTGGCCGCGCGGCTGGTCGAGGATGCCGACCGAGCGCTGTACGAGGCCAAGTGTGCCGGGCGAAATCTGGTAAAGCTGGCGACAGACCGCGCCGATGATGAGGCCCCGCTCGCGGCGAGTATTACCGCCCGACATCGGCGCTTGCGAGGGTAATCCTGCATCAATGACGGTCGTCAGGTCGTCATTAAACTCCCTGGCGTGATGCCGCCTTCAACGAATGGCGGCGCCACGCGCAGTCCCAAGTCGGCACGGCTTCTTCATTAGATTTACCTGAACTGACCAGCCTCATTGACGCAGCCGCAAGATGGCGGCGGTACCTGATACAGGATACCGGCGGCGGTCCGACAACTCATCTGCCAGGCGGCGTCATGTGCGCCAATTGGCTGGGCCGCAATCATGATTGTTAACAACATTAGTAGAATTGTCTGCAATCCATGTGTTCGGAACGGCATAAAAGTACCTGTCGTGGCCACCTTTAGGCATTTCGTCAGGCGACAGCGGGGGACCAACGCGCCGTGTCTGTGCACAACAAGCCTACGGATTGTGCCTTTATTGTGCACAGCGCCTGGCGGGCGCACCACGCCATGGCAGTCGTCAAGGCGAAAATGCCCTGGCGGCATCGGAGGCGCGCAGGCGCGGCGGCAATTGGCGCGGCATTGCAGGGGGCGATCCGGTGACAGATGCCGCATCACAAAGACCTGTCTACGCCTTCCGGTTACGTGATGTTCCTGAGCCGAATTCTCGCCGCCTGACGGAGCGCTTGGCGGGTAGCGCCGGATCGTCTGCGGGCGCACTCGCGCGGCGTTCTCACTCTGGCACGGAAGGTGCTTGGCACGCCTGGAGTCGTCCACACCAACAGACCATCACGACGGGGAGCGCACAGGCCATGCAGTCCCTCTGGATCATTCAGCGCAGCAAGCATCTCGCTCTCGCCGCGGCCGGGTCCGCACTGCTGATCGGCGCCGCGGCAGCGGGCGCCGCCGACACGCAGGTCGACAGCGCGGACTCCTCCGCGGAACTGCAGGAGATCGTCGTCACGGCCAACAAGCGCGCCCAGGACGCCAAGGACGTACCCGTGAGCATCGGCGTCATCGAGGGCAAGGAGCTCACCGATCTACACGTCGACAGCTACGAGGACATCTCCCGCCTGGTGCCGGGTGTGTCGTTCGCTGCCCACAACAACGGCCCCAACGGTGCCGGGCAGGACAACATCACGATCCGCGGCGTCAGCTCCACCGTAGGGAATCCGACCGTCGGTACCTACATCGACGAAGTACCCATCATCACGATCACCGGCTACGAGGGCGATGCGGAGCCCCGGCTGATCGACATCGACCGCATCGAGGTGTTGCGCGGCCCGCAGGGCACCCTCTATGGCGCGAGCTCCGAAGGCGGCACGGTCCGTTACATCACGGTGCAACCCGATTCGCACGACACCAGCGGCTACTTCCGTCAGGAACTGTCCGGCACTGAGCATGGCGGCTTCAACTACGATGAGCGCGGCGTCCTCAACCTGCCCATCACGCCGGACGTACTCGGGCTGCGGATCTCGGCCGAGTATGGCCACAACAGCGGCTATGTCGATCATTACGCACTCGACGGCTCCCTCGCGCTCGGCACGGCGACAGCCGGCGCGCTGGTCAAGAGCGGCGTCAACTCCGACAGCAATCTCGCCCTCAACGTCAAGGCGCTTTGGACACCCAGCGAGAACATCAGCGTCACTCCGGCGCTGCTGTATCAGCGCACGGTACTCGACGATTCCTCGACCTTCATGCCGGGACTCGGGCTGTTCAAGGAATTCAACCAGGTGCCCGGTTATGACCGTGATGAACTGCTCATCCCGAGCCTGACCGTGAAGGCGGGACTCGGTTTTGCCGATTTCACCAGCGTATCGGGCTATGTCAATCGCAACGTGCTGCGCGACGCGGACGGCACCTACTACAACACGACTGCAGTCGTGCAGTTCTACCTGGATCCCCAGACCACTCCGCCCTACACCACGCACGAAGCGGCCAACAATGACATCCTCGGCAACATCGCTTCGCCGGTGACCTTCACCGACCATTTCAATACCTTTACCCAGGAGTTTCGCCTGTCCTCGCCGGCCGAGCAGCAAGGCATCAAGTGGGTCGGGGGGCTGTTCTTCTCCAATCAGGAGTGGACGCACCTGGACTACGAGCCGGCTCCCGGGTTCATGGCCGCCTTCCAGAGCATCTACGGCTATTCGATCAACACCGATCCGGTGCTCAATCCCACGGTTGGCACCGCAGCATATAACCCCACGTTCTGGGCCAACGATCTGATCTGGGAGGTCTACGATCACAACACCGTCAAACAGTACGCGGCCTTTGGCCAGGTCGACTTCGACATCATGCCGACTCTGCACCTCGGTGTCGGCGACCGGTACGTGCGCGCCACCGAGTCATTCACGGAGTTCGGCTCGGGCTTCTTCGAATTCGGCAACGCCGGTGCCTATGGCCTGCCGCTGTACGCGCAATCGACCTCGTTCTCGAATTCGACGCCGAAGGTCACACTGACCTACGATGTGACGCCGGAGTCGACCTTGTACGCATCTGCCGGCAAGGGCTTCCGCCTCGGCGGCGCCACCACTCCGAATACCAACGCGGCCTGTCTCGCCGGGCTCGCCGAGCTCGGCGACACAGCCGCGCCCAAGTCCTACGGGCCGGACCAGCTCTGGAGCTACGAGCTCGGCAGTAAGTCGCTGGTGTTCGAGAAGACCTTGTCCGTGAACGCCGATGCGTATCTGATCAATTGGACCGCCCTGCAGCAGACGATCCAGATCCCGATCTGCGGCGGCGCGCTCAACATCAACGTCGGGGATGCGCGAGCCGTCGGCGGCGAGCTCGAGGTGCGCTACAAGCCGCATTTCGCACCGGGCCTGACGCTGGGCGCCAACCTCGGTGCCGAGCATGCTTACATCACGAGCTCGACTGATCTGAGCCCGGCAAAGACCGGCCAGAACGTGCTGTACACGCCCGACGTTACCGCCGCGCTGCTGGCCAACTACGTCTGGAGGGTCACCGGAGACATCAACGGCTTCGTGCGCGGCGACTACGAATACACAGGCACCTCCTACGGCAGCTTTCTGCTGCCGGCGCCGGGCGCACCCAATCCGTCCTACATCGATCCGGCCTACAACGTCGCCAACCTGAGCCTGGGCGCCGGCGTTCGCCAGTTTGAGTTCTCGGTGTTCGCCAAGAACCTGCTTAACAACCACACCATCCTGCAGTCGCCCACGATTAACTCGGTGACCATGGGCTACACGCTTCGGCCGCTGACGGTGGGGGTGGCGTTCCAGGCGAAGTTCCCTTAAGCCGGAATCGTGGCTGCAGCGGCGCACGCTTCCGATGCGCCGCCGCTGCAGGTATTGTGAGCAGCATCTGCGATGCGAATCAAAATCATCAACCCCAATACGACCGCGTCGTTCACGGCCGCCTGCCTTGCGGCCGGGCGCGCCGTGGCCAGCGCGCACACGGAACTCGTGGCCGCGCACCCCTCCACGGGCACGCCCTCGGTGGAATGTCACCTCGAGGAGGCTATCGGGACGCTCGGCGTCGTCGAGCAGGTGCGCGCCGGCGAGACGGCCGGCATGGACGGGTACGTCATCGCCTGCTTCGGAGATACCGGCCTCGAAGCCGCGCGTGAGATTGCGACTGGACCAGTCGTCGGCATGACCGAGGCGTCACTGTATGTCGCAGCACTCATTGCACCGGTGTTCTCCATTGTCACGCTGCCCCGGCGCACGCAGGTGTTCGCAGAGCGCGTCCTGCGACACGCGGGGCTCGGGCACCGCTGCCTCATCCGCGCCATCGATGTGGACGTGCTGGACTGCGAAGACGAGGCCGACGCCGTGTTTGAGCCGTTTCTCGCCGAGGCACGGCGCGCGGTCAGCGAGGACCATGCGGAGGCCATCATCCTCGGCTGCGCCGGATTGCAACCGCTCATAACACGGCTCGAGAGCGCCCTCGGCGTGGCTGTCATCGAGGGCGTCGCGGCGGCGGTCAAGCTGGTTGAATCGCTGCTCTCGCTGCGACTTACGACCAGCAAGCGCGGCGCCTGGGGCTACCCGAGCCAGAAGGCCCTGGCGGGCGCCGCTGCCGCGCTGGCCATGGGCCAGGGCTAGGCTTGAAGTACGCCTTTCGCAACGCGCGCGTGCTCACGATGGACGCGGCCGGCACCGAGCACGCCAGCGCCACCGTCACGGTCGATGCGGGCATTATCCGCGCCATCGACACTAGTGACAGTGCTCGCGTTTCCGGGCCGGACACTGCCGGCACGCGAGAGATCGACGCCAGCGGCAAGCTGCTGATGCCCGGCCTCATCAACGGGCACTTCCACTCCTCGGTCAATCATCTCAAGGGCTCGCTCGACAGCCTCCCGCTCGAGATCTTCATGCTGTTCGAATCCCCATCGGACGGCGTGGCGGCCAGTGAGCGCGCTGTCTATCTGCGCACCATGCTCGGCGCGCTCGAAATGATCCGCGGCGGCGTGACCGCAGTGCTCGACGACGCCTTTTTCGTGCCCTCGCCCAGCGCCGCGCTCATCGATGCCGTCATGCAGGCCTACGCCGACAGCGGCATGCGCGCCGTGCTGGCGCTCGATCAGCCCGATGTCCCCGAGATCGACAAGCTCCCGTACCTGGGCGAGCTGCTGCCTGCAGAGCTGCGGGCCCGGGCAGCGGCACCGGCGCCGATGGATGCCGGCGCACTGCTCGAATGCTATCAGCACCTGCTGCACCGCTGGCACGACCAGGCGGGCGGTCGGCTGCGCGCGGCAGTCTCCTGCTCCGCCCCGCAGCGCGTGACCCGGCGTTATTTTGCCGCGCTCGATGAGCTCAGTGCGCAGCTCGGCCTGCCCTTTTACATCCACATCCTCGAGACCAAGCTGCAGCGCGTGCTCGGCGAGGAGCGGTACGGCGGTCGCTCGCTTATCCGCTACGTGCACGAGGCCGGCCACCTGAGCGATCGCCTCAACATCATTCATGCCATCTGGATCGATGAGGCGGACATGGATCTGATCGCCGCCGCCGGCTGTGTGATTGCGCACAACCCGATCAGCAATCTGCGCCTCGGCAGCGGCGTCATGCCGTTTCGCAAGCTGCGCGCGCGCGGCATCCCGATCTGTCTTGGATCGGATGAAGCCATTGCCGATGATGCCATCAGCATGTGGTCGGTGGCCAAGCTGGCGGGCTTGATCCACAACATCGCCGACGCCGACTACGAGCGCTGGCCGCGCGCGCATGAGATCCTGCAATGCCTGATCGGTGGCGGCGCGCGTGCCATGCGCCACCCGCGGCCGCTCGGGCAGATCGCCGTCGGCCAGCAGGCCGACCTGGTCCTGATCGACCTCGATACGCTGGCCTTCACGCCCCTGAACGATCTGCAGCGGCAGCTCGTCTATTGCGAGAACGGCACCTCGGTGCGCATGACGATGGTCGCGGGGGAGATCATCTACGAGAACGGTCGCGTCCGCGGCATCGATGAGGCCGCGATCCGCGCCGAGGCGCGCGAGCTGCTCGCCAACCTGCAGCGGGACAACGAGCCGGCGCGCGAAGCCGCGCAGCGGTGGCTGCCCTACTACCGGCAGATGTACCTCAAGGCCGCGCGTCGCAAAGTTGGAATCAATCGCTGGGTCAGCGGGAGCGATCAGCCATGACCACCCGTCCCCCCGGTGCACCGCTCGCGACGCACGGGCGCTTCGACTATCATCCCATCACCGAGCGTCCCTCGTTCCGCTGGCCGAATGGCGGCCGACTAGCCGTGTACTTTGCGCTGGGACTGGAGCAGTACCACTTCGGCGAGGGCATGAGCGAGAACCTGGTGGCGGGCGGCGCTCATCCGGACGTGCTGAACGCTTCGTGGCGCGAGTATGGCAACCGTGTGGGCGCCTGGCGGCTGCTGGAGTGCTTTGCGCAGTATCAGCTGCCGGTCTCGATCCTGCTCAACAGCGCGCTCTGCGAGCACGCCCCGCAGCTGGTGCAGGCCTGTCAGGCCGCCGGCTGCGAGCTCATCGCGCACGGTTACTCGAACTCCGACACGCTCAGCGGACTGAGCGAGGCGCAGGAAGCCCAGTATCTTCGCCAGGTAGCCGCGCAGATGCAGCAGTTCAGCGGCCGCGCACCGGCCGGGTGGGCAAGTCCGTGGATCGCCGAGAATCCTCTGACGCCCGATCTGCTGCAAGAGAGCGGCTACGAGTACCTGCTCGATTGGTGCATGGACGATCAGCCGGTCTGGCTGCGCACGCGTAGCGGCCGCATCCTGTCGGTGCCCTACAGCCAGGAGCTCAACGACAGCTCCTCGATCATCGGCCGTCAGGCGGATGCGGCCGCCTTTGCCGCCGCCATCATCGATCAGTTCGAGGAGCTGCGACAGGGAAGCGATCAACCCCTGGTCATGAGCGTCGTGCTGCACAGCTTCATCAGCGGCCAGCCGTTCCGGCTGCGCGCGCTGCGGCGCGTGCTCGAGCACATCGCACAGGCGCGCGACACGCTCTGGCTGACGCAGCCGGGAGACATCGCGCGCCACTACCGCTCGCTGAATCTCACATGAGTTTGAAACGCACGACCGCGCTGGTGCTGCTGGCGCTGCTGCCGATCGCCTGCGGGTCGCGAGCTGCGCGTTCCATTATCGCAGTCCGCGGGCTTAGACCCGCTGCCGGATCGAACGCCCCACATTGACCGAGCTTACGCCGGGACATGCGGTCGCGTGCCAGTATCCGCACTGAGGGAAGCCCATGAAGCCATTCAAGCCCGATCAAACCTTTGCCGCCGACATCGCGCTCGCAGTCCGGCAATCCGTCAACCTGCCCCATCTGCGCACGGTGGTGGGCCGGCACGTGGCCGTCGCGGTCGCCGATCCGCGCGTCCAGCAGGCGCGGCGCGTGCTCATGGGCGGCTCGGGCGACAGCTGGTTTGCGGCGCTGAGCGCGGCGCCCGCCTGGCAGCGCTGGACCGGGCTGGCCACGGAAGCGCGCACGGCCATCGAGCTGGCGCGCTACGAGATCATGCTGCTCGAGCCGCGTGACCTGGTTGTGAGCATCTCTAATTCGGGAAGCTCCTCGCGCGCGCGCGAAACAGTGCTGCTGGCCAAACATCGAGGCGTAACCGCCCTTGGCGTCACCGGCAGCCTGACGGGACCGCTGGCGCGGCAGGCCGATCTACTGGTGCATCGGCCGGTCGGCGAGCAGCTCGATCTGCCGCCACACTACAGCCGTTGCCTGCTCAATTTCGCCGAGTACATGGCCGTGCTCTACGCGCTTTACAGCCTGGGTCTGAGCCTCGGCGTGCAGCGTGGCCGCATCGACGCCGCTGAGCGCGAGGCGCAGCTGGCACGCATCGAGCAGGCCATCGAGTCGCAAGGCGCGATTGCAGAGCGCATCGAGCCGGCGATCGCGCGCCTGTGCGCCGAGCTCGGTGACATCGATACCATCTGGGCCATCGGCGCGGGACCGAGTCGCGGCACTGCACAGTACTGCGCGGCCAAGTTTCACGAGCAACTGCCGATCAACGGCATCGGACAGGATCTTGAGGAGTGGGCACACCTCGAATATTTCCTGACGCTCAAATGGGGCGCGCGCGCCGCGGTACTCGTCATCGCGCCGCCGGGCAACAGCTTCGATCGAGCGCAGGAGATGGTCACGGGTATTCGCAACGCCGGGGGTCGCGCGATCGTCGTGAGCTCAGCCCCAGCAAACGCTTTCCCCGACGCCCACCTGCACCTGAACCTGGAGGACGGACTGGACGAGTGGCTCTCGCCGCTGAGCTATCACCTGCCGGCGCAGCTGCTGGTGCTGCATATGGCCGCCCGTGCGGGGATTCCCTACATTCCTATGCGCCGTCACGACGGCACCTGGCTGATTGCCAAGGGCATTGTGCGCGACACCACCGAGGGCCTGGAGTAACGGTATGAGCGCGCCGGCTACACCCGACCTCGTTATTGTGGGCCAGGTGACCATCGACGATGTGGTTCCCGCCGCACCGGGCCCCTGGCAGCGCCAGATCGGTGGCAGCAGCCTCTATGCCGTCGCGGGCGCCCGGCACTGGATCGAGCCCGAGCGCATCGGGCTCGTGGCCTGTGTGGGGCAGGATTATCCGTTCGACGTCGCAGCGCTGCTCGACGGCATCGGCGTGCGCTGCGCTCTCACGCAATTCGAGGCCCCACATCTGATCGAATGGCTGATCTATGAGGCCGATGGCAGCCGTCGCTCCCTGCCGCGCAACCCCGAGCTGCTCGCGATCGGCGCGGAAGGCAGCTGGTCGCAGCCCGCATCCGCCGCGCTCGATGCCGCCCTGCAGGCGAAGATGCTGCAGATGGCCCCGAGGCTGCGCCAGATCCCCGAGACCTGGTGCTCTGCGAGCGCCGTGCATCTGTGCCCGCAGTTTGGGGATCGCCACGGCGAGACCGTGCGCGGCCTTGCTGGGCGGGTCCGCTGGATCTCCGTGGATCCTTCCCCCCATTACGCGCGGTCGGCGGATGCCGCTGCGCTCGCGCACAAGCTGCGCGGAGTCAGTGCTCTGCTGCCGAGCGCGCAGGATCTCGCGCAACTGCTGCAACGGCTCGCACCGAGAGCGGCGGCACAGGCACTCTCGCAGGCCGGCTTTCCAGAGGTGGTGCTGCGCCGAGGCGGCGAGTCGATCCTGGTGGCGCACGCGGGTCAGCTGCACGAGCTACCCGTGAAACGGGTTGCCCCGCTCGATCCGACCGGCGCCGGCGACGCCTTCTGCGGCGCCTATGCGGCTTGCCGCCTGAGCGGACTGCAGCCTTTGGATGCCGCGCGCCGCGCGGCCGCGACGGCCGCGCTCGTAGTGACATGCCGCGGAGTCGAAGCGGCGCTCGCGTTGGAGCGGCCGCAAATCTGAGCCGGTCTGGGGCGAATGCCCTGGGTGTAAAGTCTTAAAGCGATCCAGGTTGATGCGTCGCACCACGACGTATGAGAACCCGCTCTTGCCCGCCCGAACCACCCACGACGGCGCTTAATTCAATTCAGAGGTGTCCATTTCCTCGTCCAAGGACTCTTTGTCAGAGAAGGCGAGTTTTTGCGCAATCATCAGGGATTGACATGCCGAGCAACGTGCTGACGCAAATGCCCGACGCGCCGTTGCCCATTCAGGCTAATCTTGCAATGCATTCGCTTGCCGAAGCGTCGGCGCACAGCATCGACGTGCCCGCGCAAATAGCGGCGAAGTGACCAACCTTTTCAACGCAGTCCACGTTCAACATAGACCTTGAAACCGTAGGGGAGAACATCAAATGAAAATCGCGTTCAGAGTGATCACCGAAGTTGTTGCCGCAAGCGTTGTGGGTGCTTTCCTTGCAACCCAGGCAGCCGCCGGTTGTCTAGACGTTCCGGGAATTAAATTACCCTCGACCAATAACCCCGGGAATCTCGAATCCGGGTTCGGATCCGCACGCTTCATCAAAGCCGGTTTCACGCAGGTTTGGGAAGAAGAAGAGGAAGCGCAAGTCGCCCCGATCGTGGGCCTCTGGGCCTTCAATTACACCTCCGAGGGCAATATGGCCACGCTCGGCATTCCCGACGGAACCCCCATCGACGGCGGCGTTACCACCTGGTTCGCCGACGGCAATGAGAGCACGTACTCGGGCATGCGCAACCCTATCGTCGGCGCTGTGTGCCTCGGTGTGTGGAAGCGAACCGGCGAACACACCTACGTGCTGAACCATATCGGCCTGTCCTGGGACCCACTGGCTCCTTCCATAAGCCCCCCCAACGCTCCCGCCCCCGCCGGTAACGGCAACCCGGGCGGCGGACCCGGCGCGCCCGGCGGCCCCGCGTTCATCAAGCAATACATCTGGTTGGACCCGGACAATAAGGTCTATTACGGGGTATTCTCGATCAACCAATTGATGCCAGACGGAAAGACACCCGCGCTGCCCGCTCCGATCAAAGGAACGATAAAGGCAACGCGTATTGGCATCGATACCGATACGCTGGAGCCCTGAGGTTGGAATCGCCCCCTTGCGCGGCCCACGCGCAAGGGGGCCTGCTCGACGTCTCTGACGCTTTTTCAACAAGACTTCAGTATGGAATTCACGCATAGCCACCCAGCGAGGTCAGCCCCGCATGTAATCTGCCCGGTCACGCATTTAGAGGCTGTAACTGGTCAAGCATGGTGGGAATCAGCTCGGACACCGTGGGATGAATGTGCATCGCCCATTGCATCACGCTATAGGGCGCCCGCGCATACATCAGATCCAGCACGCAGTGAACCACCTCATCGCCGCCGGTCCCGAGAATGGCGGCGCCCAGGAACTCTTTCGAGCCTGCATCCACAAGCACTTTCATGAATCCCTGAGTCTCGCCCTTCTCGACCGCCCGCGCGACATTTGTCATGGGCCGCCGCCCGATCAGCACATGGCGTCCGGAGGCAAGCGCCTCACGCTCGGTCATTCCACATCGCCCGAGCGGAGGATCGATATAAAGATTGTAGGCCCTGATCCGGTCTGCAACGCTACGCGCCTCGTGGTCTAACAGGTTGGCGGCGACGACCTTGAAGTCGTTGTAAGAGGTGTGCGTGAAACCTCCCCGTCCATTGCAATCGCCGAGTGCCCAGATGCCAGTAACATTAGTGCGCAGCTGATTGTCCACAACGACATATCCGTGGCCATCGCGCACGACCCCCGCCTTTTCCAGGCCGAGGTCAGCGGTGTTCGGTGTCCGACCCATGGCCAACAACAAGTGTGATCCGCTCACCTCGGGCGAGCCCTCCGCGCAATCTACGCGCACTCCGACCTCTTCGCCGTGACTCATCAGCTCGATGCAGGTCGCGTTGAGCCGCACCTCAATGCCTTCGCGCTCGAGGATCGCCTGCACTTCCACTGATACGTCCTCATCCTCATGGGCGATCAGGCGCGACGCCCGGTCGATGATGGTCACCTCACTGCCAAAGCGTCGGAAAATCTGTCCGAATTCCAGTCCCACGTAACCACCGCCGACGATGACGAGATGTCGCGGTAGGATGTCGAGATCCAGCAAGGTGGAATTGGTCAGATAAGGCGTGTGCGCCACTCCGGGCAGGGACGGTATCGCCGCGCGCGCTCCGACGTTGATGAAACTTTGCGGGGCCGTCAGTAGCTCCTCACCCACCCGCACCGCGTTCGACGATTCGAAGCACGCGTGCCCCTGGTACACCGTGCAGTTAGGCGAGCTCTTGAGCAGTGCTTCCACTGCAGTTCTTGATTGCCCGGTAATTTCATCCTTGCGTGCTTTCACTCGCTTCATATCAATAGCTATTGGCCCCGCCAATTGGACGCCGAATTCCCCCGCGCGGCGGGTCATGTGCGCAGCATAAGCAGACGCAACCAGCGTCTTGGTCGGGATGCAGCCCGTATTGACACACGTTCCCCCGAAGCGGCCGCGCTCGATAATCGCGACCCGCTGGCCGGCACTCGACATCCGCGCCGCCAGGAATGGCCCCGATTGCCCAGTCCCGATGACGATTGCATCAAAGTTGTTTTTCATGATCGGTCACCATCCTCGGTGAGGCAATGTAAATCAATAGCTTGTCGTTATCTATTCACAAATTACTGCGCTCAGTCGCCAGTTCGATTCGCCGGCGGTAATCTGCCACGATTCCGGACATCGCAGACGCAAACATAAAGAGGTGACAATCAATGTCACAGCCAGTGACCACTCCTCTGTACATCGGGGGCAAGGAACGGCAGACCGCGGACAGGATTGCGATTGCCGATCCCGCCAAGCCGGGCGTTGTCGTTGGTTATTGCGCCGCGGCTAGCACCCAGGATGTCAGTGATGCCGTCGCCAGCGCGAAGGCCGCGTACCCGGCTTGGGCGGCGCTATCGCCCCAGCAGCGCGCCGAGAGAATGCTGGCGGCACTGAGCGGCATTGCCGAGAATCGCGATGACGACGCCGCCATCCTGTCGCAGGAGACCGGCAACATCCGCTTTGAAGCCTGGATCGATTCGCTGGTGCTGGAACTGCGCTGGAAACTGGCCCTGGGCCACGCCGAGGAAGTCAACGCGTCGAAAGTGCTGCCGCCCATTCCCGGCGCCATTCCGGTGGAAACCACGGTGACCTACCAGCCGCTGGGCGTGGTCACCATCATCGTGCCTTTCAACTGGCCGGTTGCCATCCTCGGCGCCGCGCTGCCGCATGCATTGCTGGCCGGCAACGTCGTCATTGTGAAGCCACCGCTGACAGCCCCTCTGGCGACGACCCGCATCGTGCAGCGCATTGCCAAACAGCTGCCACCCAGCGTGCTCAACATCGTGACGGGCGCAGATACCAGCATGAGCGCGCTGATCCGCAACGCCGACGTCGCGAAGCTGTGTTTCACGGGCTCAGTCAACAGCGGCAAGAAGATGATGGAACTGGCCTCGCACAGTCTCACTCGCGTCACGCTGGAACTCGGCGGCAACGATGCGGCCATCCTACTGAAGGACGCGGTCCTCGACGACGTGCACCTGGATCGCCTGTTCGCGGCCATCTACGACACCACCGGCCAGATCTGCATGAACGCCAAGCGCCTGTTCGTCCACAGGTCACGTGTCGATGACGTAGTCAAGGGCCTATCCGCTCGCCTGCACAAGGTCAAACTCGGGTATGGTCTCGACCAGGGCACGACGATGGGCCCGCTGCATTCGCCGGCGCAGAAAGCCTTCGTCGACAGCCTTATCAAGGAGGCCAAGGAGTCCGGCGCCAATGTTCTGGAATTCGGCGAGCTACCGGGCGGCGATATGGAGGGCGGCAATTTCGTGCGCCCGGCCATCGTGGTTAACCCGAAACTCAATCTGCGCGTCGTGACCGAAGAGCAGTTCGGACCGGTGATTCCTGTGATCCCATTCGAAACCGAAGCCGAGGCCATCCGGATGGCGAACGACAGCTGGGCCGGTCTGAGCGGTTCAGTTTGGACAGCCGATCCCGACAGCGCCACTCGCGTCGGCGGCCAATTGGTCTGCGGATATATCTGGGTCAACGACCACGGCGCCACGCGCCTCGACTTGCGCGCGCCCTTCGGCGGCATGAAGGCGTCAGGTATTGGCCGCGAGCAGGGCATCGAAGGCATCCGCGCCTTCCAGGATACCCGCTCCATCGCCCGTCTCGATGCGGCCGCGCTGGCCACCATGGCGCACTAGTAGGTAGACAAAGGCGCCATGCGATCGTACTCGCTGATCATCTCGCCCCTCGCTGCCGCCTGCCTGGTTGCCCCGTGCCGCGCGCAAGGCGTGCTCGATCCGCAGGGTCCGGTCGCGGCGGCCGAACGGCTGATCCTGCTCAATGCCACCGCCATCATGCTGGTGGTCGTGCTGCCGGTGATCGTGCTCACGCTCGCCTTTGCCTGGTGGTATCGCGCCTCCAACACGCGGGCAGAGTACCAACCGGATTGGTCCTATTCCGGTCATATCGAGCTGGTGACCTGGTCGATCCCCGCCATGGTGGTGATTCTGCTCGCTGCGGTGGGCTGGATCGGCTCACATCAACTCGATCCCGCCCGCAAGCTTCAGTCCAATTCAAGGCCGATTCGAATCGAAGTCGTGTCGCTGGATTGGCAATGGCTGTTCATCTATCCGGACCAGGGGGTTGCAGCGGTCAATGACCTGGTGATTCCGACCGGAATACCAGTGGAATTCGCGCTGACCTCGGCAACGGTGATGAACTCCTTCTTCGTGCCGCAGCTCGGAAGTCAGATCTACACCATGCCCGGCATGACGACGCGGCTGAACCTGCTGGCTGCGCACCCCGGCGACTACCCCGGCCTGTCCGCAAATTTCAGCGGCGATGGCTTTTCGGATATGCGCTTCCTGGTGCACGCCGTGCCTGCTACTGAATTCACCAACTGGCTTGCGCGCACGCGCGAGGCAGGGCCAACGCTGAACGCCGATGCCTACTCGCAATTGGCACGCCCCACGGGTAATGCGCAACCGCGAACCTACGGCAGCGTCGATCCGAACCTGTTCGAACGGATCGTAACCCCCACGGAGCACTAGATGCTGGGCAAGCTCAGCTGGGACGCCATCCCTTTCAACCAGCCGATACCGATGGCGGCATCGCTGTTCATTGTCGTGGTCGTGCTCGGCATTTCAGTCTTGATCATATGGAAGGGCTGGTGGCCTTACCTGTGGCGCGAATGGCTGACGAGCGTCGACCACAAGCGCATCGGTGTCATGTATGTTCTGCTGGCCCTGGTGCTGCTGCTGCGCGGCTTTATCGACGCCATCATGATGCGTACGCAGCTCGCGATCGCCGCCGGAGGCGCCCAGGGGTATCTGCCGCCCGAGCACTACGACCAGATCTTCTCCGCCCATGGGACCATTATGATCTTCTTCATGGCGATGCCGTTCATGGTGGGGCTGATGAATTTCGTCGTGCCGTTGCAGCTTGGCGTGCGCGACGTGGCGTTCCCGGTCCTGAACGCAACCAGCTTCTGGCTCACGGCCTCGGGCGCGCTGCTGGTGAATATCTCGCTGGTGGTGGGCGAATTCGCCCGCACCGGCTGGCTCGCCTATCCGCCGCTGTCGGAATTGCAATTCTCCCCCGGTGTGGGCCTGGACTACTACCTGTGGGCACTGCAGATCTCAGGCATCGGTACGCTGCTCGCCGGCATCAACATGGTGACGACGATCCTCAAGCTGCGCGCCCCGGGAATGACCTACATGCGCATGCCGGTGTTCTGCTGGACGTCGCTCACCTCCAGCATGCTGATCGTGGCCGCCTTCCCGATCCTGACCGCGACCTTTGGCATGCTGCTGCTTGACCGCTATGTCGGTATGCACTTTTTCACCACCGACGGCGGCGGCAATTTCATGATGTACATCAACCTGATCTGGGCCTGGGGCCACCCGGAGGTATACATTCTGGTGCTTCCGGCCTTTGGTATCTTCTCCGAGGTTATCGCCACCTTCGCCGGCAAGCAGCTGTTCGGCTATCGCTCCATGGTGTTGGCGACGCTGGCAATCTGCGTACTGTCCTTCATGGTCTGGCTGCATCACTTCTTCACCATGGGCGCCGGCGCAGATGTCAACGCGGTGTTCGGCATCATGTCGATGATCATCGCCATCCCCACCGGGGTAAAGCTGTTCAACTGGCTGTTCACCATTTATCGCGGCCGCCTGCGCTTCGAGGTGCCGCTGCTCTGGGCCATCGGCTTCATGGTGACGTTTGTTGTCGGCGGGCTCACTGGCGTGCTGCTGGCCGTGCCGCCGGCCGACTTCGTACTGCACAACAGCCTGTTTCTCGTCGCGCACTTCCACAATGTAATCATCGGCGCCGTGCTGTTTGGCGCCATGGCAGGCTATAACTACTGGTTCCCGAAAGCCTTCGGCTTCACGCTCGACAAGCGGCTCGGCGCCGTGAGCTTCTGGTGCTGGCTGATCGGGTTCTATCTGGCGTTCATACCGCTCTATGTCCTGGGGCTACTGGGGATGACACGGCGCATGCAGCACTACGCCGACGTGAGCTGGCAGCCGTACCTGATCGTTGCAGAAGTGGGAGCGTTGATCATCCTCGGCGGCATCGTCGCCACGATCGCGCAGCTCGTGGTCAGCATTCGTACACGTGAGCGCCGACGCGATCTGACCGGGGACCCGTGGCACGGCAGAACCCTCGAATGGTCGACCACCTCCCCGCCGCCGCCCTACAACTTCGCCGCGCTGCCCGAGGTCGAGTCGCTGGATGCGTTCTGGGCCATGAAGCAGCGCGGCCCTGCAATGCCGCCGGATCATTACCAGTCGATCGAGATGCCCAGCAACAGCCCCAATGGATTCGTCACCGCCTTCTTCGCCGTCGTCACCGGCTTCGCCATGATCTGGCATATCTGGTGGATGGCGATTCTCGGCGTGGCCTGCGCCCTGCTGACGTTGCTCATCTTTGGGTGGAAGGAACGGCGCGAAGTTGAGATTTCCGGCGCGCAATTGGCCGAGGCTGAACGGGTGAGGTTGCGCCCGGGGGACGCCGCGTGAGCGCGAACGCTGCCACCGGCGATTTTGCCATGCCGCCGCCAAGTTCGGCGCCAGACACCGCTGGGAGCGGCGGCGGCCCCGCGCCGGTGCGCATCGTGGTCGCTTTCGGATTCTGGATCTTCCTGCTGAGCGACATCATCATGTTCTCGGCGCTGTTCGCCACTTACGCGGTACTGTCCGGGCAAACCGCCGGAGGACCGTCCGGCCGCGAGCTGTTCCAGTTGCGCCATGTCGGGGTCGAGACGCTGTGTCTGCTGTTCTCCAGTTACACCTGCGGACTTGCGATCCTGGCCATCGAGCGCCGACGCATGCGCGAATTCTATGTCAGTTGTGCGCTGACTTTTGTGCTCGGTGCCAGCTTCCTGGGCCTGGAGATCAGCGAATTCGTCGACATGATCGCGCGCGGCGCGGGTCCTTCGCGCAGTGCCTTCCTGTCGTCCTTTTTCAGCCTGGTCGGTCTGCACGGTATACACGTCAGCGCCGGACTGCTCTGGCTCACCTTCATGGTGGCGCAGACCGCAACCAGGGGCGCGCGCGACTTCGTACGCCGCCGGCTGCTGTGTTTCAGCTTGTTCTGGCATGCGCTCGACATCATCTGGGTGGCGCTGCTGACTTTGGTCTACTTGATGGGAGCGCGATGATGGAACAACACGATCAGGTCCACGGCGAGCGTGAGAATGAACCCTTGGGCAGTTTCGCAAGCTATACCGTAGGGCTTATCTTCGCCCTGCTCCTCACCGGCGCGTCCTTCCTGGTCTCGCAAACGCACCTGCTGTGGGCTCCGGGCGTGCCGGCCGGACTTGCCGTGCTCGCCATCGCCCAGATGGGCGTGCATCTGGTGTTCTTTCTGCACATCAGCACCGGACCGGATAACACCAACAACGTGCTCGCCCTCGCCTTCGGACTGCTGATCGTGACACTCGTGGTCAGTGGCTCGCTGTGGATCATGGCGCACCTGAATGCGAACATGATGCCGCCGTCGGCTCTCATGGAGATGCGGCGGTAACTATTCCCCTCTACCGAAAGACGATATGAAAGCTCTGGTTGTTTTCGACCTGGACGGCACTCTGGCCGAAAGCAAGTCCTCGATCGATGCCGAGATGGCGATGTTGCTCGATCGCCTGCTCGGCATCGTAAAGGTGGCCGTTATCTCGGGCGGGGCATGGCAGCAGTTTGAACAGCAGCTGCTGGCCCGTCTCGCCCAAGGCGAGTCTCTGAACAATCTATCGCTTCTGCCCACTTCCGGGACCAAGTTCTACCAATACAAGATTGGCTGGACAGCGCTGTATTCGGAGGATTTCAGCGAAGCCGAAAGAACGAAAATAAAAGAATCACTGAAGCGGGCAACCGAATCGTCGCGCCGGGAGGTGGGCAAGGGATGGGGCGAGACCATTGAGGACCGGGGTAGTCAGATCACGTACTCCGCACTGGGGCAACAAGCCCCGCTGGATGAGAAGCGGCGATGGGATCCGGATTTCACCAGGCGAATGAAGATAAAGGCTGTCCTCGACACGCTGATCCCGGAGTTTTCCGTGACCCTTGGAGGTGCGACTTCCATTGATGTGACGAAGCACGGGGTCGACAAAGCCTACGGCATTGGAAAACTGCGCGACATTCTTCACATCCCGATCGATCAGATGATCTTCATTGGGGATGCGGTGTTCCCGGGCGGCAACGACTATCCGGCTAAACAAGCCGGCGCGTTGACCATCGAGGTCAGGGACCCGCACGAGACCAAGCGCGTCATTGAAGCGATCATCGCCTGCCTGGCCGACAACCGCTCAGTTGACTTTAGCTGCCGGCCTTTCGCAACCTGCTGAGCCCCGCCTGATCTCTGGCAGGCAGTTTCCAGTGCGGCCGCACGAAATGGCAGGTGTAGCCGTCGGGAATACGCTCAAGATAGTCCTGGTGCTCGGGTTCGGCCTCCCAAAAGTCGCCCGCCGGGACTACCTCTGTCACCACCTTACCCGGCCACAGCCCGGATGCATCGACGTCCGCAATGGTGTCTTCGGCGATGCGCTTCTGTTCCGCGCTGGTGTAGAAGATTGCTGATCGATAACTCTTCCCGGTGTCGTTGCCCTGGCGATCGCGCGTGCTCGGGTCGTGAATCTGGAAAAAGAATTCGAGAATCTGTCGATAGCTCAGTTTCGCAGGATCAAAGATGATCTCGACCGCCTCCGCATGTGTACCGTGATTGCGGTAGGTCGCGTTAGGCACATTCCCACCTGTATAACCGACGCGCGTGGACAGCACGCCCTCATAACGGCGGATAAGATCCTGCACACCCCAGAAGCAGCCACCGGCAAGAACCGCACGTTCAGTCTTCATCGGATATCCTCCACCTGATTCAGATAAGCTCCATAGCCCTCGACCGCCATGTCGTCGCGGTGAATGAACCGCAGCGAAGCCGAGTTGATGCAGTAGCGCAATCCGCCGCGATCTGCCGGGCCGTCGGGAAACACATGACCGAGATGACTGTCGCCACTCGCCGAGCGCACTTCGGTGCGCAGCATGCCGAGTGTCATGTCGCGCACTTCATTGACGTTGGCCGGTTCGATTGGCTTGGTGAAGCTTGGCCAGCCGCAACCCGATTCATACTTATCGGAGGACGCGAATAGCGGCTCGCCCGATACGACGTCGACATAGATACCCGGCTCCTTGTTGTGCAGATATTCGCCGGTTCCGGGGCGCTCCGTGCCACTTTTCTGCGTCACACGGTACTGCTCAGCAGAAAGCTTTGCTATTGCTTCCGGAGTCTTTTCAAACTTGCGCATGCCCTCCACGCCACTGCCTTCCGCCATGGTCTCGCTCCCTGGTAGTCAGCGACAAGTGTCGCGGCACATCGCGCCTCGCGCAAGCGTGGCCCAAGGCAGGGGCAGGACATGCGGCGGCCGCTCCACGAAAATGCGCCTGATGCCGATCGAGTTAACGCGTAACTAATTGAAAATGAACATTATTATTGGCAGTGCTATGCCCCTGAATGGCGCCTCGAATCGTCGCGCTCCCACCCACCTCTGGCACCCCGGCAATGAGCAGGCCCATTGCGCTGTCGTTCGTGCACAGCCGGTCTCCAGCCGTGTAGGCTCGCGTCATTGGTTATATGCCGCGCCGGGGGGTGTGATGCCATGAGCAGTCCAGGCAAGCCGCAGGGTTTTCCGCTGCCGAGCTCGTTGCGGGTCGTTCCCGGTACCGAGGCGGCACAGGCGGCGTACCCGTATTACATGCAGTTCACCGCGGGTGACGATCAGCGCTTCTGGTTCTACAATTCGATGCACTTCCCGGAGCCCATGTCAGCCTTCGACATGGTGACCGCGGAAGCCGCCTACTGTGCTCTTGGCGCGGCGAACACCCGCGTTCACTGCCTGCCGACGACGCTTGGAATCGACTACCGGATCATCAATGGACGCGTCTACATAGGCGGCAACGCCGTGACCGATCCGGCCGAGATTGCGCGCCGCACGACCGAATTCCAGAACCGGGCGTTCTACTATTACGCCAACTGGGAGCGCCTCTACGCGCAGTGGCGCGAGAAGATGCTGGCCCTGATCCAGGACACCAGGGCTCTGCCGCGACCATTGCTGCCCGAGTTCGAGCCCATCGAGCATGTGCATGCCGGACGCGGCATCGCCTCCAATCACTATCTCATCGACACTTACTACAAGACGCTCGAGGGCTACTTTCGAATGTGGCATCACCACTTCGAATTCCTGCTGCTCGGTTATGGCGCCTACATGACTTTCTTTGCGTTCTGCAAGAAGGCATTCCCGGAAATCACCGATCAGACCGTGGCACGCATGGTCGCTGGCATGGAGGCCGAGATATTTCGCCCCGACGAGGAACTGCGACGGCTGGCGCGCTGTGCGGTGGAGCTCGGGGTCGATGCGCACTTTCAAGGCAGCAGCTCCGCCGATTCGATCATCAAGACCCTGCAGGGCGCCGGCAGCCCGGGCGCCGCCTGGCTGGAGGAGTTGCAGAGTTCGCGTGAACCCTGGTTCAACATCAACGTCGGCGACGGATTCTACCATTATCACCGCTCGTGGAACGATGATCTGTCAATGCCATTCACGGGCATCTTCGACTACATCGCGCGTGTCAAGTCGGGCGAGGCGCTCGAGCGGCCGGTCGAGAAGCTGCAGGCCGAGCGGCAGCAGCTGATCGCTGACTACCGCGAGCTGCTCGGTTCGGACGAGGAACGAGCCGCGTACGATCAGATGATCGCGCTGGCGCACCGCGTGTTTCCCTACGTCGAGGGTCATAAGTTCTATTGCGAACACTGGTACACCAATCTTTTCTTCAACAAGATCCGTGAATTCGGCGCCCTGCTCAGCGCCCACGGCTTCTTCCCGCAGGAATCCGACGTGTTTCACCTGACACACTTCGAGCTTGAGGCGGCAATCGTGGACCTTATGACATCATGGTCGACCGGCTCAGCGCCGCGCGGTCCGTCGCGCTGGCCGAATATCGTGGCCGAGCGACGCGCAGCGATCGCACAATGGTCGAAGCACGACACTCCGCCCGCGCTCGGTCCGGTGCCTGACATCATCGATGATCCGGCAATCGTCATGCTCTGGGGCATCACGCGCGAGAGCCTCGACAGCTGGCTCAAGGCCAGTGGTGACGGCGCTACGGACGAGATCCGCGGCTTTGCCGCCTCCAGTGGAGTCGTCGAAGGCCCGGCACGCGTCATCAAATCGGTCGAGGATATCGGCCGCCTGCAGTCCGGCGACATCCTCGTCTGCCAGATCACGAATCCCAGCTGGGCGCCGATCTTTCAGAAGATCCTGGGCGCGGTATCCGACCTCGGGGGCTCGATGAGCCACGCGGCCATCGTTGCGCGCGAATATGGTCTTCCGGCGGTGGTGGGCACCGGCACCGCGACCTCGCGCATCAAAGATGGGCAGCGCATTCGCGTCGATGGCGGCCGCGGCGTGGTCACGATCCTGCACTAGCGCCGATGGGCGGATCCGAACATATCAGCTGGTTTGCGGATCTCGGGCTCGAACACCGCGCCTCCGTCGGCGGCAAGGGCGGCAGCCTGGGGGAACTGCAGCGCGCGCATATCGCCGTACCGGCCGGATTTGTAGTGACCACCGGTGCCTTCGAGCGCTGCCTCGAGGCGCTGGAGCGAGACCTGCCGGTGCGTTCGGCGATCGAGTCACTGCCAGCGGACGATCTGACCCAGATCGCACACACCTCCAAGGCGCTTCGTAGCAGGATCGAGCAGGCGCCACTGCCGCCGGGCGTGCTCGACGTTATTTCATCCGCCCATGCGCGACTTTGCGCCGATCACGACTCGGCGGTCGCGGTACGGTCCTCGGCGACCACGGAAGATGCGATCGACGCGAGCTTCGCCGGCCTGCAGGACACCTATCTTTGGGTCAAGGGTGCGGCCGAGACCGCACGCATGGTGCAGCTCTGCTGGGCGAGTCTGTATTCGGTCGAGTCGATCAGCTACCGGCGCCGGCGTCGTATTCCCGAGCACAGCGTCGCGATGGCGGTCGTGGTGCAGGTAATGGTGGACGCGAGATCCGCCGGCGTGATGTTCACGCGCAGCCCCACCACGGGTGATCGATCCGTGATCACGGTCGAGGGCGCCTGGGGCCTTGGCTCCGCGGTGGTCGGCGGCGAGGTGACTCCCGACCGCTGGGTCATCGGCAAGATCACCGGCGAGATATCCGCGCGTGCTACATCGGACAAGACAATCCAGCATGTGCCGCGCGACACCGGCGGCATCGTGTCGCTGCCTGTGGCGGATGACCTGCGGCGCGCCGCCTGCATGAGCGATGAGGAGCTGCAGCGGCTGCGGGACATTGGCCGGCGTGTCGAGCGCCACTATGGTCGCGCACAGGACATCGAATGGGCGGTGCAGCGCTCGGACGGAAACATCCTGTTGCTGCAAAGTCGGCCGGAGACGGTGTGGTCGACCAGGGAGGCTGCGCCGCTCGCACGCGCCGTGGACAATCCGGTCGAGCATGTCATGTCGATTTTCGGAGGCCGGTCGTGACGCTGACGTCGAAGGACGTGGCCGAGATCACGCGTCTGCTGGAAGAATCCACCTTCACCGAGCTGCAGCTGGAAGTCGATGGCCTGAAGATCAGCCTCAGGCGCGGCGCCGCCGGCCCTCCAGGGCCCCCGGCGACAGCAGCGCCCGCGGCGCCACCGACAGTGCCCACCGCCGCGCCTGCATCCGCGGACCAGCACCGGCACGAGGTCTCGGCGCCGCTGCTGGGGACGTTCTATCGCGCGCCGAAGCCGGGCGCCGCACCGTTCGTGGAAGTTGGCTCACCCGTCACTGAAGACTCCATCGTCGGCATCATCGAAGTGATGAAACTCATGAATGCGGTGCGTGCCGGCGCTCGCGGCACGGTGGTGGAGATCCTGGGCCGCGATGGCACACTGGTCGAGTACGGCGAGACGCTGCTGCGGATTACGCGCGCGAGCTGACAGGTGAGTATCCGCCGCATCCTCATTGCCAACCGCGGCGAGATCGCCGTTCGCATCATCCGCACCTGCCGCATTCTTGGCATCGAGACCGTGCTCGCCGCGTCCGAGGCCGATCGCGATTCGCTGCCGGCGCGGCTCGCCGACCGCACCATCTGCATCGGGCCGGCGCAGCCCAGTGCCAGCTATCTGAAGGTCGAGACCATGGTGCAGGCGGCGCTGGGCGTGGGTGCCGATGCGATCCATCCGGGATACGGCTTTCTCTCGGAACGCCCGGAGCTCGCGAGGCTGTGCGAGCAGCAGGGGGTGATTTTCATCGGTCCGACTGCGGCCCAGATCGAGGCCGTGGGTGACAAACTGCGCGCGCGCGCCGAGGCCGAGGCGGTCGCAGTTCCCGTCGTGCCCGGTGGCGCGGCGGACTCGTTGGATGCCGCGCTCGCCCTGGCCGAGGTGATCGGCATGCCGCTGCTGGTCAAGGCGGTGGGCGGCGGCGGTGGACGCGGCATGAAGCGGGTCGACAGTCTGGCGCAATTGCCTGCGATGCTCGATATGGCGGCATCGGAGGCTGGCGCTGCATTTGGAGATGCACGCGTGTACCTTGAGCGTTATGTGACCCGCGGCCGCCACGTGGAAGTGCAGATCCTGGGGGACGGAAGGCAGAACGTGATTCATCTCGGCGAGCGTGACTGCTCGGTCCAGCGCCGTTACCAGAAGCTGCTGGAGGAAGCCCCCGCGCCCGATCTGCCCGATACGCTGCGGGGCGGATTGCATGCGGCCGCTACCCGCCTCGGGCGCCGCCTGGGCTATAGAGGCGCGGGCACGGTGGAGTTCCTGGTCGACCGGCAGCGTGAGATGTTCTATTTTCTGGAGGTGAACGCCCGCATCCAGGTGGAACATCCGGTCACCGAGGCGCTAACCGGTGTGGATCTCGTCGCCGAGCAGATTTCCATCGCCGAAGGCAGTGGGCTGCGGCTGCGGCAGGCCGACATTCGTCCGAGCGGCTGGGCGCTGGAGTGCCGGGTGAACGCCGAGGATCCAACGCGCGAGTTCAGCCCCAGCCCGGGCCTGCTGGGCGAGGTCTGCTGGCCCGGCGGTGCCGGTGTCCGCGTGGATACGCACATCGCCGCCGGTATGCGCCTATCGCCATATTACGATTCCCTGATGGCGAAGATCATCATCCATGCGGCCGACCGGCCGGCGGCGATCAGCCGCATGCGGCAGGCGATCGCAGACACCCGAATCGACGGCGTTGCCACCAACCTCGCGTTTCACGCAGCGCTGCTCGCCGACGCGGAATTCCAGGCCGGTGGGGTCGACACCGGCTACGTGGCGCGGTTGCTGGAGCGTACCCATGGCTGAGATCGAGCTGGTCGAAACCTCGCTGCGCGACGGCAACCAGTGCCTGTGGGCGGCCCTTGGAATCGACACCGCCAAGTGCCTGACCATCGCGCCGCTGCTGGATCGGGCGGGCTACAAGGCGATCGATTTCACGACCTCGACCCACATGGGAGTAGCGGTGCGCTACAAACGCGAGGACCCGTGGGAACGCATTCGGCTTATGGCGGCAGCGATGCCCAGCACGCCGCTGCAATTCATGTCCACCGGGTTCCGGTTCATCGCCTGGGAAACCGCCAGCGCGGAATTCATGGGGCTCGCATTCGAGGTGCTCGCGCGCAACGGCATCCGCCGGTTTTGTCTGGCCGACCCGATGAATGATGCGGATGCCAACATCGCATGCGCGCGCATGATCAAACGCGGCGGTGGCGAGTTCGTCATCGCGGCGCTGGTGTTCACATTGAGTCCCATCCACGATGATGCCTTCTATGTCGCGCGGGCGCGCAGGCTCGCTGCATGCGGCGACATCGATGCGCTCTATATCAAGGATCCAGGCGGCCTGCTCTCGCCCAAGCGCGCCAGTACGCTGATTCCGGCCGTCAAGGCACAAATCGGCGCCAAGGCCCTCGAGTTGCACTCCCATTGCACCATCGGCCTGGCGGAGCTGCTGTACATGGATGCGCCTGAGCACGGTGTCAGCGCGCTGCAATGCGCGTCGGGCGCAGCCGCGGATGGAGTCTCGAATCCGCCGTGCGAACGGGTGGTGTCCAATCTGCGAGCTCTCGGGCACTCGGTCCGCATCGACAGCGATGCCATGGCGCAGGTAGGGCATTACTTCACGCGCCTGGCAGAGGCCGAAGGCCTGCCCTCGGGTAGCCCGCAGGGCTTTGATGCGAGCTACCTGCGACATCAATTGCCGGGCGGGATGGTCGGTACCATGCGGCGGCACCTGGGCGAGATGCGCGTGTCGCACCTGGAGGGCGCGGTAACCGAGGAACTCGCCAGGGTGCGCGAGGAGCTTGGCTGGCCCATCGTCATGACACCGTTCTCGCAGATCCTGCTGACGCAGGCGGTTATGAACGTCACCGGGCGCGAGCGCTATGCGGTGATTCCCGATGAGCTGATCCGCTACGCGCTTGGCCGCTTCGGCAAGCCAACGGTGCCGATCGATGCGCAGATCATGCAGCGAATCGAGTCTTCGCCGCGGGCCGCGGAGCTGCGCGCCGAATCGGCAATGGCGCCGCTGGCGGAGCTCAGACGACGCTTTGGACCGAAACTGAGTGACGAGGAATTCCTGCTGCGCGCGACCATGCCCTCGGGGCAGGTCGATGGCATGCTGGCCGCAGGTCCCGCGGAGCGGCACTACGATCCGTCCACCAGGCCGGTGATGGAACTGATACGTACTCTTTCCGCGCGGCGCGATCTGTGGCAGGTGTCACTCGAGAAGTCCGGATTCAAGCTCGAGCTGCGTCGGCACCCCGACGAGCTGGGACCGGCGGCGCAATGAGCGTGGCGGTTGAAACCGAGAGCACGCCGCCGGCGCTGTCCGTGGTGCGCGCTCTGGTGTTCGATGTCGACGGCACGCTGCTGCTCAGTGATCGCGCGCTGGGCGACTATGAACTGCTGCCCGGTGCGGTTGAGGTGCTCTCGGAACTGCGCCAGCGCGGCGTGCCGTTCGCGCTGCTGACCAATGGCAGCGCCTACCCACCGGCCGAGCATGCAGCGAAGCTGCGGCGAACCGGCCTTCCAGTCGAGGACCAGCAGATGGTCACCCCGTCGAGCGTGGCCGCCGATCTGATGCACCGACGCGGTATCCGGCGTGCGCTCATCCTTGGAACCGACGGCGTCGGACAGGCGCTGCGCGATGCCGGCATCGAGACTACTTACCAGGGTGCGCCCCGTGCTGCTGAGGTTGATGCGGTGTACGTGGGCTGGCATCCGAAATGCGGCATGCCGGACATCGAGAGCGCCTGCCAGGCGATCTGGGCTGGCGCCAAACTCTACGTCGCCTCCGATGTACCTTTCTTTGCGACCAAGCAAGGCCGCACGATCGGCTATTCGTTCGCCATCGTCGGCGCGATTCGGCGCATGACGAAAGCGCCCATGATCCTGACTGGCAAACCATCGCTGCACGCGCTGCGATTCGTCGCCAGGAAACTCGGGGTCGCCATGCGCCACGTCGCGGTCGTCGGCGACGACCCGCTGGTGGAGACCGTCATGGCACGCCGGGGCGGTGCCGTGGCGCTGGGTGTGACCACGGGCATGACCGGCCTGGCGGAGTGGGCGCGCCAGCCGCCGGCACGACGACCGCATCATGTACTTGGCAGCCTGCACGAGCTGCTGAGCGCAGTGACAATCCACCGCCCGGCGCCGACTTAGGCGTCACTGGCGCTGACGGTTTGGCGCGATGTGGGTGCGCAGCAGAAAGAAGCTCACCGCGACCATGATCACGAGGGTACCCAGCGCATAGAAGAATCTGCTGAGCGGGGGCTGCGGCTGCAGCCCGAAGAAAGCGCCGGCCGCAAGGCCGCCGAGCACCCCGCCGATGCGCGAGATGCTCTGTGCACAGCCGACCCCCGCGGCGCGAACGTAGGTGGGATAGGAATGCGCGCCGACGGCATAGAGAAAGGACTGCATACCGCTGAAGGCCGCTCCCGCAGCGAGCACCAGCAGCGAAAGCTGCAGACCCGGAGGGCTTGAATCTGACAGTGCGACCTCGATCAGCAACGTTGCGCCGACTCCGAGCAGCGCCAGCCCCGTTCCCACCAGGCGCGAACCGTAGCGGCCGATCAGGATCGCACCGCCGACTGCGCCGAAAAAGCTGCCGAAATTGAAGTACTGATGCTGCTGGAGTGCCGCCGTTTGCGCGAAGCCGGCCGCCGTCAGTACCGTGGGCAGCCAATTCGCATAGGTGTACAGGCCGAGGGTATTGAACGCGAACGCGGACCAAAGCAGCAGCGTCGTGTGTCGGTATTCACGGCTGACGATGATTCCGAGCCAGTGGCGGGCGGGGGCTGCCGGTTCGGTCACATAAAAGCGCTCGCTGCCGACAAATCGCGGCTCTCGCACCAGGCGGTTCATGATGGCAGCCAGACGCTTCGAGTGCACCGGATTCTGCGCCAGGAATCTCGGTGACTCCCGCAACAGACACGCGGCAACAATGACCAACACCAGCGGCAGCGCAGTTCCGATCCAGAAGATCGCGCGCCAACCGAACGATGGGATCGCGCGTTGCGCGATCATGGCACCCATCATTCCACCCAGCGGCACGGACACCACGGCGCAGGCAACTGCGATAGTGCGGACCCGGCTCGGCGTCCACTCGGAGATGAAGGTCGCGGCCAGCGGCGTGAGCCCGCCAAGTCCGATGCCGGTGGCAGTACGCCACAGGAACAACGCGCCGAGGCTCTGTGCACGGGCGCTCAGCAGCGAACCGGCGGCCAGGGACAGCAGACACACGATGAAGGCGCTCTTGCGCCCGACCCGGTCGCCGAGCCGGCCGAGCACCACCGATCCGATGGCCATGCCGATCAGGCTGCCGTTCAAGACCCAAATGAGATCGGCCCGCGCGACGCCCCAATCGGCCACGATGGCCGGGGCGACGAATGCCATCGTCTGCAGGTCGTAGCCGTCGACCAGCATGATGAGAATAGTCAGGATCGTAATGGCCAGTGGCCACCCGAAGTAGCGCGCCGAGTCGATGACGTGTACGACATCGACGGCCGGCCGCGTTGCATTCATACGGCGCTGTTCTTGTCCCAGGCCTTGATCGCTTCCGTGTGATCGCGCGTGTAGCCGAGCGCATCGCGTGCGCCCTCGAAGTGCTCGCTGACCAGGCGCACGAGTGGGGCGTCGAGCCGGAGCTGGTGCGCCAGGTCGGCGGCTATGCGCACATCCTTGGCGAGCAACCCAAGCTGAAAGCCGGTGGCGAACTTGCCCTCGACCACGTGCTCCCGCAGCACCAGATCGGTGTGGAAGCTACGGCCCGTGGATACGTTCAGGATCTCGATCATGCGCGCGGGATCCAGACCAAAGCGCTTTCCGGCTAACAGCGCCTCGGCACAGGCGGCGAAGCCCGCGGCAGCGACGAAGTTATTCAGCGCTTTCATCGCATGTCCGCTTCCGAGACCCCCGGTGTTGAACAGCCGATCTCCCATGGCGCCCAGCAGCGGCCGAGCGCGATCGATCGCCGCCGGATCATCGCCGCCGATCATGATCGTCAGCGTGCCCTGTGCCGCACGCGGCACGCCGCCGGAGACAGGTGCGTCGATCAGTGTAATGCCGGCGACCGCGAGTGCGGCGCCAAGCTCCCGTGTCCCCGCGAGATCGGACGAGCTCATGTCGATGGCGATGGTGCCGCGCCGCAGCTTCACCGCCAGTCCCTCGCGCAGGTACAGATTGCGCACGATCTGCCCGGTCGGCAGCATCGTCACGACGAATTCCGAGGCCGCCAGCCCGTCGAGTCCGTCAGCGAGGCGACAGCCGGCCTCGGCGGCCACCTGCGCCGCGCGCTCGCGCACACTGTCGTAGACGGTCAGCACGTGATGCGCGCGCGCGATGCAGGCCGCCATGGGAGATGACATGAACGCCGCCCGTTCTTTGGCAGGAGGGCGAGATGGAAGCGAAGAGGGAGGACCCCCTGTCCATACGGCATCGATGTGCCAGAGTGGAGATGTCTAGTAACCACTCACAGAACAGGGGATCCGACATGCAAGTTACGACGTATGGCGTGGATTTGGCAAAGCAGGTTTTTCAAGTGCATTGGGTTGAGACGGA
>Ga0302180_10000498_pt1 | contig 32246 bp, 30 predicted proteins | sample I_Palsa_E3_2_FD_200575 | JGI IMG/M metagenome (GOLD analysis project Ga0302180, IMG submission 200575) | Peat permafrost microbial communities from Stordalen Mire near Abisko, Sweden - I_Palsa_E3_2 | ecosystem: Environmental > Terrestrial > Soil > Palsa > Peat permafrost | place: Sweden...
CGGGATGAAGGTGCTACGCACCGAGCGCGACTACTACGAGCTGGCCTCCGCGTATTTGGGACGCGCCGCAGCGCAGGGCGTGCGACATGCCGAGATCTTTTTCGATCCGCAGGCCCACACCGATCGCGGTGTCGCTTTTGGCATCGTGGTGGACGGCCTATGCCGAGCTCTGGATGGAGCGCGCGAGCGGCTCGGCATCACCTCGCATCTGATCATGTGTTTTCTGCGCGATCTTTCGGCGGAAGCGGCGATGGTGTCGCTCGAAGCCGCAATCCCCTATCGGGATCGGATCATCGCGGTCGGGCTCGACTCGGCCGAGCTCGGCAATCCCCCGTCGAAATTTGCCGCCGTCTTCGATCGCGCGCGAGCCGAGGGATTCTTGACCGTCGCACATGCGGGCGAGGAGGGGCCGCCGGAATACGTCTGGGAGGCGCTCGACATCCTGCACGTGGCGCGTGTCGATCACGGCGTACGGAGTCTCGAGGATCCGCGTCTGGTCGAACGGTTGCGCCGCCAGCGCGTTCCGCTTACCGTCTGTCCGTTTTCGAACGTGAAGCTGCACGTCGTCACGGATTTGGCGCATCATCCGCTGAAACGAATGTTGGACGCGGGTCTCGTCGCGACGGTCAACTCGGATGACCCGGCGTATTTCGGTGGCTACGTGGCGGCGAATTTCGAAGGAGTCGTCAAGGCACTAGGTCTTTGCGACCATGAGGTGATCACGCTAGCGAAGAATTCGTTCGAGGCGTCGTTTATCGATGACGCAAGGAAGCGAGCGCATATCGAAGAGATCGATCGGCTCGTTAGTGGCGCACGAGCGTGACAACGCCGATCACAACTTCGATCGCGATGAGGAGAATGACGATGACTTCGAGGAATGCGTCGCGCCGTCCGCGCGCCTGATCGATAAAGAAGCGATAGAGATCGCCGACGCTGGCGAGCTTGCTGTCGATTTGACGTTGCCAATCGGCGAGGCCCAACCGAGCGGCCGCGGCACGATAGATGCGCGCGTAATACGCGTCGCCGACCACTTTGAGCGCGTTACTGGAGCGGTCGATCAATTCGAGGACGTCGACGATAAGATAACGCACGTTTGCGGCGAGATCGGCTTCACGCCGGCCGAAGAGCGAGCGCGAGCGCTGCCCCGGCTGCGCCGCGTAGATCGAGTCGAGTTCTCGATCCAGGAGCGTATCATAGGTCCGTAACTCGAGCAATTGCGAGTTGGCGAATTCGAGAATGTCTTGGATCGCGTCGCTCGATTCGCGCCGGTCGTAGATAAATGCGGTATCCCACTGAATGATCGTGAGGTCGTCGTTATAGTAGGAGAAACGCGTTCGCAGCGACTCTTCGATCTCACTCTGCGAGAGCGAGCCGGATTCCCCGAGCAAGATGTTGGCGAGCGCTTCGGAGTGGTCGTGCAAGAGCAGCGCGGCTTCGATGCGCGGCTCGAAGCGCTCGACGTCGATGACGAGATAGTCTTCGACCAGCGGGGTATGCGGGTCGTCGAGGGCGGCACCAAGCTCGTCGCAGATGCGCGCAATGGTTTGCTTGGCATGGGCAAGGAGTTCTTCGTTTCGCCGGACGCCGGTCGCGGCGGCTTCGAGCTCTTCCCACGCGCCGCTGAGTTGAAAGCTGTAGCGCAGCGAGATGACGCCGTAGTCGAAGAACTTGGCGCGGACCGTGTAAGCGAGTTTGGCCAGCGTTCCGTCGGGAAGGCGCGCCACCAGCGGCGGCGTCGGAAACTGCAGGTACGAACTGGTTTGATGCGCTCGCAGCGGGATGTCGGCAGGCGCCACGCCCTCACCTTCGACCGTTCGAAGTGCCGCAAGATCGATCGTGTCCGCCACGTCAAAGAGGTAAAACGCGCGAACCGCTCCCGCAGCGATCTTCATATCACAAGATAGAATGGCTGCGGGAGCGCGATACTCCTTGCGTTAGACGGTGGCGGGCTGCTGCGCGTTGACGGCTTGGATTGTCAGCGAGATATCGAGCTCGTCGCCGACGAGTACGCCGCCGGTTTCGAGCGCCTGGTTCCAGGTTAAGCCAAAGTCCTTGCGGTTGATCGTCGTGCTCGCGCTAAACGCGATGCGATCGTTGCCCCACGGATCCTTGCCGCGGCCGTCAACGACGGCGCTCAGCGTGACGGGACGGGTGATGCCGTGAAGGGTCAAGGTCCCGTCGATTGCAAAGGCGCTCGGCGCGCCGCCGATCCTCGTACTGAGGAAGGCGATGGTTGGAAACTTCGTAGCGTCGAGGAAGTCTGCCGAACGCAGGTGAGCGTCGCGATCGGCTACGTTGGTGTCGATCGACGCGGCCTCGATGCTGGCGGCAGCCGCCGTAGGCAGATTGGTGCTCTCGTCAATGTCGAGATCGAGGGTAAACTTGGTGAATGAGCCGCGCACGCGGGAGAAGACCATGTGGCGGGCAGTAAATTCCACGGACGAGTGGCTGGGATCGAGGGCAAAGGTAGCCATTGCGAGGGGCCTCCGGACAGGTAGTTATTTTATATTGCCAGGCTATCATGTGTAAGCTATGGTGTCAAGAAGGCATTGTGGCCGGCAGGGAAGCCCTGCAACCACAGCGGCGCGAGGAGCAGTTGAAAAGAGAGAACCATGAACGTCGATAAAATGACCGAGCGCGTAGCGGACGGCCTCAATGAGGCCTACTCTCTCGCGCTTCACGAACACAACACGCAAACCACGCCCGAGCACCTGCTTGCCGCATTGCTCGACCAAGAGCGCGGCATTACTCCCGATATTCTGACGAAAGCCGGCGTCGATCCGAAGGCCTTTGGCGCGCGCGTGCGCGCGGCGATCGGGCAGTTGCCGCGTCTCTCCGGACCCAACGCCGACTCCGCGCAAGTGACGGTCTCGCCGGAGCTGACGCGGATTATGACCGCGGCCGAGGGCGAAGCGAGTGCGTTGCAAGACGACTATGTCTCCGTCGAACACGTGCTGCTGGCGATGGCGCAGGCCGGCGGCGCGGTCGGCAAACTTTTTCGCGATGCCGGGCTGACCAAGGACAAACTGCTCGCGGCGCTGCGCGACGTGCGCGGCAATCAGCGAGTGACCTCCAAGGATCCCGAAGGCACCTACAAATCGCTCGAGCGGTACGGTCGCGATCTCACTCTCGAAGCCGAGCGCGGTAAACTCGATCCGGTGATCGGCCGCGATGACGAAATACGCCGCATCGTACAAGTGCTCTCACGCCGCACCAAGAACAATCCGGTGCTGATCGGCGATCCCGGCGTCGGTAAGACCGCCATCGTCGAAGGTTTGGCGCAGCGCATCGTGCGCGGCGACGTGCCCGAGGGACTCAAAAGCAAACGCATCGTGTCGCTCGATCTCGGCGCGCTCATCGCGGGCGCAAAGTATCGCGGCGAGTTCGAAGAGCGCCTCAAGGCCGTACTCAAAGACGTTGCCAACTCTGAAGGGCAGATCGTGCTCTTCATCGACGAGTTGCATACGGTCGTCGGCGCGGGAAAGGCCGAAGGTGCGATGGATGCCGGCAACCTGCTCAAGCCGATGCTTGCACGCGGCGAACTGCACTTGATCGGCGCGACGACGCTGGATGAATACCGTAAGTACATCGAAAAAGACGCGGCACTCGAACGGCGTTTTGCACCAGTGCTGGTCGACCAACCCAGCGTTGAAGACACCATTTCGATTCTGCGTGGGCTGCGCGAGAGGTACGAGACGCACCATGGCGTGCGCATCAAAGACGTTGCGCTAGTTGCGGCCGCAACCATGAGCAATCGCTACATCTCCGACCGCTTCTTACCCGACAAGGCGATCGACTTGGTCGATGAAGCCGCGGCGAAGCTGCGCACCGAGATCGACTCGATGCCGCAAGAGCTCGACGAAGTCTCGCGGCGCGTCATGCAGCTCGAGATCGAACGCGAAGCCCTGCGCAAGGAGAACGACACACAGAGCCGCGCGCGCCTCGACGTGCTCGAGCGCGAACTAGCGGAGCTGCGCGAGACGCAAGTAAAGCTGCGCACGCAGTGGGACGCGGAGAAGAACGCGTCGGTTCGCCTGCGTGAACTGCGCGAACAGATCACCGACACCAAGGTGCAGATCGAGCAGGCCGAGCGTCAGTACGATCTCAGCCGCGTCGCGGAGCTGAAATATGGCCGTTTGGCGCAGCTCGAGAAGCAGCTTGCTGCTGAGGAAACCCGTCTGCACAGTGCTGACGGCGGTCGCTTGTCCAAGGAAGAAGTCGACGAAGAGGACATCGCCGAGGTCATCGCTCGCTGGACCGGGATTCCGGTTGCGAAGCTGCTCGAAGGTGAGAAGCAGAAGCTGCTGCATCTCGATGACGAGCTGCACAAACGCGTGATTGGACAAGACGAAGCCGTAACAGCGGTGGCCGAAGCGGTGCTGCGTTCGCGTTCGGGACTCGCGGATCCGAATCGTCCGATCGGCTCGTTCATCTTCTTGGGCCCGACGGGCGTCGGCAAGACCGAACTCGCCCGCGCGCTTGCCGAGTATCTCTTCGACGATGAACGCGCGCTCGTGCGCATCGACATGTCGGAGTACGGCGAAAAGCACAGCGTCGCACGCATGCTCGGAGCACCTCCGGGATACGTCGGCTACGATGAAGGCGGACAGCTCACGGAAGCCGTGCGGCGCCGTCCCTACTGCGTCGTGCTCTTCGATGAGATCGAGAAGGCGCATCCCGATGTGTTCAACGTCTTCTTGCAGATTCTCGACGACGGGCGATTGACCGACGGGCAAGGTCACACGGTCGACTTCCGCAACACGATCGTGATCATGACCTCGAACATCGGTAGTCATCGCATCCTCGACTTCAAGGGCACGCTCGGCGGCGCCGATGAGGCACTGATGCGGGCGACGGTGATGGAGGAGTTACGGGCGCACTTCCGCCCCGAGTTCCTCAATCGCGTCGATGAGACCATCGTCTTCCATGCGCTCTCTGAAGAGGAGCTGATGCAAATCGTCGATATCCAGCTCGGGCGCCTACGCGCGCGATTGGCCGAACGGCGTATCACGCTCGTGCTTAATGACGCGGCGAAGCGTCATCTGGTCAAAGCGGGCTACGATCCCAGTTACGGTGCACGCCCGCTCAAGCGGACGATTCAGAAGGAAGTGGAGACGCCGCTCGGTCGCAAGATTCTGGCGGGCGACATCAACGACGGCGATACCGTGAACGTCAGCTTCAACGACATCACGGGCGAGCTGATCTTCAATGCCGCGCCGAAGGTACCAGCAATCGTTTAGGCGGGTGGCGTCTTCTCGGCGGCGTTGAGCACGCCATCGAGCAAACCGGGGAACATATCGTCGATGATGTCGCGGCGCAGCCAGATGAACTTTTGCCGTCCCTCGTAACGCGACATAATCAGGCCGGCCTCTCGCAGAACTTTAAAGTGATGCGAGAGGTTTTGCTTTGACGTGAGGTCGAGGAAGTCGAACGGGCAACGTTCCTCTTGTTCGGACAGTTGGCGCACGACCGTCAAGCGAGTCGGATCGCTGAGCGCTGCCAGAATACCGTAAATGGTGATGTCCTCGCGGTCGGGATACCAGTGCGTGCGAGGGGCAGCGGCGGCGTCGGAAATTTCTGGACTCATATTGACAGTAAAACAACCTTTGAACTATTCTATAGTACAAGATGTATTTTACTATAGACGAGCAGGAGCCGTCTAGCGCCATCCAAGACGCCCGACGGTCCTTTAACACCATCCGCAGCCACGCGGCTGCGCTCGCGGACCTCTCGGCCTCGTTCCAGGAGCAGGCAAGCGAGGTCACCTCCTCCTACCGCCGGGCCCTGGCCGAGGGCACCGAGAGCTCTTGGGCGCGCTTCATCTACGCCGCCTCGGACATCGCCTACCACGGTCAGATGGTCGAGGAGCTCTTGGGGCTGCGCGAAGCCGAACGCGCCGCGTGGCGCGTCTTTCGCAAAATCGCAGACGAAAACGCGGACCTGCTTTTGCTTGCGCCGGCTCTCGCTACCGCCTAACAACCAGATCAACAAAGGAACCTCCCCGTGACCACCGTCGTCGAGTACGGCGCGCGCCGGATCGCCGTCGTTGCCGCCGTCATGCTCGCAGCCCTCATGCAGCTGGCCGATACCACGATCGTCAACGTCGCGCTGCCCTCGATCGACGGAACGCTCGGCGCATCCACCGACCAAGGCGCCTGGTTCGTCACCGCCTACATCATCGCGAACGTGATCGTGATTCCGCTCACGCCATGGCTGCAGTCGATCTTCGGACGTAAACGCTACTTCGCGATGTCGATTGCGGGCTTCACGCTCGTGTCGATTCTCTGCGGGCTTGCCACCGACACCACGACCGAAATCGGACTGCGCTTCATTCAAGGCGCGTTCGGAGGCGGTTTGATGGTGCCGGCGCAGCAGATCATTCGCGACACCTTTCCACCGGAGCAAATGGGCAAGAGCCAGTCGTTGTTTGCCCTGGCGGTCGTGATTGGGCCGACGATCGGTCCGACGCTCGGCGGTCTTCTCACCGACGCTCTCAGCTGGCGCTGGGTCTTCTTTATCAACGTGTTGCCCGGCATTGCCGCGACACTGCTGGTCTTGCTCTTTGTGCGCGACCCGCATGCTCCCAAGCGCATTCCGGTCGACGGGATCGGCATGGGATTGCTCGCAACGGGACTCGCCACCATGCAATACGTTTTGGACGAAGGCGAACGCAACGGCTGGTTCGGCGATTCGACGATTGTGACGTGCACGGTCGTGTCCGTCATTGCGCTCGCGGCATTCGTCGCGTGGGAGTTGTGGGGAACCAAACATCCGGCGGTAGCCCTGCGCGTTTTTCGCGATCGGAACGTGTGGGCGTGTTCGGTTGTGTTCTTCGGGATCGGCGCAACGATGTACGCGCTGATTTTCATTCAGCCGCAATACGTGCAGAACTCACTGAACTTCACCACGACGATGGCCGGTTTGTTGCTCATGGTGCGCGCCGGGATGCTGGCGCTGCTGTATCCGCTCACGACCTGGATTGTCTCGCAGAAGAAGCTGGATCTGCGCATCGTCTCTGCAGCAGGCCTCTTCATCATGGGCGTGACCACGTGGTATCAAACCTTCGAGATGACGACCAATGCAACGTTCGGGACGTTCGTCGTCACCCAGGCGCTGGGCGGCATCGGCATGGCCTTCGTCTTTGTGCCGGTCACGGTGGTGCTGCTCGCCGGCATCGAGCCGGCGATCGTGCCTTCGGCGCTCGCCTTAACGCGCCTGATGCAACAGATCGGCGCCTCGATCGGCTCGGCCTATGCAGCGACGCTGCTGGATCGCAACTTCAACACGGCACTGAGCAGCATCGCCGGAACGATCACGATGGACCGCGCGAACGTTGCCTCAGCCGTGATGGCGCACGGCCCGCAGGCGATTGCGCAGCTGAGCGCGCTCGCGAACGCGGAGGCGTTAAATCTCGCCGCGATGACGACGACGCAATTTTTCGCCGTCGCGACGATGGCGGCCACGTTCCTCCCGCTGCTGATGATCCGCCGCGCAACTAGGCCGGCTGCACCCGCCGCGGTTCCCGTGCCGGTGCCGAGAACGATCGTGGGTGAGTTGCGGATCGAGCGCCCCGAAGCCGTGGCTCGCTAGACGCTGGTTTTTTCGCGGCGGCGCGCCTTGATCCGTTCGCCCTCATCGAGGACGCGCTTGCGCAAGCGAATCGATTGCGGCGTGACCTCGACCAGTTCATCGTCTTCGATGAACTCGATCGCGCGCTCGAGCGACATGTTCTCCTTCGGTGGGAGCTTGACGGTATCGTCGCTCCCCGAGGCGCGCATGTTGGTCAACTTCTTTTCGCGCACGACGTTGAGGCCCACGTCTTTGTCGTCGTTGGCCTTGCCGACGACCATGCCTTCGTAGATATCCTCGCCGGGATCCACGAAGAAACGTCCGCGCTGTTCCACGCCCGCGAGCGCGTAGGCCGTTGCGCGACCGGTATCGGTTGCGACCAGCGCGCCGACATTGCGGCCGGGCAATTCGCCCTGCCATTCTTGATGATCGTAGTAGGTGTGGGACATGACCGCCGTGCCGCGCGTGAGCGTCAGGAGCTCGCCGCGCAAGCCGAAGATCGCCCGGGTCGGCATCGTATATTCGAGACGGCGCGAGTCGCCGATGTTGATCATATTCGACATGATCGCTTTGCGTTTGCCAAGCGACTCGATTACCGCGCCGGAATAATCCTCGGCGACGTCAACCACGACGTACTCGACCGGTTCCCACTTCTTGCCGTCGCGCTCCAGGATGATCACCTGCGGCTTGGAAACGGCGAGTTCGTAGCCTTCGCGGCGCATCGTTTCGATCAGGATCGAGAGATGCAATTCGCCGCGTCCACGGACTTCGAACGTATCCGCCGACTCGGTGTCGGCGACGCGCAGGGCGACGTTCGATTCGAGCTCGCGCATCAAGCGGTCGCGAATCTGGCGCGAGGTCAGGAACTTGCCTTCCTTGCCGGCGAACGGCGAGTTGTTCACCGAGAACGACATCGAGACGGTCGGCTCGTCGACCGCCACCGCGTGAATACCCTCGGGCGATTGCGCATCGGCGATCGTGTCGCCGATGTTCAGATCCTCGATGCCGGAGACGCAGACGATGTCGCCCGCCGCCGCCTCCTCGACTTCGATCCGCTCGAGGCCGGCGAAGGTCAGCAGGGTCGTTAGGCGCAGGCCGCTGACGACTTTGCCTTCACGGTCGACCTTGGCAATCGGCGCGTTGATCTTCGAGGCGCCGCGGAACACGCGGCCGATGCCGATGCGCCCAACATACTTGTTGTGATCGATCGCGGAAATCAAGAGCTGGAACGGCCCATCTTCGCTCGGCGCTTCGGGAACGTGATGCTTGATCAGGTCGAAGAGCGGCTCGAGATCGGAGCTCTCCTCCTCGAGCGAGCGCTTGGCGATGCCCAGCTTGCCGTTGGTGAAGACGATCGGGAAGTCGGCTTGCTCGTCGTTGGCGCCGAGTTCGATGAAGAGATCGAAGACCTCGTTGACGATTTCGGTCGGACGTGCGTCTCTGCGGTCGATCTTGTTGATCGCGATGAGCACCTTCAAGTCGAGCTCGAGGGCCTTGCGCAGCACGAAGCGGGTCTGCGGCATCACGCCTTCCGCCGCGTCGACCAGCAGCAGCACGCCCTGCACCATCTGCAGCACGCGCTCGACCTCTCCACCGAAGTCGGCGTGGCCAGGCGTGTCGACGATGTTGAACTTCACATCGCCATGGCGGACCGCGGTATTCTTGGCCAAAATGGTGATGCCACGCTCGCGTTCGAGCGGGTTCGAGTCCATGACGCGGGTCTGGACGCGCTGGCCTTCACGGAAGACGCCGCTCTGCTTGAGCATGGCGTCTACGAGGGTGGTCTTGCCGTGGTCGACGTGGGCGATGATGGCGACGTTGCGGATATCGGGGCGGGTCTTCACGCTCCCGGTTCTACCATAGAAGTAGAAATAAAGCTACTTCTAACGTTAAGACGCGGCCCGCGGGAGCGAGAACCAGAAGCTCGTTTTGCGCTCCGGCTCGCTTTCGAAGCCGATCTCGCCGTGCATCATGCCGATCAGTTCGCGGCAGATGTACAGGCCCAGGCCGGTTGACCCTTCTCCCGACGAGACGCGGCCAAACCGCGTGAACAGCTTCAAGCGGTCCTCTTGGCTGATGCCCGGGCCCTCGTTCACGATCGCGATGCGAACGCGGCCATCGCTGCTTTTGACGTCGATGTGGATCGGGCTGGTTGGGTAGCTGTACTTGACCGCGTTGGAGAGCAGGTTCGTGAGAATCTGCACGGCGCGACCTTCGTCGCCGAACATATACGGAACCGGTTCGAGGTACGCGGCATTGAAGGAGCGCTCGGGATACTCACTGCGCATGCGCGCCATCGACTCTTCGATGATGCCGACCGGCGAGATCTGTTCGATGCGCAGCGCGAGGTGCCCGGCGTCCATGCGCGAGAGCAGCAAGAAGTCTTCGAAGATCGAGGAGAGGCGCGCCGTGGAACTCGAGAGCACGCCGAGCAGCTCTTGGCGCCGTTCCAGCCCCAGCGTTTCAAAATGCGTTTGCAGCAGCGCGGTAGCGCCGCGGATCGCCGCAAGCGGCGAGCGAACTTCGTGCGAGACCATGCTAAAGAACTCGTTTTGCAGGCGCGCGTTCTGTTCGAGGCTCTGGCGCTGTTCGGTTTCGATCGCGTGCGTGCGCGAGCTCGCGAGTGCCAGCCCGACCAAATTGGTGAAGAGCTGCATCCTGCGCAGCGTTTCGATCGACGGCACTTTGCCGTCGAGCGGCGCGTCGGCGGAGAGATAGCCGAGCATGTCGCCGTCGCGATCCGGAAGCACGAGCGTGAGCGTGTCGCGCTCGTGCCACGCATCCGGTGCGGTCCGCGGTTCGTTGAGCGGACGAAACCCGGTATAGATGCTCTGCTTCCAGTAGATCTCGCGCTCGGCCGGATTGTAGAAGCAATACGGCAACACTTCCGATTCGGCGGGAAGAATTTGCAGCACGGAGCTGCGATCGATGTGCTCGCCCAGCCGCTCGCGCACGACCTCGTCGGGAAAGCCGAGCAGCACGCGCCGATAAAGCTCGCCGCCCGGAGCATCCGCCGCGACGATCGTGACATATTTGAAGCCGAAGAGCTCCGCGACCGCGCGCGAAATGGATTCGAGCGCCGGCGCGATCTCCTGCGCGTGCAGAATCTCATAGGTAATCCCGAGCAGCCGTGCCAGCAGCCCTCCATCACCCGTCGGCGTGTCAAAGAACATCATGAATTTGCTTGCCTGCTTATGCGGTGAACGCGGGCATCCTGCGGTATTTACCCGGCCTTAACGGGCGCTCGTGCGAGGGCTCCGGACGCAGCAGGCCAAAGTGCCTACCATGCACAGCCGCACAACGACCGCAGTTTCTATCGCGGGGGCAATGGTGTTCATGCTGCTTTGCGTCAGTTCCGCCTCGGCCGACGTGAATGCCGGTGCAAAGCTCGTTTCCCAAAACGGGTGCCAAGCATGCCATGGCACAACGTTTCGAGGAACGGCGAATGCTCCGGCGCTCTACGGGATCGAACATCGCGGTACTCGAGCGCAAATCATCGCCGCGTTGATCAGTCCGAAGGCGCCCATGCCGAACTACGGCTTCACCGCGACTCAAGCCGGCGACATCGCCGACTATCTCACCGGCCTCGACGGCGGCGCCTCGCGCTCCCAGCCAATTATCAGCATTGCGCCGGCGCATCCGGTCGATTATGCCGACGTGACCGTGCGCTTTCCCGGAACGCCGCCCGAGAAAGTAACGGCGGTCGCAACGATGTCGATGGGCAACATGCCGATGAGCTCACCGCAAGTCACGTTCGCGCCGACGTCCGATCCGCATGTGTACGCGGGACGCATCGAATTCTCCATGTCGGGCGCGTGGACGATCCACATCGTCTATGACGGCACGACGCTCGACCGGCCGATCGTCATCGGCCACTAGTGCGCCGATCGCACTTTCTCGCCGGCGTCACGACTTCGATGAGCGCGTTCGCGCTCGCGCCGTTGCCGGAACGCGCGTTCGCGAGCGATATGGTTTCATATCGATTGGTCGCGATGCCAATGCGCTACTCGCCCGCGCCCGGTGTCGTTGTCAATGCGATCGGCTATAACGGCAGCGTTCCCGGCCCGGTGTTGCGCGTCGCACACGGCCAGCGGGTGCACGTCGAGTACGTCAACCGATCCTCGATCGTTACCGCCGTGCATTGGCACGGCATGGTTCTTCCTAATGCAATGGACGGAGCGGTCGGCGTGACGCAAGCCGCGGTTCCTCGCGGCGGACGATTCGTCTACGCGTTCAAGCCGGATCCGCCGGGCACGCGCTGGTATCACGACCACGCCGGCGACATGGGCATCCTGCGCGGACTCTTCGGCCTGTTCGTTGTCGAGGATCCGCGCGACGAGCGCGCCGACGTCGAATGCGCGGTCGTCTTTCACGATGTGCCAGACTTTAGCAGCGTGCAGGCGGCGATGATGGGAACGAGTCGCGCGCCGATGATCGACCCGATGGATTCACCCGAAATGCGCGCGATGAAGCCGAGCGACAAGATGGGCGACGAAGTGCGCTACCTGGCGCACTGCATCAACGGCGCAACCTACCCGAATACCAAGAGCCTGAAAGTGAAAGTCGGCGACCGCGTGCGGCTGCGCGTTCTCAACGCAAGCGGCACACAGACGCGCTATGTGCGTTTAGCTGGACATCAACTGCGCGTCACCCACGTCGACGGCAATCCGGTTCCGGTGCCGATGGAGTTCGAGGCACTGCGCATCGGCGTCGCCGAGCGCTACGACGCGTGGTTCGACGTGCGCAGGCCGGGTGCGTGGCTCTTGCAAGGACTTTCGAGCGATCCGCTCGCGTTTCAGCAAGCGATGGTCGTGTATACGCCGGGAATGGAAAAAGCCGCGCCGCTTTCGGCGCCGCAGTCGCTCGAGGGCGTTGACTACCTTACGTACGAGAAACTGGGCGGCGGTTTCGCCGCCGCGGTCGATGAACGCGGCATCACGATTCGCAAAGCATTCACGCTCGGCGGTGGTGCATGGGATTCACCGCGCTGGACGCTCAACGGCGCGACCTGGCCGAACACACCGAAGATTGCGGTGCGCCGCGGCGATCGCGTGCTCGTTCATTTCAAGAACACGACCGACATGGATCACCCCATGCATTTGCATGGCCATGTGTTCCGCGTTGTCGAGATCGACGGCAACGCGCTCGCGCGTCCGCTCGACAAAGACACGTCGCTGGTGCGCTCGAACGGCGGCACGTTGACCTGGATCTTCGATGCAGATTCAGCCGCGGGACGCTGGTTGCTCCACTGCCACAACGAGATTCACATGATGGACGGCATGATGACCGAAGTCGATTACGTCTAAGAGTACGCTATTGTCGGGCCATGATCATGTTCATGACTTGCTCGCGGTCGAGCAGATGATCGGTATCCTCGCCGCTGATGTCGATAACCGCGGCAATAACCGTCCCCGTGAAGTGACTCTTGGCGGAAGTCATCTCGGGGATCATGGGCGAGCCGCTCTTGAACCCGACGTCCGAAAGTTCGTCCGCGGAAAAGACTGCCGGCGCCGTAGCGTCGACGCGTCCGGTCCCTACCGGCTTACCGTCGAGATAGAGTGTAACCGTACCGCCTTTCGCGATCCCGCCGCCGTCGTACGCGAATTCCATCCGAACTTGGTGCTTGCCGGCGGGAATCGTTTGCGTGGACGCGATCGTGTACTTGTGAATGCCGGCCAGGTTGTAAATATACGATAACTTGCCCTTATCGACGTAGAACATCCACCCGCCGCCGATACCGCCTTGCGCGATGATGACGCCGTTTGGCACCACGCCATCGGGTATGAGGAGCTCCGCGGTAATCGAGTGGCTCTTATTCTTGACGTTGATCAGACCGTTTTCGTTTAAGCCGCCCATGCCGTTAGCAAGTACTTGCTGTTTGCCGCGAACGAATTGGGGCCGACCCGCCGTGTCGCTATTCATTCGTTCCATCATGCGGTCGTCCATCGGCAGGACCTGGTTGCGCGTCGCCTCGATGATCCAGAGTCTTTGTAACTCGTGGAGCTTATCCGGCATCTCTTTTGAGAGGTCGTGCGCTTGCGACCAATCCTTGTTGGTGTCGTAGAGCTCCCAGACGTCATCATCGAAGGGCGGCGGCGCACCAGTCATCAACCAGGGCGTGCGGTGGCGGGTCACGGCGGTCCACCCCTTGTGATAGATACCGCGGTTCCCAAACATCTCGAAGTACTGCGTTTCGCGGCGTTCCGGAGCTTTGGCGTCTTCGAAAGTATAGGACATGCTCACGCCTTGCATCGGAACCTGACCGACACCGTTGACCATGACGGGCTCCGTTAATCCGGCGGCTTCGAGAATCGTCGGCGCGACGTCGATCACGTGATGGAACTGATTGCGGATCTCGCCCTTGGCTTTGATGCCTTTGGGCCAACGCACGATCGTGCCGTTCCGCGTGCCGCCCCAATGTGATGCGACCTGTTTGGTCCACTGGTACGGGGTATCCATCGCATGTGCCCAGCCGACCGCGTAGTGATTATACGACTCGGGGCCGCCGAGTTTGTCGATTTTCGACATGAGGAACTCAGGCGTCTCGAGTGCTTTCATGCCGTTGAATGGAAGCATCTCGTTATAGGTGCCGTCGGGCGTGCCTTCGGCCGATGCGCCGTTGTCACCGATGATGTAGTAGATCAGCGTATCATCGAGCGCTTTGATTTCGTCGATCGCGTCGATGAGCCGTCCAATGTGATAGTCGGCGTACTCGAAGAACCCGGCGTAGACTTCCATCTCGCGCGCCAGAACGGGCTTCATGTTTGCGGGCTCCGAATCCCACGAGGGTATCTCCTTCGGCCGCGCCGTGAGCTCGCAATTCTGCGGAATTACGCCGAGCTTTTTTTGCTGCGCAAAGGTCGTTTCGCGCACCTTGTCCCAGCCCTGATCGAACTTGCCTTTGTACTTGTCGGCCCACTCTTTGGGGACGTGATGAGGAGCGTGGGTTGCTCCCGGTGCAAAGTACATGAAAAACGGCTTGTCACCCGCGAGAAGACGCTGTTGGCGTACCCACGCGATCGCGCGGTCCGTCATGTCTTCCATGAAGTGGTAACCCTCTTCGGGTGTCTTCGGTGCTTCGACGACCTTGGTGCCTTCGTGAATCGCCGGATACCACTGATTGCATTCCCCGGCAATGAAGCCGTAGAAATGCTCGAAGCCCGAGCCCGTCGGCCAACGATCGAAGGGTCCAACGGGGCTGGCTTCCCATACCGGCACTTCGTGACACTTGCCGAACTGTGCCGTCGAGTATCCGTTGAGGCGCAAAATCTCCGGCAGCGGGGCCATCGAATTCGGCCGCATCGAATTGTAACCCGGAGCCGACGTGGCAATCTCCGTAATTCCGCCCATGCCGATGGTGTGATGGTTGCGCCCGGCGAGCATTGCCGCGCGCGTCGGCGAACACAGGGCCGTCGTGTGAAAACGCGTGTAGCGCAAACCGTCTTTCGCAATGCGTTCAGCCGTCGGCGCCTGACACGGTCCACCGAAGACGCTTGATGCACCGAAGCCGACATCGTCGATCAGCACGATCAGGACGTTGGGTGCACGGTCGGGCGGCGTCAGCGGCTCAATCGGTGGAAATTTCGAATCGGGATCCTTCGCATCATAGGCCATGAACCCGGCGAACGCCCGGTCTGGAATCGGTAGAATTTCGCGTTGTTTGTTCTTCGACGCGCCGTTTGAGCTGGCCATGATGGGTCCCCCTGTCGTTGCAGCATAGGCGCTGTAAAGAAACGGTCCATATCCCGAAAGCGCAGTTTCTGTGAATCACAAATGCCGATAAAATACCTTGAAGGAGGTGAGTGTTTATGCCAACGAATTGGCAAGCGCAACTGCTTGCGATCGTTCAATCAACGTCACTCATCCCGACGTTCAACGAATGGCTCGAGGCGACAGGCTACCGGGAATACGAGCGCTCCGCGCTCTCGGGCAACATTAACTTGCAAGCAACCGCGATCGTTGCGCTCTATGACTATTATCAGATCGAGATGCAGCGGCGGTTTGGTCGGCGCGACGCGGCCTAGTTACGTTTCAAAAGAACGTCAGCTGCCTTCCGAAGAATCACTGACTCGGCAACCCAGGTTTTCGAGGGCGGATCGGCCGCACCGCCGGTGTCATCCTGAGGTGCGAGCGAAGCGAGCCTCGAAGGGCGAATCCACGCGGGGGAGCGTACGAGTCTGGTGGCTCGCACGGTCTTCAAAATCGCTGAGGCCGTCGCAAGGCGGCTGGTAGGTTCGATCCCTACACGCTCCCGCCAAGATCGCACTCCTGGGATACGCCCGCATCAGGAACCTGGCCTATCCTCCTCTTGAGTGGTCGCTTAAGGGGGATCCAATGAAAGTGCCTCTTGCCGCCGTATTTCTGACGGTCGCGGTTTTTGCTTCTCATGCAAGATCGCAGGCCGCCGACTCTATCAAACAGATCGATACTGAATGCAACGCTATCCAGACAAGCAGCGGCAAGTTGATTCAAAAGACCGCGATCTTTGAACAGAACGATCCGATGCTCGCAAAGATGATCGAGGCGCTGCCATTCTATAACGTGTTGCCGAAGTAGAGCATCGTCATGCTGAATAGACGGCAGTTTGCATCGCTCGCGCTGGGCCTACCGGCCGTCGCAGCCGCTTTCGGTCCGGCGTCTGCGCTACCCGCCGACGCACAATCGGCGGATGATCCGTTGCCGTCCTGGAACGCGGGTGCGAATAAGACCGCCATTCTGAACTTCGTTCGCGCGGCAACGGATTCAAGCGACCCCAATTTCGTTCATCCGGAGGACCGTATCGCGACCTTCGATCAGGACGGGACGATGTGGGTCGAACATCCGATCTACACCCAGGTCGATTTTGCGCTCGACCGGGTTTTCGAGCTTGCGCCGGCGCATCCGATGTGGAAAACCACCGAGCCATTCAAGTCGGTGCTGGCGCGCGACAAGGCCGCGATGGCGAAATTCACCACAAAGGATCTGGAGGCCATCGTTGCCGCAACGCACTCGGGCATGACGACGGACGCCTTCACAGCGATCGCGGCCGCCTGGATTGCGAAGGCGACGGATCCACGTTGGCACCGGCCGTTCACCAAGCTCGTGTATAAGCCAATGCTGGAAGTCATGCAATATCTGCGCGCAAACGGCTTTAAGACGTACATTGTTACCGGCGGCGGACAAGACTTCGTTCGTGCCTACGCACAAGGCGTCTACGGTGTCCCGCCGGATCACGTCATCGGGTCCGCGCCAAAGACCGAGTATACGTACAGCAAAGACGGCCGCGGAATCCTGATGCGCGAGCCGAGCATCTTGCTGAACAACAATATGTCCGGCAAAGCCGAGGATATCTACCTCTTCCTCGGCCGCCGTCCGCATGCAGCGTTCGGAAATTCAACCGGCGACCAGCAGATGCTCGAGTTCACGCAAGGGAACACGGGTGCGCGGCTAATGATGCTTGTGCTTCACGATGATGCGCAGCGCGAATACGCGTACGGCCCGGCGCAGGGGCTACCCGACTCGAAGGTCGGCACGTTCACGCAATCGCTCTACGACGAAGCCACCGCCAAACATTGGAACGTGATCAGCATGAAGAACGACTGGAAGACCATTTTCTAGCCCGCTGAGGTCCGGAAGAGTCTCGGACAGAGGAGCACGCCCGTCGGTTGCCCCGTGAGCCAATCGATTTCATTATCCGTCACGTTGAATTGGATCTGGTTCGGAAAACCGCCCCAGGGCTGCGGGAACGGAATCTTGAGCTTGATATAGTGTTCCTCGCCGGTCGCGGTCTGCAACTGCAGCGCGATCATCTGCGGCCCGTGTTGGATGAGTGATTGATCCGGATAGAGCCAGATGTAAAAGGAGTCCTGATCGTTTTCGACCGTGAGGTGCAGCGGGAGGGGGTCGGGCACCGGCTTATCGCACGGCGTGTCCTTGTCAAACAGCACGTATGTCGGCGAGAGATACATGAACGAGGGCGGCGCCGTTCCGTCGATCAACATCGGCTGCGTTAAAACCGGAGCGCCGTCGCTTAACTGCTCGCTGATGGTGCGGTTGTGCTGATCCAAAAAAAACACATAGTCGTCCGCATAGCACCGAAACTGCGCTGCGCTGATCTGAAGCTGATATAAGCCCGGCGGCGCGTCGAATTCGGCACGGGCGGGCGAATCGCCGTAGCGTTTGATCGAGAGATCTTGCTCGGCGTGTGGATGCCCAAGATGATCCATCAGGCGGACGTGGACTCTGGCCGTTGCGCCCTGCGGGAGCTTGAGCATCGCGTTGCACAGCCCGAGGTGAAGGATGACGTGTGCGCCGATCATGAAACTGTGAAGTGACCCGTCCGTGCGGCTTGGGCGATGAGCGCGGCGCGAGAACGCACGCCCAGCGCCTTAAAGATGAGTTTAATATGGTTGCGTACCGTCGAATGGCTGCGCCCAAGGCGGCCCGCGATCGCATCGGTCGAGAGGCCTTCGCAAATCATAGTAAAGACACGTTCCTGCATCGGAGTCAGTGACACGCCTTCCGCTGCATTGGGGGGCTCCGCCACCTCCTGCGCCTGCGTGTAGAGCCACGAAGTCGCGTAGAACTCGAGCTTTTCGAGTGCGAGCAGCCGCCAGCGCGGTCCCCCGGTCGCATGGGCCAGAGTAATTGCCGCTTGACCTGCGCGCCACTCGAATCCGGTGCGATCGAAGGCCTCGTATGCGGCGGTCAACGCGCGGACGCCTTCGCGCTGACGCCCGCTAGCCAAGTGCACGACACCGTGAGCGGCGAGCGCGATTGGGTCGAGCCCCACGGCGAGCGTCGAATAGCGTGCGATCGCGGCAGCCGCGCTTTGCGGATCGGTTGGCGCGAGCACCTCGGCGAGCATCGGCAACACCGCGCGCTCGGCGCCGCTGGTGCGCGACCAATCGACCTCACGCAGCAGATCGCTTGCCGCTGCCGACTCGTTTGCGCACCAATGTTCCTCGCGTGCGTTGCGCGCGAACTGGGCGCGATCGAGCATGATCATGGCGCGCAGCGGAGCGCTGGGCAGCGATTCGGCGAACGTTCCCGCCTCGCGCAAGAAGCGAAAGGATCCGAGCGTGTCGCCCGCCAGCGCCTTGCACCACGCAAGGGCACGGAGCGAATAGAAGCGCTCATTCGAAAAATCCGGCGACCAGACCGGCAGTGCCTTCAGGGCGTCGGCAACCGTTGCAGCCGCGGCTGGGGCAGGCAATTCGCTCGCGAGGCGCGCGAGCTGCGCGACTGTCCGGCACCAGAGCGCAAGGTGCGCATCAGATGCCTCGCCCAGAAGCGAGAGCAAGCGCATCAGGGAACCGGCTTGTTCGCCGAAACGCGATTCGGCGAAGTGGATCTCGGATTTGAACGCTTCGCTCTCGATGCGGCCCTCGATGCGCCGGTCGACAAGTGTGGCTTCATAGCAGCGCCACGCGTCACCGATGCGCGCCTCATTCAGGTAGCGCCGTCCGCGCGCCGCGGCGAGTGAGGCGCCTTCAGCGAACGAGCGGCGATCCACCAAGAGACGCGTGCGTTCAAAATGCGCATCGGCGGCGGCGTAATCGCGTAAGCGAGCGAAGGTCGAGCCGAGCAAGATTTCGGCAGCGAGACGTTCGGAGCGACGTTCGAATCGTGCGCGTTGCGCGAGCAACAGATCCAGCGCCGCCGGCGGATCGCTCGCGAGCGCAATCCGCGCCCGCATCAATATGAGTTCGGCCGGGATCGCGGCGGCGGAGGCGTGCTCGTCGTACAAAGCACTCGCCTGCGAGAAGCGCGCCGACGCGTATGCCTCCCGCATGCGGGCGGTCCAGGTGGCGGGGACGGCTCGGGGTCGGCGTGCCATGCTGTTGTGGAGATTTGGCGAGGGCTCCGGGGCCCACCCGCCGGGGACGAGCCAAAAGGACTAGTTTGGGACTAGCCTAAATGGGCTAGTCCCACCCTCGTCTCCCGGAGGCTGCATCGTGCTCGATACGACCCAAGCCTTTTATTCCCGGCTTTTAGCCGATGATGTCCAACGCCGGATCCTTTATTACCCGCGAACGCTGGCGGCAGCCGTCTACGTACGCGAGCACATCGGCGAGCCGATTCGGCTTGAGACCGCAGCCGCGCTTGCGGGTATGACGCCGTGCGCGTTCTCGCGCTATTTTGCCGAGAAAGTCGGCATAACGTTTTCGACGCTGGTCAAGACCTTGCGAATCGAGCATGCGCTTTTGTTTCTGGAAGCACGCGACGGGGCGATTTCAGCGCTCGCCGTGCGGACAGGCTACCAGAGCTGCTGCACGTTCTCGCGCGCGTTCAAAGACGTGATGGGACAATCGCCCTCGGAATACCGCCGCCGGATGTTATTCGAACGCTAACCCGAAGCCGGCTTTTGCAAACCGGAGCGGGCGGCGCGGTGCTGCTCGCTCTCGGGGGCTGCGCCGCCGTAGGCAACAACCGCGAGATGCTGCACGCGATCGCGCGCGTGATGCTTAGAGGCGCGTTGCCGGACACGCCGCAATCGCTCGATGCCGCGGTACAGGGCGTTGAGATTGCGATCGCAGCGCTGCCGCCTGCCGTGCAAGGTGAGATCGGCCAGCTTTTTGGATTGCTCGAGTTCCCGATCACGCGCCGGTTTTTGGCGGGTGTCGGTCCGTGGAGTCATGCATCGGACGCCGAGATTGCCGCGTTCTTGCAGACCTGGCGCACGAGTAACACCGCGCTGTTGCGTAGCGGTTATGCCGCATTGCACCAGCTCGTGATGGCCGGCTGGTACGGAAACGCGATGTCGTGGCCGCGCATCGGCTACCCGGGGCCGCCGCGCATCGCATGATCGCGGATCCGATTGCGCAAGGGCTCGCTCGCGGATGGAACGCGCACGATGCGTCGACCTTCGATCGCGATCGCGACATCGAGGCTGACGTCGCGATCGTCGGCACCGGCGCGGGCGGTGGAACAACCGCGGAAATCCTGGCGAACGCGGGCCTGCGGGTCGTGCTGATCGAGGAGGGGCCGCTGCGTTCATCGCGCGACTTTCACATGCTCGAACGCGAGGCATATCCGCAACTCTATCAAGAATCGGCGGGACGACGCACCAAAGACAAGGGCATCGTGATTCTGCAAGGCCGCGCCGTTGGCGGGTCGACAACGGTGAACTGGACGAGCAGCTTTCGCACGCCGCCGGAGACCCTGGAATACTGGCGCGAGCATTTTGGGCTCGACGACTACACACAGGCCGAGCTCTTGCCGTGGTTCGAACGGATGGAGCGGCGCCTCTCGATTCATCCATGGGACGAGCCGCCGAATCCGAACAATACGGCACTGGCGCGCGGTGCGCGCGCGCTCGGTATTCCGACAGCGGTTATCCCGCGCAACGTACGCGGTTGCTACAATCTTGGCTATTGCGGAATGGGATGCCCGACAAACGCCAAGCAATCAATGCTCGTGACTACGATTCCCGCAGCGCTGGATCGCGGCGCGATTTTGATCTCTCGGGCGCGCGCGCAGCGCTTTCATCTCGATGGCGAGCGCGTCGCGATGCTGGAATGCGCGGCGCTCGAAGCCGATGGATTGCGACCGGGGCCGCACACCATTCGCGTGCGCGCGCGAACCTTTGTCGCCGCCGGCGGTGCGATCAACAATCCCGCCCTGTTGCTGCGAAGCGGCGTGCCGAATCCCTACGGAATGCTCGGCAGGCGCACGTTTCTCCATCCGACCGTAGTCGGCGCGGCGATCATGCCCGAAGTGATCGCCGCATATTCTGGTGCGCCGCAATCGATCTATAGCGATCACTTCTTGCACACTGCGCCGCTGGACGGACCGATCGGTTACAAGCTCGAAGTGCCGCCGCTCCATCCCATCCTGCTTGCCACCACGACACCCGGCTTTGGAACCGTGCACGCGCAGCTCATGGAAGCGATGCCCAACCTGCACGTGATCATCGCGCTCATGCGCGATGGATTTCATCCGCAGAGCGTTGGCGGAACGGTTGGATTGCGGAGCGATGGGACGCCGCTGCTCGACTATCCGATCTCGCCCTACGTGTGGGATGGCGCACGGCGCGCGCTCAAGTCGATGGCGCAGATTCAATTTGCCGCCGGCGCGCGTATGGTGCTACCGGTCCATGAAAACGCGACGCCTGCGGCATCGCTCGATGAGGCGCTGCGGCAAATCGACGCGCTTCCGATGGAGATTCTGCGCGCAAAGGTCGTGAGCGCGCACGTGATGGGCGGCTGCGCAATGGGAGCCGATCCGCACACGTCGGTTATTGACGGTACCGGCCGTCACCACCAGCTCGAGAATCTCTACGTGTTCGACGGATCGGCATTCCCCACGAGCCTCGGCGCAAACCCGCAGCTTTCGATCTATGGCATGGTCGCGCGCAACGCGAGCCGCCTTGCAGGTGTGGTCCCGGCTCCCGCCAAGCCGTAGGTCATTATGGAGCACACAATCATACACATGGCCGAAACCGCGGCTTGGGTGTTTTTCATCATCTTCGTGTTCGCGATCATCGGGGTCTGGGCCACGATCCGGTGGATTATCAACATGGTGACCGCAGGCGAGCGCGCCGTCGAATCAGGCGTTCACAACGTCGGCGACAAGTTCACCCATAGAGATCAGTAATTTCGCCCGGCTCTTCGTCAGCTCAACCCTCGTTTACCAAAGTAAACTTCGGGTATCGCTTCCTCAATCCAGACGAAATCCCTGATCTCTAGAACAGAATCGTTTGGAATTCTGAGACAGTTTTGAAGCCGATGCGTTCGTAGAGTGCGATCGCTTTCTCGTTGAAATCGTTGACGTAGAGCGAGAGGGTCGGCGTGAGTTCGAACAGCCGCTCGCAGATTGCGCCGAGCGCCGCGGTGGCGAGCCCCTTACCACGCATCTCCGGCGGCGTCCAGATGCCTTGCAATTGCGCCGTCATCGGACTCCACGGCCCCACGTTCGAGAAAAAGCAGAGCCGGCCAAGCGATTCGCCCACCCACCAAAGCCCGCGATCGATCATTGCGCGGACATTCGACGTAAATTCCGGTGACGAGCGCATCGGATCGTATTCGAGCTCGCCGGCGATCATCGATGCCGAGTTGTCAGCGACGGCGGGCCACTCGTCGATGCGCGCGCGCCGCGCCACGACGCTGCGTTCGTACGGGAGCAGCATCGGGCGCTCGAGCATCATGACGTATTGACGGTCGCGGATCACGCGCGGGCGCTCGTGTTTTGCGCGTATGAGTGCCCAGTATGCCGCCGTCTCCCAACGCGGGCCAACGATCATTTTTTCGCCATGATGCGCGGAGCCGATTTGTGCAAACGCTTCGATCGCCGCCGGATCGTTGGCGGCAAGGGCAATCTGCCGCGCAAAGTACGCGACGCCGTGAATGTGGTTGTGCTCGTCTACGGCAAGATGCAGCGCATTCTGGGTCGACGGTGAGCGATCGAAGAGAATCAAATACGTCAAAAAAACGTTTGCATACGGCGCGCGCGCAAGATAGGCAAGAGCGTCTTTCTCGCGTGCGCTCGTCAAAGGCTCGACGTGCACCATCAGTTGAGTTGTTCTGCTACCAGTGGCTTGCTTGTCGGGGCCTTGCTTCCGCCGTCGGGCTCCAGGCTGATTTCGATGGCGGCTACGTCCTTGGCATCGGTCGAGACGGCGACGACGGCCACGCCGTGCGAGTCGGGAACAAACGTCAGCGAGGGCTGCAAAGTGGTGCCGGTTTTGGGCATGATCCAAGCCTCGTAGACTTTGCCGCGAGGCGGCTGCGCCAAATCGTGCATGGTGAGGTAGAGGTGATCGCGCACGCGTACGATCTGGCCGCCGGGAATATCGAAGCGCTGTGCGTTTTCGTCCATGAGGTCGGCGACCGTGCCCCGCTCGCTGCCGAGATCTCGCACCAAACCGCTCGCGCGCGTTTGCGCAAGGGCGACCTGCGCTTGCGCGCTCTTGAGCTGCTCGATCAGCGAAAGATTGTACAGCGAAAGCGCGACCGCGACGGCGAAACATGCGGCAGCTACCAAGTAGGCCGGCCACACGATCGGCCGTTTCCCGCGCGTTTGTGGATCCACGGAGCCATGCTTCGCCTCGGCGAAGTTGCGGCCATGCAGGAATTGGTCGAGCGCCTGCGCGCGGCGCGCTCAGTGTTGGTGCTAACAGGCTCGGGCATCTCGGCGGAGAGTGGGCTTCCCACCTTTCGCGGCGTTGGTGGCCTCTGGCGCGCGCACCGCGTCGAGGAGCTCGCTTCTCCGCAAGGATTTTCTCGCGATCCATTGCTCGTGTGGACGTGGTACAACGAGCGTATCGCCGCGCACCGGCAGGCGCAACCGAATGCGGGTCACTATGCGCTCGCTTCGCTCGAAGAGCGCTATCGTGATTTCACACTGGCGACGCAAAATGTCGATTCACTGCATCTGCGCGCTGGCTCGCGCAACGTGCTCGAACTACACGGCGCTCTGCGATCGGCACGCTGCACCGGCTGCGACACACGTGAACCACTCGATGCTCGTGGACTTGCACCGGAGCGCATCGATCACGACTGCGGCGGTCGTATGCGCCCGGATATCGTTTGGTTTGGCGAACCCTTGCCGCAAAATGCCTGGGAACCGGCGCGTTCGGCCGCAGATCGCGCCGACGTGATTCTCGTCGTCGGAACGAGCGCGGTCGTGTATCCGGCGGCGGCGCTTGCGATGGGCGAACGAGCCTTCGTGGCGGAGATCAATCCTGAGAACACGGCGATCAGCGACCGGGTCGATTGCGTCGTGCGCGCCAAGGCCGCGCAGGCGCTTCCGAACCTTATCAATTTGCTATGAATCGACCCTCGCTCCGGCCGATAAATGGGTTATGAGTATATCACGTGCCCGCTTCATTGTTGCCTCGAGCCTCGGCGCCGGCGCAGCCGTTTTGCTCGACCGATTGGTCGCCCGTGCGGCAAGCGCCGATCCCGGTGATCTCGATACCCTCAATGCCGCGATCGAAGTCGAACGCGCCGGCATCAAAGCCTACGACGACGCCGCGTCCACCAACCTCCTTTCACCCAAGGTACTGTCGGTCGCGCTTCTCTTTAAGCGCGATCATCAAACGCATCTCGCGGCGCTCGCCGCCGCCGTCGAAAGCGGCGGTGGAAAAATTACCGACAAGACCCTGCATCTGGACTACCCCAAACTCGCAACCGAAAACGACGTCCTTGCGTTCGCGCAAGTCGTCGAAGAAAAAGCTGCGAGCACCTATCTCTCCGTCATTCCGGAATTCAAAGATCGCGAACTCGCGCAGGTCGCAGCGTCGATCATGGGCGTGGAAACTATCCACGTGGGAATTCTCGCTCAAGTGCTCAATGTGTTTCCGCCCTATCCGAGCGGATTCGTAAAATAGCGCGATGCGCTTCGGGTTCGTTGCGCGCTTTGCCGCGGCGCTGCTGGTCTGTGCGATCGGTGTCGCCGCGGCGCTCTCATTTTTCTTTGCACGCACGCACCTCGACGCCCTCAAGCGCGACCTGATCACGACCGCCGTCGGTCAAGCCAGTGCAGCGCTTCAGCCATCGCTGGATCGGTACGCCACGGGTGGGAAAATCGTACCGGGGTCGCGTGCGGCGATCGACGCGGCTATTCGCAATGTCCAGAGTTTCAATCCACTGGTGCGTGGGGTGCGCGTCTACGATCCGGTGGGCATGCCGCTCGATCCGCCGGCCGGCGAGGCGGCCGTGGGCTATGCGAATGCGGCGATTTCGCAAGAGAACGTCGTGGAATCACCGGTGCACACAGCCGGCGGCGAGTCTATCGTCACGGCATACGTTCCGATCGCCGGCTCATCGGGGCGCTATCTTGCGGTAGCTGCGGTCGACATCTCGGTTAGCCAGATCACGGCGCAATCGGGACGGGAAACCCAATTCGTCATCGTTTCGACGTTGATTGCGTGCGGCGTCATCTTTGTTTCATTGTTGACGTTGGCGACGGCAGCGCAACGCGAGTTGAATCGTCGAGGGCGCGCAGCCGAAACGACGTTCTTGCATACGATGCTGGGGATCGCGAATATCGTCGACCAGCGCGACCCGTACACCGCCGGTCATTCGCACCGTGTCGCCGAGTATTCTGTCGCCGTCGCCAAGCATCTGAAGCTCTCAAGCGTTCTGGTAGAGCGCGTGCGATGGAGCGCGCTTTTGCACGATCTGGGGAAGATCGGGATTCCGGATGCGGTGCTTCTGAAGGCGGGGCCGTTCGACCAGCTCGAGCGTCAGATCATAAACCACCATCCGTCGATCGCGCGTGACATTTTGGGTGAAGTGGAAGCCATGGCCGAAATCGTTCCCTGCGTGCTGCATCATCACGAACGATGGGACGGCGGCGGGTACCCGGGGGGCTTAGCCGGCGAAGCGATTCCGCTGCTCTCGCGGGTGATTGCGGTGGCGGACTCGTTCGACGCGATGACCACCGACCGGCCCTATCGCAACGCGTTGGCGCTCGATGAGGCGCGGCGCCGCTTGAGCGAGGGCGCCGGAACGCAATGGGACGAACGGTGCATCGCCGCAATCGTCGAGTTGATCGACACGGGCGCCATCAAGCCGCCAAGCGAGCATATACGCCAGTTCGGTTCTCGCCTCAGCGCGAAATACGGATATCGAGCGTAACGTCGGCGCTCTCTGCCGGGACGTCGACCGTCGTTGTGTGCTCTCCATGTGCGAGATCCCACGCGTGCAAGACATACTTCCCGGCCGGAACACCAGCGAGCGCGTAGTTCCCGTTCGAGCTTTGCGCGTATGGCCCATCGGCGACGATAATGGTGGCGTGCATCGAAGCGTGGATATGGCAATGTAGTTCAATGATGCCGGGGTTGGGAAACGGCACGGTCTTCCCGGGCCCGGTGTCGTAGAAGCCGATGTCGAATGGGTCGGGCGTCGACGTCGAGTAGATGCTGTGGAAGAACGGATCTTCGTTGGGAAACCGTATCGTCGAGCCGACCGGAATCACGGTTAATGGCGGGATGAAGCTGCGATTGTGATTGGTGAGTACTTCTTCGATCGGTTTCGGCGCAGCCTTCGGCGCGCTCACCCACACCACGTCCGCATCGGTCGATCCATGAATCGTCGCTGCCTGCGCGGTCAGCGGAGATAGCAAGATTGCGAGAGCGATAGCATGCGAACACGAGGTTCGCACCGTTGCGAAGCCACGATGGCGTCCGCTACGAAGTAGCGGTCGCAATATGCGAAGTGGCGGTCGCAATATGCTAAGGAGGAAGCTGAACCGGCGGGCCTTGGTCGTCTTCATACGTTCCGATCACCGGCGGCGGTTCGGGCAGCGCCGGTGCATCGTCGTCGAGTCGCGAGAAGCGCGTGTACTCGGCCGGCGGATTACCCGCGACACGCACGTCGATGGAGTGCTGCGGCTGCGGTGTCTCGGGCGCGATGTACGAATCGGGCTCAACGGCGGCGGCCTCGTTATCGTCGTACGCATGCACCACCGTCTCGTTGAATGCGCGCCGGGACGGAAGCGTGAGCAAGCGCTCGTCACCCGCGCGTCGCGTGAGGCCGCGGATGATATAGGCGCTTTGCAGTCGGCGCAGGCCCCGTAGGGGGAGCGATGATGCCGGGACGCCGACGAAAAGTTCTCGCACCGGGTCGTAGGTGGCTTCGGACGCAATGATCGCGGCGTTGAGATCCTCAGAAGCAGCTTCCAGTTGCGCGGCGATTGCAACCGGGTTCCCGACGATCGCGAACTCGCGCCGATCCTTGTATCCGGAATCACCCGCGACAATCTTGCCCGAGTTGACGCCCATGCCGACCGCGAGCGGCTTGCGGCCTTGCTCGCGCCAGCGCGCTTCCATCGCGCCAATTACGCGCATGATGTCCAAGGCAGCCCGAAGCGCCCGCTCTTCCTGGAATTTCTCTTCGACCAAGACGCCGAAGACGGCGAGTACGGTGTCGCCGCGCAAGCTCTCGATCATGCCGCGGTGGCGCTGCACCGCCTGGCCGACAATCGTATAGAACTCATTCAAATAGCGCAGCGTCTCACTTGGTGCAAGCGACTCGGAAAAGAGCGCGAAGTTGCGGATGCGTACGCACATGATCGTGGCGTAATATTCGCGTGCCTCAAAGAGGCGCGCGTCTTTGCGCGCAAGCAAATCCTCGACGACCGGCGAGGGAACGTAGCGCGAGAAGAGCGAGAGCACGCGGCTGTGCTCTTGACGCGCAAAAACGTAGCGCCGGAAAAAGGTCCAAGCGTAGTAGATCGCTGCCCCGGCGAGGGCGCCGAGCGCGATGACCAAAATGGCAGCCATCCGACCCGTGAAGTTCCCGAGGCCCCGCCGGGAAACCCGTCGTATCTGGCGCGGATGGACGCACTTGGGGCGCTACGCGCGAAAATACCGACCTTTCCCGGCTACTCGGATGCAGACAGCCGCCGGCTTGCCGACGAGGAGGCGCGGGCCTACCTCGGCGAGGCGTTGGCCGGGCTCAACGACCGCGTAGGCGCCGGCCCGCTGGCCGAGCGCTATGGGGCCGTATTGCTGCGGGCCGAATTCATCAATCAATCGGCGTTTCGTCCGTTCGAGACCGCCGACCTGAGCGATGCGCAAATCGAATCGATGGTTCAAGCGGATCTTGCCACCGTCGAACTCGCCGATCGGGCAGAATCACTCCCCGACGAGGCGCTGCCGGGCTACTTGGATGAGGTCACAGCGGCGCTCGATGCGCGCGATCGCGCGATGGAAGTGCCCAGCCCCCAGCGCTAATGCGAGCACGATGTGCTCGCTGGTGACGGCGAGGGCGACGGCGTCGCTTTTTTGTGTCCGAAGAGGCCGCCGACCACGCCGGTTACCGCACTTCCGTAACCACCGGTGGCATTGTCGAGTGCGCCCGATGCCTGCCCCTGCGCGGCGCTGATGATCTGGCCCTTAGCCGCGTCCCAACTGGTCGGAACACCGAAATCCGGCGAGAATTGTTCGATCATCTGTTGCGTGAGCTGCTGGACTTTGGCTTGCACGATGCCGTTCACGAGCTGTGCTGCCAGTGACTGACCGGCAACGAGCGTGAACTGCTGGCCGCCTTTGGTCGTAACCGTCACGGGTTGGGTTGCATCGCAGACTTCATAGACATTGACCGTCAGGTCGTTGCCGCTGGTCTCGATGTCGCCTTCGGTCCCGCGCACCGCCACCGATCCGGTCGCGGTCGCAAAGGTGTAGTCGGCTTTGGCGCCTTTCGGATGCTGCACGATGAAGCGCACTTTCCCGTTGTACACGAGGAACTTCGCACTCGTACTCTCGGCCTGATTGAAAAAGCTGAGTTGAATCTTGCTCTGCGCGCCGACGAGGACGCGCGAGCTGTCGGGAAGCCCAATCGCTGCAAGTGAGGACGCGCCGGTGATCGCGTAATCCGAGTCATCGATCACGGTGCTGGCGCTCGGCGCCAGCGGCGCCGCTGCGCTCAAGCCGTGCTGATAGCTGACGTTCCCGTGCATATTTTGCAGTTCTTTATCGTTTGCGGCGCGAGCCGGAAACGCACAAAAGACCACGGCGAGCGTCAATGCGGTACGCAAAGCGAACGAACGCGAGGACATCATGACGGAAGAGTTTAACGCCGATGTATGTTTGCCCCGCTGCTCGCGCTGATTGCGCTGCACATCATTCCGCGGCCGGTTTCGATCGTCCAGGGCACGTGCTCGATCCCACCGCCGCACGTGGCCCCGGTGGCGATGGACCCGGGTGCATTGGACGAGCTGCAACAACGCTGGAATGCGCTGCACGTCGCGCACGTGACCAGCGGCACAAACTCACCGCTGCGATTCGTTCGCGATGCTGCACTTCGGGCGCAGGCGTATCGCCTGGTTGTGGCGTCGCAAGGCGTGACGATTTCGAGTTCGGATGCAGACGGTGCGTTCTATGGCGTGATGACGCTCGCGCTGCTTCCCGTGCGCGAGGGCGGCCGATGGGTGCTGCCGTGCGTGCGCATCAGCGACGCACCGGCACTGCATTGGCGTGTCCTTTCCGACGACGTCTCACGCGGACCGCTGCCGACGATGCGCTACTTCGAAGAGCGCATTCGCACGATCGCGGCATTTAAGATGAACGGCTACTCGCCGTACATGGAGCAGGTCTTTGCCTCGCCCACCGATCCGTTGCCGGCCTGGCCCGACGGCATCACCCCGGCGCAGTTGCATGCGCTCGACCTCTATGCGGCGCGTTATCACGTCGCATTGATTCCCGAACAACAGACCTTTGCGCACATGCACAACACGTTGCGTCTCGAGCAGTACGCGAGCGCGGCAGATTTCCCGCACGGTTTTTTGCTCGACCCGGGCTCGACGCTCGCCGCAGCATACCTGCAGCGCATCATTGGACAGGAACTCGCCGCGGTGCCGCAGCCGCCGTTCTTTCACATCGGCTCGGACGAAACGTCGACGCTGGGCGAGGGCACGAGTGCAGCATATGTCGCGGCGCACGGCGGCCGGAGCGCCGTCTACGCGCAGCACATCAATGACATGAATGCGTTGATAGTTCCGTCCGGAGCGCGAGTCATGCTGTGGGATGATGGGATCGAAAGCGATCCGTCGATCATGAAGCTACTGCCGCGTTCAGCCGTCATTGTGAATTGGCATTATGACTCGGAGAAGAGCTTCGAACCCTATATTCGTACGATCGCAAGCGGTGGCTTCGACCAGATGGTAGCGCCCGGCGCGAACAACTGGAACCGGTTCTTCCCCGATCTTGCGACCGCGTTGCCCAACGAAGGCCGCTTCATCGATGAGGGAAAAGCCGCGCGTGTGCTCGGGTTGTTCCAGACGGTTTGGCACGACGACGGTGAGACATTGTTCGAAGCGACCTGGTATCCGGTGCTGTTCGCAGCTGCCGACGCCTGGAGTACGAGCGATGGATTTGCATCCGATTTTGCGAGCGCATTTTTCGGAATAGACGATCCGGCTTATGCGCGTGATGCTCTCGCGCTTGGCTCGCTCGACGGGCGTCTTCCCGCAGCGAGCGACAAGCTCAGTTGGGCCGACCCGTTCGCTTCGGCCGCCGCCGCGATGGCGAACGTCGATCTGCGCCAGCTTCGCCTCGACTCCGAGCGCGTCGCGACCGACATGATCGCGGCGCGTCCCCCGCTGCACGCAAATGCTGCGGCGGTGATGTTCCTCGCGGCGCAGCGCTATGACGCACTCGGACGGCGCTACCAGATCGCACGCGAGGTGCGCGACTACTATGCCGATGCTGCTGTCCACCCGGAGGATGCCGTTCGCGACCTCTACTGGTGCAAGTACTGGTTTTGGGAGCAGCGCGACACCGATGAGCGTCTCGCCATCGTCTATGCCGATGCATGGCGCTACGAAGATCGCGAGGATCACCTGGCGAGCAATCTCGAGCGCTACCATCTCGATGCGCAGCGCGCGATCGAACGGGCCGACGCGATCGATCGCGTCACGTACGATGACTACGTGCCAAAGAAGACCTTGCCGCCGCTCGATACCGTGCTCGGAATCACGCCGTGATCAGCGGCATTGCGCTGCTGGCGGTCTTTTTCGTCTTTGCGTTCGCAATGTATCGCCGGGCCATGCCTGCGATCGTCGCGCTGCCGTGCATGGCTGTTTTGATGATGCTCGTCACCGGCGTGCCGGTAGGGCATCTGGCCGAGCTGATCGTGCGGGGTACGACGGTACTCGCACCGGTCTACGTGACGGTAATCTTTGGCGCGCTGCTTGCGCGGGTGACCCTGGATACCGGTATTGCTCGAGCACTGGTCAACCTCGCGGCGGAATATGGCGGCGAGCAGCCGCTTGTGCTCGCGCTGCTGCTCAGCGCGGTGGTGGCCTTGCTGTTCGTTTCGCTGAGCGGATTGGGCGCGATCATTATGGTCGGCTCGATTGTCCTGCCGATCATGATGACGACCGGGGTGCCGCGCGTCGTCGCTGCGACACTCTTCTTGATGGCCTTCGCGCTGGGCTTCATCTTCAATCTGACAAATTGGCGCTTCTACACGCAGCTCTTCGGGGTTGTCCCAGCCCAAATGACGCACTACGCCCTGCTGCTCGCGGCGCTCGACGCACTTGCGCTGGTGATCTATGCGGTCGTCTCCTTTGCCCGCGAGCGCAACTACGCAACGTGGGCGGTGCAAATCGATGATGAACCGCAAGCCCCGCGCGTTCCCGCAATCGCGCTGGTCACGCCGCTGTTGCCGATCGTGCTCTATTTCGCGCTGCATCTCGATCCTACGATCTCATTCGTGGTCGCTGCGGTGTTCGGCGCCGTGGTAACACGCGGCCTTCGCACCGTCGAAACGCTCGTTGCGGCGGCAATCCGCGGCGTGGAAGACGTTGCGCCGGCGGTACTGCTCTTTATTGGCATCGGGATGCTCTTTGTTGCTACGCAAGAGCCGCAATTTGCGAATGCAGTGAGGCCGCTGGTCAACGGCTGGGCGAGCAATCCGCTGGCGTACGTCGCGATCTTCGGCCTCGGCAGTCCGCTCGTGCTCTATCGCGGGCCACTCAATCCGTTCGGTGTTGGGATCGCGGTATTCACGGTGCTGCTCTCGACGCACGCGCTGCCGCCGGTCGTGTTGGTTGCGGCGGTGATGGCGGTCGTGCAAGTGCAGAACGTGTGCGATCCCACAAATACGGCCAACGTATGGGTTGCAAACTTTACCGGCACACCGATCGACACGATCAGCAAACGGACGCTGCCTTATCAGGTTGCGGTGGCAACAGTCGCGACGCTTTTCACGGTGATTGCGACTCCACAACTGTTCGGCGTGCGGGCG
>Ga0302180_10000501_pt1 | contig 32139 bp, 21 predicted proteins | sample I_Palsa_E3_2_FD_200575 | JGI IMG/M metagenome (GOLD analysis project Ga0302180, IMG submission 200575) | Peat permafrost microbial communities from Stordalen Mire near Abisko, Sweden - I_Palsa_E3_2 | ecosystem: Environmental > Terrestrial > Soil > Palsa > Peat permafrost | place: Sweden...
CCGCGACCATGTTGGCGGGGCTGCTGATGGACGAGGCGCTGTCCTCCATCGAAACCTGGATCAAGTCTTTGGGATCGCGCACGTGCAACACCAGAGTTTCTACCATGTTATGGCCGTCGTCACTGAACGAATATTGCACGCTGGCGAACAGGGCCTGCACGGAAAACTCGCGGCGGATGCGAACGTAGCGCGCGACTGAGGGCTCGTCCGACATCTGCGCGCTCCCGGGCTGCAGGAAGTTCGGCGCATCGGTTAGCGTAGAGCGGCCATGGGAGATTTCGAAATCGGGTGTGAACAAGGGCTGCCGGGGAATGCGCGCCAGGGCCGCCGCGATTTCCTTCTGCTCCTCCGCGGAGGGTGTGCACACGTTCAGCACGTTGACTTTTACTTGCGGCTGGGTCGAGGGAGCTTCCGGAGCCTGCTGCGCTAGGGCGGGAAGAGTTTCGAGAAGGCTAGCCAGGATCAGAATGAGTTTTGGGAGCACGGCAGGATTCTAAATGATGCCCGCAAGAAACCTTAAACCCGGCGGGCGCAAACAATTTCGCCGCGGCCGTGAAGACGGTTAGAATCCAGGGATGGCAAATCTGACGTTGGTTTATGGAATGAGACTGCTGCCCTCGGAAGACGTGGCGGAAGTGGGCGAAGCTCCAGTCCAGCTTACGAACGGACGCGAGACGCGGGTCACGATGCATATCCTCGAAGGCAGCAAGGAAGAAATCGAAAAACAGCTGCGCACGAGTCTGGAAGCATTTTTCGATTTGTATCCCGAAATCTAGCGCTTGTGAAAGCGCTCGCAGCTGCCGTGCCAGCGGATGGAAAGCGGCCAGCCATAATTTATGCCGTCGGTTTACTCCCAGTTGCGCGTGCGAATGTTGGCCGCCGGATGGTGGCCGCAGGGCTGGATCGCGCGCGGAGCCTGGTACTCATTGGGCTTCGCGATCGGGCTCTTCGTTCTCCGAATGCTCATGAAGCCGGTTGCGCCGGCCGCCGCCCAGAGCGTTGAGGGTTGGGTTAAATTCCTTCTGATCGACGCCGCCTTGCTGTTCTCGATCATCGCGTTCCGCTGGCTGAGACGGCGAATCCTGTGGCGTCTGCGTAACCGGCTCATCGTGACCTATGTGTTCATTGGTGTGCTTCCCACCGTGTTGCTGGTGGCGATGGCGATGATTACGCTCTACGGGTTCGCCGGACAATTCGCCATATTCGAAGTGACTTCGGAAATCAACTCGCAACTGCGCAGGATGGAAGCGGTAAACGCCGCCGTGGGCAACGAACTTGCGGCACACTTGGAACGCGGCGACAAATCAGCGGCCGAGTCGCTGGCAGGACTCAGGAAACGTGATGCCGCCTGGCGACGGCGGCGGATGTATGCCTGGTACGGTGATCAGCCCTTGTCCTTGAGCGACGAAGCGAAGGGCCCGGCGCTCTCGAGGCCGATTTTTTTGAACGGAGATTTGCACGACATCGTGCGCGATCAGGATGGACTGCACTTGCGCGTGGCCACAGCGCTTTCCGTCGGAGCGAAGAGGCTCATCGTTGTTACCAGCGAACCTTTCGACAAAGAGTTGGTCGGAAAGATCGCCGCTGACATGGGGGAAATCACCCTGTCTGACTCGACAGTCCGCAAGAGTGAGAGCGGCGCTTCGGCCAATGTGCAGCCTGCATTTACTGTTGGCACGGTGCCGCCGGCGGCTGGCAACACGGACTGGGAGGTCGCATTCTTCGCTCCGTTGCCGGTGCTGGACTGGGAGACTGGTGCGAACGCGCAAGATGGTGCGGTCATCAGGGTGTACACCCGTCCTTCCGTGCTCTATGCCCATCTGTTCGCGACGTGGGGAGAGTTCGTGCGCGGCGTCGAGTACATTTTGTTGGCGATCTTTCTGTTTTTTGCGCTGATTGTGCTGATCGCGCTGTTCATCGGCACGCGTATGACGCGCACGGTTACGAGCGCGGTGGCCGAGTTGTATGACGCGACCAAACATGTGGATCGCGGCGACTTTAGTCATCGCATTCCCGTGAAGTCGGCCGATCAATTGGCTCAACTCTCAATATCGTTCAACTCGATGACCGAGTCCATCGAGAAGCTGATTCAGGAGCAGAAGGAAAAGCAGCGGCTGGAGGGTGAACTCGCCATTGCGCAGGAGGTGCAGGCGCAACTTTTCCCGCGGCAGGTTACGGAGCTGGAGTCGCTCGAAGTGCACGGTTTCTGCCGCCCGGCGCGTACCGTGAGCGGCGACTACTACGACTTTCTCACGGCGAGCTCCCATAAACTGATTTTGGCTGTCGGAGACATCAGCGGGAAGGGAATATCGGCGGCGCTGCTGATGGCGACGATTCACTCGGCGGTGCGCGCCTACAGCGTGGAAAGCTTGCCGCAGATGCGTGAGCCGGTGGGCGCGGGCGCGATTGCTGGCGCGGCGAGGGTCATGGCCGCCTGGCCTGAGGGCGTTGAGATTTCTCCCGGAGCGCTGCTCGGCCTGCTTAACCATCAGCTATTTGAAAGCACTCCGCCGGAAAAGTATGCCACCTTGTTTCTCGCTGTCTATGACGGAAGATCGCACCGCCTCACCTACAGCAATGGTGGGCACTTGCCGCCGATTCTTATTGGGCAGGATGGGGCTGTCAGACGCCTGGAGGCTGGCGGGACAGTGGTCGGGCTGTTCGATAACATGACGTACGACGAAGACGCGGTGGAGATGCATCCCGGCGAGATTTTCTTGGCGTACAGTGACGGTGTCACCGAGCCGGAAAATGAGTTTGGCGAGTTTGGAGAGCAACGGCTGATCGACCTGGTACGCGAAAACCGGCGGTCGCCTTTGACTCAGATCAGTCAGACGGTGACACTCGCGGTCGACGACTGGATTGGCGACAACGAGCAGCCGGACGACATCACGCTGGTGCTGGCGCGGGCACGCTAGAGCGGCTGGTCTTCTCGGTTCGACCACTGAGATGCGAGACTTCGTGTCCGGGCGCACCCCTGTCTCGAAGTCTATATTTTCTGTTTCTTCCATCGCCCTTGCTTGAACAGAATCGCGCTGGCGGCGGCCATCGAACTCTCGGCAATGGCGATCGAGAAGAAAACCCCGTTCGATCGCATGTGCAGCGTTATCGCCAACCCGTAGGCGAGCGGAATCTCGAACAGCCAGAAGCCGAAGAAATTTACGATCGTGGGAGTAATCGTATCTCCTGCGCCGTTGAAGGCTTGCATCATTACCATGAAGTAGGCATATCCCAGGTTGCCGTAGCTCACGATGCGCAGGCACGCCGCGCCCAGCGGAACAACTGCCGGGTCATGCGTGAACAGCCGTACGATCGGCTCCGCGAAGAAAATGAAGACGACTCCGAGCGAGCCGAGAAAGATCACGTTGTAAAGGCCCGTTCTCCACACCGCTTTTTCGGCGCGTTCGGGATGACCTGCCCCGAGATTCTGCCCGACCAGTGTGGCCGCAGCATTGCTCATACCCCACGATGGCAGGATCGCGAAAACCACCACCCGGATGGCGATGGTGTATCCGGCGAGAGCGGCGGAGCCGAAGATGCTCACGATGCGCACGAGGCCGATCCAACTGGTGTGAGCGATGGCAAATTGCAGAATGCCGGTGAACGAAACCCGGATCAAGCGGCCGAGCACGCCGAACTGAAGGCGAATCTGGCTTTTGAGGATTCGGAAGCGCTCGGTCCCGCGCATCAGGCGGTAAAATTGGTAGAAAACTCCGATGCTGCGGCCGGTGAGCGTTGCCAACGCTGCGCCGGTCACGCCGAGCCGCGGAAAAGGTCCCCATCCAAAGATAAGGCAGGGATCAAGCACCAGGTTGATGATGTTCGAAACCCAGAGCAGACGCATGGCAATCGCAGCGTCTCCGGCGCCGCGAAAAATTGCGTTGTTTAGAAAAAGCAGGAGCACGGCAAAACATCCGCCCAGGCAGATTCTGGTGTAGCCGCTGCCGGTGGCGATGATTTCGGGCGACGCGCCCATCAGGCGCAGCAAATCCGGGGCAAACAAGAAACAGGGTACGCCGATCGCCAACGAAACAAACAAGCCGAGAGCGATGGCCTGCACGCCGGCAACCGCGGCGCCCTCCGGATCTTTTTCTCCGATGCGGCGCGCCACCATCGCTGTGGTCGACAAACTCAATCCCATAGCGACCGAAAACACCAGGCTCAACATTGATTCCGTCAAGCCCACCGTGGCCACGGCGTTCGCACCCAGTCGTCCCACCCAGAAAACGTCCACCACCCCGAACAGCGATTCCAGCACCATCTCCAGAACCATGGGCACGGCCAGCAACAGAATGGCGCGGTTGAGGCTGCCGCGGGTGTAATCCTGATGCGAGCCGCGAACGGCTTCGAGCAGTGAGGCCCACAGAGCATGCGGCTTGTCCACAACCGAGGCAGCGGCTTCCATAAATACCGGCAAGCTTTCCGCGCCGATCGCCCGAAAATGAGTGGGCGATGCGCCGATCGAATTCAGAGGCAGAACGATTCTGGAGTCCGACTCTCGAGACTCAGGGGGATGGGAACTAGCGAGGGTTGAACATTGTATTTTCCTTGGAGAAAACTCTGGGAATTGTACCGCGGAACGGGGGCCTCCGCGCAAGATATAAAGAAGAAATCGGAAGAAATCGAGCGGATATCGTTTCGATTCGACTCCGGCGCTCGCTTCTTAAGCTACTTCTTCGGGAGCACCGTCACCCGCGCCGTCACCCCCTGATTGTTCGCCATCCCTCCCAACACGACCGGGCCCAGCGGCGTGTCCTGTAAGGCGCTACCGTCCAACCGGGACTCGGCGCTGTTGTCGCCGATGGTCTCCCAGCGGCTGTGACGCAGATCGTAGGCAAATGTGATCGCGGAAACTTCGGCGGGCTTGCCGTCATAGGAAACTCCTTTGTAGTCATGGGGAGTACTCGTGCCGCCGAAAAAGAAAATCTTGCGATCTTTGTCCGAGCCGCCACCTGCGATGCCAAAACGCGCGGCACCCGGATGCGCGGGTAACCGGGTCCATTCAATTTTGTTTGGATCCTTTTTATCCATCTTGCCCAGCCAGCATTCGTCGGAGGCAACATATCGTGGACCATCCGTCGGACCTGGCTTGGCGCCATCCACAACCACGATTGTGTCGTCGGCCAGGCCACCGGCTAAACCGAAAGCGGGCGTCCCCGGGAATGGAGTCGCCTCACTCCACGAATCTTTTTCGACGTCATAGACCTGCACATGATTCACCGGGCCATTTTTTGACCGGCCGCCGATCAGGTAGACGAAGCGGTCATGACTCACGCCCGCAACTGCTCGGTCCACGGCGACAGGAATATCTTTGCCGCGATACCAACGGCGCTGCTCAATATAAACGTTCACGTCGGGAACTGTGATTTCTTCGCCCTGGCCATCCACCACGTATCCACCCATGAGAACGACCTGTCCCTTGGCTCCAGCCGCCGCCGCCCCAAGGCGGCCGGCCACCCCGGGCACCGGCTGCCCGGTATGCCACTTTGCCGAGTGAGTGAGGTGCATGACATAGACCTGATTGGTGACGTCATTCCAGCTTTTCTTGGGGCCGACTCCCATCATGGAGAACAGATCGAATCCGCCCTTGAGGCTTGCCGTGGCGTTGCTCGAAACTGCTGCCGGCATGGCGGGAAACTGAGGTTGCTCCTGGCCGCGGACCATTCTGACGCACAGCAGCAACAAAAGAAGAAAAGGAAAAAACCATCGTCTTCTCATCGGCTGAAATGTTACTCCAGATTGGGGGGTTGGGCCCGGGTCAGAATCAGATTTGTGAGGGGGCTCAGCCAGGGCCATTTTCCAGAAACGAGGCTTGATTAAAACCAGGTCTTCCGCCTGTATTCCCGGTATGTGTCACCGAATGCGGCTTCGAGGACGCGAGCCTCACGGCGGGCGCGCAGAGTCTGCATGACGGCAAGGGCCACGAAAACCAGCCAGAAGATCGGTTGTTGTATGACCAGCACGAATCCTGCAACCATCACCGCGCCGAACCCATAGATCGGATGGCGAATTTTCGAATAGAGCCCCCGCGTGACTAACTGGCGGGCCTGGGCGCCGATGGCGAAGGATTTGCCGAGCTGGTATCGAGCAACCGCAATTCCGCTGATTCCCGCAATGACCAGAGCCGTGCCGATGTCACGTTGCAGATTCCAGGCGCTTGGCAGGGAAAACACCAGCCATAGCAGCGCGGCCACGGCGACCATTTGCGCAGCGGTAAAGAAGTAAAGGTTGCGGCCTTCCATCGCGTATGTCTATTTAATCCAAAACCGAGTCAGGCATCATTCGATCAACCCCTGCCGCACGGCGTGAATGAAATCTGTGTAGGCCGGAGTCTCACCGGCAGCGCGTGTCTCGCTCGCTATCTGCCCGCGATGATACGCCGAGTGCAGCAAAACGTGGGTCAAAATGTCGTCCACGGTGCTGCTCCACGGCTCGCCCTTGCTATTCTGGTAATGAACTCCCTCCGAAAGTTCTGCCGGAGAAATCTGGCTGAGATATTGGCGCCACGCCTTAGCCAGTTCGGCGATTTGGTTTTCACAGTCGTCGCAAGAAGACGCCGGCCACACCGGAAGACTCTGCGGCTGTTTCCCTATCCGCTCCAGCCACAGCCGCTCGGCGGACAGAATGTGCGCGAGAAGCCCAATCGTCCGCACCGGCGCACCGGAGCTCGCCTTCCATCCCGCGAGGACTTCGCGGTTGGCCCATTCATCATAGGCAAACTGACGGCGGAGATGTTCCAGCCGGTCCATACGCATTGCCGTACCCCCTCACGCAATCTCACACTCTAGTCGGCATCAAGCACAATCTGCAAACCGGATTTTAACGATCCTGTCACATTGCGGGGATAGACTGCTGGCTGAACCGCAGATGAGATATTCTAAGTTGCACCAGGCCGCGCGACCTTCTGTGCCGGCAGACCGTCTGAATATGCCCCGCAAAGTTGCAACATCCCGCACTATCACAGGAAATCCGGCCGTGGTCGACCAGGTGGCCGCCCCACCGCCGCAAAATCAGGAAACCAGCAAACGAGCGGGAAGGAAGGACGCCGCGTCAGACGACGACCTCGCGCGCACCGCGCTCAAGGCTTTCCTGATTGCTCGCGACGCCGCTTTCAACGTGCACGACCTGCTAATGCACTCCTCGCGCATGGCTTTTCTGGCCATCAAGGATTGCGAGAAAGAACTGGACATCATCGAGCGTTTTATCGATGAGCGTCTGCCGTCTGCCATCACCCGAGTGAATGAGGCTCGGGCGCGCCAGTTGCTCACCAGCCTGAAGTGCACCACCGACCTCGAGCGCATCGGCGATCTGGTGATGAGCATGGCCATGCGAGTGCAGTCGCGGACCGAGAAGATGGCCACCTCCGACGTGCGCCAGCTGGTGGAGATGTCCGAAATCCTGCGCCAAATGCTCGATCTGGTTTATCGCGGATTCGTTGACCTCGATCTGGAATGCGCGCGAAAGGTTCTGCAAATGGACAAGGACGTCGACCGGGTCTGTCACGCCTTGTTCCAGAAGCACCTCACCGTACACGGGGCTGACAGCAATCCTTCGAGCTTTGACGTGCTGCTCATGGCACAGGCCCTGGAACGCGCCGGGGACCACACCACCAACCTCGCCGAAGATCTCTATAGCCTGATCGAAGGCCGAAGCTTGCGTCACGCTCCCAAGAAGCGCGCAGCCACGTAGGACGACTGGTCTTTTGAAATTCATCATTCGTTAACACGCGGGAAACATTCTCGCAACAATTCCAAAATACATTCTTAACCAGAATCGGGCGCAAAGGACTGTGCCTTTTGAACCTGTGCCGGGATCGCGTTCATCGACCATGCATCTTCCCACGGGATCTTACGAACCGCGAGGTGTGGCGGGGGTGGCTGCGGTGTCTCGCTTCGTGGTTTTTCTGGTGGAAGATGAGGAAGACATCGCCCGGTTGATCTCCCATAACCTGCAGGCGGCGGGATTCGAAGTGCAAAGTTTCGTCAGCGGGGCTTCGGTAGTTTCCGAAGCTCTGCGCGAAATGCCCTCTCTGTTTCTTCTGGACGTAATGCTGCCGGGCGCTGATGGTTTTGATCTGTGCCGGCAGATTCGGCAGACTCCGACTCTCTCCTCCATCCCAATCATCTTCCTGACGGCCAAGACCGGCGAGGCTGACCGGGTGAAGGGGCTTGAGCTGGGCGGGGACGACTATATTACGAAGCCCTTCAGTCCTCGCGAGCTGGTGGCACGGGTTCGAAGCGTGCTTCGCGGCATCCGCCAGACCCCCGTCATGTCCGAGGTGCTGCGTCTCGGCGAACTTGAGATCGATGCTTCTTCCATGACGGTTCAGGTGCAGGGTCGGTCCGTGCTCACCACGGTTCGCGAGTTCCGCCTGCTGGAATACCTCGCGACGCATTGCGGGCGCGTGCTGACGCGCGACCAGCTGCTCGACGCGGTGTGGAAAGAGACACCATTCGTAACCCCGCGATCGATCGACGTTTATGTCCGGAGGCTGCGGGAAAAAATCGAAGCCGATCCCCGCCATCCCAGGTATTTGAAGACGCTGCGTGGCATTGGCTATCGTTTCGAACTGCCCAAGTAGAGTCCGCCTCCGGCACCCCGCCTGCCATTTCTTCCCTCCTCATTCTCTCCGTCGTCCAGAGCCCTTCGGTTTGATTTATCCTGTCGTCTGTCTCGCAGCGATTCGCGAACCCATGCCCCAGATCAAACCACTGTGGAAAGCGGACGATCAGAAGGCGCGTCTCGCCGAACTCACGGCGCAGTCCGACGATTCTGCCAAAGACCACTGCTTGCGGCGGGATGTGCGCTCCCTCGGCGCTTTGCTCGGACGTGTGCTGGTCGAACAGGTCGGGCAGGAGTTGTTCGACACGGTGGAGGAGTTGCGGCGGTTGATGATCCGGCAACGCGAGCGCGTCGCCCACGGTTCGGCGGCGGCGGCCCATGGCGAACTCATGACCCGAGCCCAGGCGATGATTCAAGACATGGACCTGGTCCGCGCGTACCAGGTTACCAAGGCCTTTGCCATCTATTTTGAACTGACCAATCTGGCGGAGACCAACCATCGCAAGCGTCGCCGCCGCGCTCGCCAATTGGACCGGCAGCACGCGCCCCTCCCCGGATCGTTCCTCGGAACCTTATCGCGGATGAAGGATGAAGGAATCTCTGCCGAAGCGGCGCTGGCGGCGCTTCGCCAGGTGATGGTGACCCCCGTATTCACCGCCCATCCCACGGAAGTGGCACGCCAGACCGTGCTGCTGAAACGTCGCCGTATCGCAGAACAACTCGAGCGTCTCGATCGGCTTCCCCTTACCGTGGGCGAAGCGCTGCGATGCGAACAGATCATCCAGGCGGAAATCACCGCGCTCTGGCAGAGCGACGAAGTTCGCCAGACCAAGCCCACCGTCAATGACGAGATTCGCATGGGACTGCGTTATTTCCGGCTTTCGCTGTTTGAAACGCTGCCGCGCATTTATGCCGAAGTGGCGGAATCGCTGCGCACAGTTTACGGCGCGGTCCCCGGCCCTGCAGAGTTGCCGAACCTCATCAGCTTCGGTTCCTGGATCGGCGGCGATCGCGATGGCAATCCCCTGGTAAAAGCTGAATGCATCAAGGATGCGCTGGAGCAAGCGCGAAGCCTGATTGTCCGCGAATACATCCGCGACGTGGAGTTCCTGAGCGATTGCCTGAGTTCCTCGTCGAGGCAGGTGGGCGCTTCCCCGGAGTTTCTTTCCCGGCTCGCCGGTTATGAACGAACCATCCCGGGTGCCTCCATGCTGTGGGGAACGGGCAACACCGCGGAGCATTACCGGCGCTTCCTCTCCTATGTGATTCATCGGTTGCAGCGCAGTCGGGAAGGCCCGGGCCTGCGGGATGCCTACGGCGAGGCTGCGGAGTTTGAATCAGACCTGGATCTGCTGCGGACGAGCCTGGTCGCGAACCGTGGGTTCCGGCTGGCTGAGACATTTGTCGACCCACTCCTGCGTCAACTTCGAACCTTCGGCTTCCACTTGCAGGTTCTCGATATCCGCCAGCACGCCGCCGTTCACGCCGAGGTTCTGCGAGAGATCACGGCCAAACAGATTGACTGGAGGAAAATTGAACCAAAGAATCCCGACTCGCCGAAGACCAAAGTTCGAAAATCCGAACTCAGAAATAGCGCCCCGGCCCTGGCTGCAAGCGCCGCTCCGCTCGATCGCGGCGACGCCGTTTCTCCTCAAACCCGCGAGTTGATGCATACCTTTCGCACCATCCGCCAGCTCAAACAGACTCATCCCGCACATTCGATCCGGCAGTACATCATCAGCGGCGCAGAGACCGAGGACGATGTCTTCAACGTAATCCGGCTGGCGAAGGCTTGCGGCCTGAGCCTTGCCGGTTCGAACTCGGGATCAAATGATGCTGGCTTGAATGACCCTGGCCTGTTGCCGGTGCCGCTGTTCGAGTCGATCCGTTCCTTGCGTGCGGCCGGCGGCGTCATGCGCCGCCTGTGGCGGCATCCTGAGTATCAGTCGCTGCTCGATTCCTGGGGACGCTGGCAGGAGGTAATGCTCGGTTACTCCGACTCGAATAAAGATGGCGGTATGCTGACCAGCACATGGGAGCTATACAAGGCACACCGGGATCTGCACGGCGTGGCCGAGGAGTGCGGAGTAAAGCTGCGGCTCTTCCACGGCCGCGGTGGTACGGTGGGGCGCGGCGGCGGACCAACCCACTCGGCCATTCTGGCCCAGCCGGAAGGCTGTTTTTCCGGACGGATTCGCATCACGGAACAGGGAGAGGTTCTCAACTGGAAATATGCCGATGCCGTGCTCGCGGAGTGGAATCTGGAGTTGATGATTGCCGCCAGCCTGGAAGCGCTCACACGTCCGACACAACAGTCCGCGACGGATCAAGCGCGATGGGAAGAGGCCATGGAGGAGATGTCGCAGGAAGCCTATCACGCCTATCGCCGCGATATCGCGGAGAACGCCGAGGTGCTGGAATACTTCGAGCAGGCCACCCCGGTGCTGGAATTAGATGCGGCGCGCATTGGCTCAAGGCCATCGCGCCGCACCAAAGGCCGCCGTCTGGAGGACCTGCGCGCGATTCCGTGGGTGTTCGGATGGATGCAGAGCCGTCACGCTGTGCCCGCATGGTATGGAGTGGGCCATGGCATGCAGAGTTTCGCCGCGAAGGGAAAAAGCCAGGAGCGGCTGCTGCGCGAAATGCTGAAACATTTCGCCCCCTTCTCAGACCTTTTGCGCAACGTCGAGCTGGGTATAGCCAAGGCCGATCTCGACATCGCCCGGCTTTATTCCGGGTTGGTAAGGAACGCGGCCTTGCGCACACGGGTTTTCGCCATGCTCGAGGATGAATTTTTGCGGTCGCGGCACATCATTCTGAGCATCTCTGGCCAGCGCGAGTTGCTGGCTCGCAACCGTGTATTGGCGCGCTCGGTTCACCTTCGCAATCCTTATGTCGACCCCATGAGCTTGATCCAGGTCGAACTTTTGCGCCGCAAGCAGCACGGCCACGACCTGGCAGAACTCGAGTATCCGTTGGGCGCAACCATCAACGGCATCGCTGCCGGACTGCACAACACGGGATAGTCTGCAAGCAGGTGCGAGTCGCGGATCCCCGCTAACCATCGAATGATCGGCTCGTCTGTAGTATGTTGTTCTGCGGACGGGCGCTGCCATCTACGATTCGCCTTCGCTCCGTAAAGCGGGCGCGCGTCGTTTTCGTAGGTGCATTCAAAGGGTGCTTGCGGTCAACCGTTGCAGCGATCCTGTTCAGCTCCACCCATCCCGGAAAGAGGCCCATGGTTATCGCTAAATTTATTCTCCGAATCGTCGCAGTTGCTTGCTTGCTCCCCGTTGCCATGCTCGCAGAAGACTCGCTCGCGGAACACTCGAGCCCAGTTCCCGATGCCGGCCCCGCAGCCGGGCCCACAAAAGACGTTCCCCGCCTCGAACATTTTGATCCGGATCTGGTCGACAAGAAACTCAATCCTTGCGACGATTTCTACAAGTACGCCTGTAACCAGTGGCTCGCCGCTAACCCAATTCCCCCTGACGAGGTTTATTGGACCACCGGAAGCAGCCTGGAATTGTGGAATGACACGGTGCTGCGCGAGACTCTGGAAGCCAGCAGCAAAAACGATCCCAGCCGCACCCCTTTGCATCGGAAGATCGGCGACTATTGGGCCGCTTGTATGGACGAAAGCGGCATCGAAGCTGCCGCCCTGAAGCCGGTGCAGCCGGAACTGGATCGTATCGCCCGTCTTCGGTCGAAAACAGAAATCGGGCTCGAAGTCGCCCATCTTCATCAGTTGTTTCCCGGCGTCTGGGAACCAGCCGACAATCAGACGGATGCGCCTTTTTTCGGTTTCACTGGCTGGCAGGATTACGACGACGCTACCAAAGTCGTGGCCCAGTTCGATCAGGGCGGACTGAGTTTGCCGAATCGTGACTACTACATCAAAACCGACCAGAAGTCGAAAGAGACGATAAAAAAATACCGCGCGCACATGCGGAAGATGTTCATGCTGGCAGGGGAGGCCGACGCGCAGGCCCGCGCCGACGCTGCCACGGTTGTCGAGCTGGAAACCGCCATGGCGCGAGCGCAGATGGATAACATCAGGCGCCGCGATCCCAAAAACATCAACAACAAGATGAGCCTGGCGCAGGTTCGAGAGCTTGCCCCCTCCATCGATTGGGACGCTTACCTCAAGGCGGTGAACGCTCCCGCCAGCCATCACTATCTGGTCACCACGCCTGACTTTTTCCGAGCCGAGGAAAGGCTGTTGCAGAAACAGCCGCTCGAACATTGGAAGACGTATATGCGCTGGCAGGTGATTCACCGGTCGGCGCCCTACTTGAGCAAAGCGGTGGCCGAGGAAGACTTCGACTTTTTCGCCCGCTTCCTGGCCGGCCAGCAACAACAACTTCCGCGCTGGCGGCGCTGCTCTCACTCGGCCGACCGCGACCTCGGCGAGGCGCTCGGCCAGGCTTACGTGGACCGCGCTTTTCCCCCGGAGAGTAAGGTGCGTACCCTTGAAATGGTGCACGCCGTCGAGCAGGCGTTGCACAATGACATCGAAAATGTGAGCTGGATGACCCCCGCCACCAAGGAACAGGCCATCCTCAAGCTGAAGGAAATCGAAGACAAGATCGGTTATCCTTCGCACTGGCGAGATTATTCCAGCCTTCCGATCGGGCGGGACAGCTATCTCGCCAACGTGGAGCAGGCATCGTTGTTCGAATTTGAACGCTGGGTCGCCAAGATCGGCCGCCCCGTGGATCGAACCGAGTGGACCATGACGCCGCCCACCATCAACGCCTACTATGATCCGCAGTTGAATACCATTAACTTTCCCGCCGGGATTCTGCAGCCGCCGTTCTACGATAAGGAAAAGGATGATTCGGTGAATTATGGTGCCATCGGCATGGTCATCGGCCACGAAATCATCCACGGCTTCGACGATGAGGGACGCAAGTTCGACGCTCACGGCAATCTACGCGATTGGTGGTCGGCGGAAGACGCCAAACAATACGAAGAACGCGGCAAATGCATCTCCGACGAGTACACCCAGCACGTCCCGGATGCCGGCCCCGGAGTCAAGCAAAATGGATTGCTGACCCAGGGCGAAGACACGGCGGACAATGGCGGCATTCACCTTTCCCTCGATGCGCTTGAGGCCGCACTCAAGAAAGAAGGCAAATCGCTCGACGATCAAGGTCCCGATGGCTGGTCTTACCGCCAGCGATTTTTTCTCTCCTACAGCTACTCCTGGTGTTCGAACATCAGGCCGGAAGTGGCTCGTCTGCTGGTGACCACCAATCCGCACTCTTTACCCATTTTCCGCATCGACAACGTGGTCTCGAACATGCCTGAGTTTGCCCAGGCCTTCGGATGCAAAGCCGGTCAGAAGATGGTTCGGGCAAAGGCTTGCCGGGTGTGGTAAGCGCGCCTCGATCGCCTGTGTCCACGTGAATGCAACGGGCCAGCTCTCGGGCTGGCCCATTTTCCTTCTGACTTCCAGTCGCTTTCGGTCAGCGGTTGATGTCGTCCTTGGATTGCAGACGCTTCACGTATTTCTCCAGGTTGGCCTTGTTGGCATCATCCGGTACGCCCGTGAGCGCCGCCTCGATCTCCTTGACTGCTTTGTCAAAATCGCCCTGCCCGCTGTAGACGCGGGCCAGGCCGACATGTGACGTCCAATAATCGGGGAACCGCTTCGCGTTGGAACGATAGAGCGCGAACGCCTCATCCTGTTTCTTCTCGCCCTGCAACTGGCGGCCATAGAAGTAAAGTTGCAGTGCGCTCGCCTTTTCTAACGCTTTATTGCGGAATTCCGTGGCAGCATCCTTCCGGCCCATGGTGTCGAGAATGCGCGACTTGGTCAGCAGATTGTCGAAACGTTCTTCCGCCTGAATGGACTGATCCTCGTCTTTCAACGCCTCGTCGAGGTTAATTTTGTTGGTCAGAAAATAAGTGGCAGCGTCGTCCCAACCTTCCCAGTAGTACTGGTTCAGCCCGTGGATTTGCCGGTGAATGCTGGCGGTGACGATGTCGTTCACATTCACCGCAACTTTGAAGGGCACCGCCACTTTATTCCAACGCAGCGTGACCACGGTGGAATCCGGTTTGATGTCATCGAAATCGTAAGCCAGAGCATCGTGCAGTTCGGTGGTTTGCGGCTTCACCGTCACTCGCAATGCATCTTCATCCTGCTTGTAGCTGAAACTTCCCCAGGCGGTGGAATTCTTGGAAAAAATCACCGTCCACTGATTCTCGCCGGGAATCATGTGAAGACCGTAGGTTCCTTTGTCGAGCGCTTGACCCTCGATGGCGACCGGATCGCTGAACGTGATGGTGGTGTTCTCGTTTGCTCCGGCGCGCCAGACCTCACCGTACGGCACCACCTTGCCCCAGATTTGACGGCCGTTGGCCAGCGGCCGGTGATAGTTAATCGTGATGTCGGTGATGCCAATGCGTTGTGAAATCCTCGCGTGCTGGCTCTGCCGGGGCAGATCGAGCATCAGGGTTTCGCCGGTTGCGGTTTGGGCGTGACCCGGGACCGTCATCGACATACAGGTGCATAACAAAACAAGCAGACGAGTCTTGTGCATGGACAACTCCTCTTTTCGTGGGAATCGAATCAGCCGATCAGTCGCACCCTGGAGTCAACAGATTGGATGGAGCATCCGCGCTGATCGCTGTGCTGTTGGGCTTAGACGGAAAGCGCGTGCCAAGGTGAGCAAGCGGCGGATCGATCCGCGGATGGAGGCTTTCCTTCCTGCCGGCTTGACAATCTCTGCCATCAGGGGCAGAATATTTATGGGCGAACAAAAAGCGAAATAGCCTCCGGGCTTTTTCAGTCCGCTCGTTCCCTGATAGTTCCCGAGGAATTTATGTCTTCCGCAGTGTTTTCCACTTCGGCGGCCCATGGCCGCCCTTTTGTCCTTGAGGTTGAAGATGTTGCCGAAGTTTGCCCGCAGCCTTCCGCGGGCAGGAGTTTCGAGAAAGCTCCCCGGCCGCAGCGAATTGCTCCGGGAAGCTTAAAAGCTGCGAGATTTGCCGGCGTTGCCCCGGCTTCGCGGTTGGAAGTGCGTCCCGCACCAGAAATGGTTTCGAGCGGCATCGCAGCGATGGATGCTCTCGCCGGTGGTTTGCCGCGTGGCTGCCTGACCGAGATTTGTGGGGCGGCCTCCTCTGGCCGTACCACTTTGCTGCTGGCCGCATTGGCCGCTGCCACTCGGCGCGGCGAATTCTGCGCGGTTGTGGACGCCAGCGACGCTCTCGATCCGCAGTCTGCAGCAGCCGCGGGGGTCGAGTTGGATCGGTTGCTGTGGGTGCGCTGCGGCGAAAAATCGCACAACGCCGAAGCACATCAGACCCGGCAGCATTCTGCAGAAAAATGCCTGGAACAACTTTTGCGAGTGGCCGATTTGCTGCTCGAAAGCGCAGGCTTCGGGCTGATCGCTCTCGATCTTGGCGACCTGCCGCCGCAAACCGCGCGCCGCATCCCGCTTACCACCTGGTTCCGTTTCCGCCGCGCCGTGGAGCGCACTCCCACCGTGCTGCTCGCCATCGAGCGGCAGTCCATCGCTGGAAGCTGCTCTTCTTTATTGATAAAGCTGCGGTCGACCGGAACCCCAGTGGAGGATCAAAAAGTGGACTCACAATTCGCCACACCTGCACACGCGCAATTGTTGACGGGCTCGGAAATCACGGCCGAACTGGTGCGCTCAAAAATGAATCGCAAACCGGTTGGTTCCGCCGAAATTGTATTCGCCAACAAAACTGCCTGGGCAAGCTGAAGGAAGGTAATTGGGAAATTTAGTAAGTGGGTAATTTCACAACCGCGCGGCGATCCCAGGAGATTTTCAAATTATTCGATTACTAAATTGCTCCATTACCAAATTTTCATGCCTTTTGCTTGCATCTTCGTGCCGAATTTTCCCCTGGCCGCGGTGTTTCGGGCCGAGCCGGAGTTGCGTGCACGGGCCCTGGCCATTCTCGATGGCAAGCCCCCGCTGGAAAAAGTTTTTGCCGGGAATGAGGGCGCAAGCCTCATTGGCATAACGCCGGGCATGACGAAGGCCCAGGCTGAACTTTGCCCGGAGTTGACGCTGCGTCCGCGTTCGTCATTGCAGGAGTCCTCGACGCACGCGGCTCTGCTCGATTGTTCGCACTCCTTCTCGCCCCGTGTGGAAGATGCAGCCCCCGATACGGCGCTGCTCGATATCGAAGGCATGGAATCGCTTTTCGGCCCCTTGCCCCGGATGGCTCACGCCATGTCCTGCCGCATCACCCGCCTCGGACTTGAAGCCAATGTTGCCATTGCTTCCAATCCCGATGCCGCCCAACTCGCCGCCTGCGGCTTTTCCGGTGTGACCGTGATTCCGCCGGGCGGAGAAGCCGAATTTCTGGGATCTTTGCCGGTGGAAGTTTTGTTTACCGTCCCCTGGGAAGAGAAAGAAGGCGGAAGGAAAAAAGAAGATGATCGAAAAATGTCTAAAACCCGCCTCCTCGAAACTCTGGATCGTTGGGGCGTGCGCAATCTGCGCGCTCTGGCTGCATTACCGGCAATTGCCCTGAGCGAGCGGCTGGGCCAGGAAGGCTTGCGCTTGCAGCAACTGGCGCGGGGCGCGGGGACCCGCACTCTGGTTCCGGTGGAAGCACCGGCGGTATTTGAGGAAGCAGTTGAGCTGGAGCACCCCATCGTGCTGCTCGAGCCGCTGGCTTTTCTGTTGAATCGCCTGCTGGAGCAGGTCTGCGCGCGTTTGGACTCGCGGTCGCTGCACACGCAGGAATTACGGCTTACCCTCGAACTGCAACATCCACCGGATCAATCCGGCCACACTTTTTGCCGCACTCTTTGTCTTCCTCTTCCCATGCTGGACGCCAAACTTTTTCTCAAGCTGCTGCAACTCGATTTGAACGCGCATCCACCGGGCGCCCCGATCGTGAAGATTCATCTCGCCGCGCCACCGGCACGGCCGCGATCATCTCAGGGCGGCCTGTTTCAGCCTCCGTCACCGGAGCCGGAAAAATTGGAACTCACCCTGGCGCGCCTTGCCGGATTGGTCGGCGAAGCTCGGGTTGGCTCATTCGGGCTGCTGGATTCGCACCGTGCCGATAATTTCCGCATGCGTCGCTTCGTGCCGGAAGTAACCCCAAAAAAAGCGGCGCGGGAAAATCAGCCGGGGAAAGCTTCTGAGCAGGCAGAAAGCAAATTTGCGATCGCTGCTCTTCGCCGGTTCCGTCCTCCACTTCGGGTCACCGTCACTTTGGAAAACGGAGAACCGGTACGCGTAGCTTGCCCAAAAAAGAAAGAAGCGCAAGGCAGCGTGCTCTGGAAGGCCGGCCCATGGCGCCACTCCGGCGACTGGTGGGAGCGGGACGCCTGGTCGCGTGACGAGTGGGATATCGCCCTGCAAAATGCAGAAGGCCTAGTTCTCTACAGGCTGGTGCATGATCTGCTAAGCGCCGGCTGGTTCCTGGAGGGAACCTATGACTGATGTCAACAGCTTTTTCACCCCAGAGGCACAGAGAAGATCTCTTAATGGTTTTTATTTTTCTTTGAATTTCTCAGTGTCTCTGTGCCTCTGCGGGAATATTTTTTTAACTGAGAACTGATGTCATACATCGAACTTCATGCCCGCTCCGCATTCAGCTTCCTCGAAGGATCTTCCCTGCCTGAGCAACTGGCGGGAGTCTGCTCCCGGCTCGATATGCCCGCCATGGCCCTGCTCGATACGGATGGCGTCTATGGCGCGCCGCGCTTTCACCTGGCAGCAAAGAAGTTGGGGATCAAGGCGCATATCGGGGCGGAGATCTCGACTTTTTTACCCCGGAGTCAGGGAGTCATAGAGAAGAAACCAAATGCACAATTTCAGTTCGACGATTTGTGCGGACGCGCCTCCGAGGATCAACCAGCGAATATTAACAATCAAAACTTTAAGAATTCCTCCGTGCCTCAGTGTCTCCGTGGTAACTTCCGCCTTCCACTCCTGGTTTCGTCGCGCCCGGGCTATCAAAACCTCTGCCGCCTGATCACCAAAATGAAGTTGCGCGGGAAAAAAGGCGAGGGTGCGGTTCATAAGGAAGAACTGGAAGAGCATGCTTCCGGTCTGATTTGCCTGACCGGCGGGGCAGACGGGCCGTTGGCCGCAGCTTTGCAGCATGGCGGCATGGATGCAGCGCAGCAGCAAGTCGAGCGACTGATTGGAGTTTTCGGAGCGGGCAATGTGTACGTCGAATTGCAGCGCCATTATCATCGGGAAGAGGAAAATCGCAACCGGGCGGCCATCGCCATCGCTCGCTCACTCAATCTTCCTCTGCTGGCGACCAACGGCGTCTGCTACGCCGCTGCCAAAGACCGCGAACTCTGCGATGCCTTCGCCGCCATCCGTCATCACCGCACACTCACAACTGCCGGGCGTCTGCTGGCGCGCAACTCTGAATGTCACTTGAAATCGCCGCAACAGATGCAGCAACTCTTCGCCGACCTGCCAGAAGCTATCGCCAACACTCTCGAGCTCTCCGCGCGTCTCGGGTTCACCCTGAATCATCTCGGCTACGAGTTTCCCCGCTATCCCGTTCCTGAAGGCGAGACCATGAATTCGTTTCTGCGGGAGCGCGCCTGGGAAGGTTTCACCCAGCGCTATGGCCGGGCCGCAAATGACCTGCAAGCCCGCGCCCGCCGTCAGATCGAGCGCGAGCTGGCGCTGATCGAAAAGCTGAAACTCGCCGGATATTTTCTCATCGTGTGGGATCTGGTCCGCTTCTGCCGCGAGCAGAACATTCTTCTGCAGGGGCGCGGTTCGGCCGCCAACAGCGCAGTCTGTTATTCGTTGGGCATCACCGCCGTCGATCCCATCGGGATGGAGCTTCTCTTCGAGCGGTTTCTATCGGAGGAGCGCGGCGAGTGGCCCGACATCGATCTCGACCTGCCCAGCGGCGACGAGCGCGAAAAGGTGATTCAGCATGTCTACCGCCGCTACGGCGAGCGCGGTGCAGCCATGACTGCCAATGTCATCACTTATCGCAACCGCATGGCGGCGCGCGAAATGGGCAAGGCGCTGGGCCTCGATCCGGAAACGCTCGCCAGAATTTCCGCCGCGGTTGCCACCTGGGAATTCCGCGATGAAAACGACGCACTCGATCGCCGCTTCCGCGACGCCGGACTCGACCTTCAACATCCCCGCCTGCGCAAATATTACGAACTCTGCCTCGCCGTCCAGGATATGCCGCGCCATCTCGGCCAGCACTCCGGCGGCATGGTCATCTGCCAGGGACAGCTCGACTCGGTGGTTCCACTCGAACCCGCTTCCATGCCCGGCCGCGTGGTGGTGCAGTGGGACAAAGAAGATTGCGCCGACATGGGCATCATCAAAGTCGATTTGCTGGGTCTCGGCATGATGGCGGTGCTCAAGGATTCCATCGAACTGATTCGCAACCACTACCGGGAAGAAGTGGATCTGGCGCACCTTCCGCAGGATGATTCCACGGTTTATTCCGCGCTGCAGCAGGCCGATACCATAGGTTTGTTTCAGGTGGAAAGCCGGGCCCAGATGGCATGCCTGCCACGCCTGCGCCCCCAACGTTTTTACGACATCGTGGTGCAGGTCGCGATCATCCGTCCGGGGCCGATCGTCGGTCAAATGGTCAATCCTTTTTTGCAACGCCGCCAGGGAAGAGAAGAGGTTACTTTTCCGCATCCATCGCTCGAACCGGTGCTGGCTCGCACCCTGGGTGTGCCGCTTTTTCAGGAGCAGTTGCTTCGCATCGCCATGATCGCTGCCAACTTCTCGGGCGGCGAAGCGGAAGATTTGCGCCGCGCCATGGGCTTCAAGCGAAGCCAGGCGCGAATGAAAGAAATCGAAGCCCGGCTGCGCGCCGGCATGACGCAGAATGGAATCTCGCCGAAGGCGCAGGAAGAAATCATTCTCTCCATCACTTCTTTCGCGCTTTACGGATTTCCTGAATCGCACGCCGCCAGCTTCGCCCTCATCGCATATGCCAGCGCTTATCTGAAATGCCATTATCTGGCCGCGTTCACCGCGGCTTTGCTTAACAACCAGCCCATGGGTTTTTATTCTCCCGCAACCATAGTGAAAGATGCGCAGCGCCACGGCCTCAAGATGCTGCCGGCGGATGTGACGCGTTCGGATTGGATGTGCACTTTGGAAGCCGTCAGCCCTCAGCCGTCAGCCCTCAGCAAAATCGCGCTGCGTTTGGGATTGCGCTATGTCCGCGGCCTGCGCGAAGACGCGGCTCGCGCGCTGCTGCGCGAACGCATGCTTGCTCCATTTACTTCGATTCACAATCTCACTCATCGCGTTCCAGAACTGCGCAAGGATGAACTCACCACGCTGGCGGAAATCGGCGCGCTGAATTCAGTGGCGAGTGCCGAGTGGTCAGTGACCGGCAAAACCTCTGTCATTCCGACCCCCGAGCGCACGCGAGCGGCGGAGGAATTTCGCAACTCGGTACCAGATACTCGGTACTCGCAACTCCATCGCCGGGACGCCCTCTGGCAAGTGGAATGCGCGGTGCGCGGCTCCGGACCGCTGCTGGAAAATGTGCCGGAATCCGATTCGCCTTCCCCGCTCCAGCCCATGAACCACGAAGAGCGCCTGGTTGCCGATTTCCGCGGCACCGGCCTTACCGTGGGAAAGCATCCCATGGCTTACCGGCGCGACTGGCTCAACGCCATGGGCATTCGCCGGGCCAGCGAACTGCGCAACATTCCCCATGGCAAACGTCTCCGCATCGGAGGTTGCGTAATCGTGCGCCAGCGTCCCGGAACCGCGAAAGGTTTTGTGTTTTTGAGTCTGGAAGACGAAACCGGAGTAGCCAACGCGATCATTACTCCCGATCTGTTTCATCGCAACCGGCTGCTGTTGGCCTCAGAGCGGTTCCTGGCTATCGAGGGCATCCTGCAGAACCAGGACAACGTGATCTCAGTCAAAGCCGAGCGGGTGCAGCCCTTGTTCGTTACCAAAGCAGAAACCATTTCCCACGATTTTCACTGACCGAGTTTTACCAATCACGCTTTCCACCCACGACCGTCCCCCGACAATTATTCTTCGGGTCGGCCATTCTCGGGCGAAGCCAGCGGAAGCCGGGCCGCACCGCGCATGATGTCACGTTCCTGGGGTGAGAACATACTCTTGAAGCGGTTGGAATCGATAATCCGTTCGCGTTCCGGCGGCGGCATGACGCGCAGATCGCGTATCGCGGTGGTTAGCATGCGCCGCCGCTCCGGCGGGAGTTGCTGCATCCGTTGAAACAATCCCCGCGCCTGTTCTTTCTGACCCGGCGTCAGATGCTCCCAGGTTTCCATGCGGTTCAGCACGCGTTGCTGCTGCTGCGGCGGAAGGCTGGAGAAGTGCCGCAGTCGCTGCCGCAACAACTGTTGATTCTCCGGAGACAAACGGCGGAATCCGGGATCGCTCTGCAACGCCCGTTCCTGCTCGCTCGGCGACAAACCCCGGTAGCGGCGAAGCCAGTCCCCGGCATGGCCTTGCCCGGGACGTTGCTGGGGACGAATTGCAGGCGGCGCGGTTTGCCGTTCCTGTCCCTGCACCGGCCGGAAGCCGTTATTGCGCTGCGCGGGGCACGGGGACACCACTACGGCTGTCATGGCCAGCACAGCCGCTGCCATCCATCCCATCCTAAAATTTCCCCGCCGCATTCTCCCCGCCCCTGAATTCGTACTACCTTGCCCTCACCTATCTTCGGCATTCCGCCACTTCACGGATTCGCCACCACATCGTGCTGCACTTCGAGATCGTCAAGCAGATCGAAATCGGAGTACAGATCGTGATTTTTTTCCAGCGCCTGCAGATCGCTCACCGCCGTGCCCGGCTCCGTCGCTTGATTCTGGTTTTCAATCAACGCCACCTCATCGCCGTTGTGCCTGGTGAAGAACAAACCCGCTCCAATTGCCATCAGCACCGTCAGCGCCGCCGCCAGCATGGGACCCCGGAACCACGCCATCCACCCGGCTTGTGGCCGGGCCATCTCTTCCCGCAGGCGAGCCTGCAGACGCACGTCAAAATAAGGCGACGGCTCCGGCGCCTGCCATTCCTCCAACAACGCCATGGTCTGGCGGAACTCTTCCATCTTCGTGGCGCACGCGCTGCAGCCCGCCACGTGTCCGCTGATCTCCGGCGTCATCCCCATCAGACCGGACGCTAAGTCCGGCAGCATCTCGCGAATCTCTTCGCACCTCATAACCGTAACTCCCTTATGATTTCTTTGCCGCTCTTACCTTCCGTCCATAGCCAACTTCGCTTCTAGAGAAACTGTTTTAGCTGCTCCCGCAAGGTTTCGTAGGCGCGAAACAATAACGATTTCGTCGCCGACTCACTCAACTTCAGTACCTCGGAAATTTGCTTGTAGTCCATCTGCTGATACTTGTGCATAATCACCGCCAACCGTTGCCTCTCCGGCAAGGCCTCCACCCTGCTCCGGATTGCCATCATGCGCTCCCGTCGCACCAGGGCTTCCTCGGCGGAAACCGTGCCATCGGCGACATCCAGCGTGGTCCCGGTTTCCTCGTCTGGTTCATCCAGGCTGACCGTCACCTCCGGCCGCTCGTGGCGCGTGTCGCGGGCATGATTCACCGCCAGATTAGTCGCGATGCGATAGAGCCAGGTGGTGAATTTGGCGCTGGCTTCGTAGGTTTCGCGCGAGCGATAGACCCGCAGAAAAACTTCCTGCGCCAGATCTTCCGCCACGGCCGTGTTGCGCGCCATGCGGTACATAAAACTCACCAGCGGCCGGCGATACTTCTGCACCAGATAATCGAAGGCGGACTGGTCCCCCGCCTTGACTCGAAGCATGACCTCCGCGTCGGTGTAGCTCTCGGCCACCCCCATTGGCAGCGCCAAATTCCCCTGCGAGCGCGCAACCGTCCCGGCCATCAGAACGCCCCGGTCGATCGCCGCAGTGCTCACACTAGATTGAACCCGCTGGCCAGCGGAAAGTTGTTCCTTTCCTTGCTCGGCAGAAGCCTCGGAAGTCCCGGCAGATGAGGGCGATACAGGAGGCCGAGGGTGCCGGTTTTGGTCCGCCATGAAGGGTTACTTGGCGCAGAAGTACCAGCGACCCCGAAGCCGCCTTTGCCCCCCGCGACGATAAGGCTACCACGGCCGGTTGCGCCGGCAAAGTGACGAACAGCCGCCCGGCAGAGAGATGCAGCGTGCAGGGTGGATTTGCAAGTCTCCGTGCGCCCATTCCCCGGTTTGGCGTCATCGGTGGACCTTCGCTCGGGCTAGTTGGAAGTGCGAAGCACAGCCTTTCGCGCTTCCTGGGGCCTCAACTCTCTGACCTTCCTCATGTTCGCCATACGTATGATCGCCACACTCCGATGAACGTCGGATTGGGTTTAAAATAGCCATGAGGCACAAAGCGGCTGCCGTGACCAACGAAACCATCACCATCTCACCGGGCTCGCGCTTCCGGGCCGCCATGATTCTGGCTATCGTCGCCGATGCCCTCCAAATCGCCGTGCTTCCCGTATTCGTTGAAGGCGCTTTGTCGCCTGCCGATGACCTTCTTGATTTCGCTATGGGAGCCGCGCTGGTTCACCTTCTTGGCTGGCACTGGGAGTTTCTGCCGTCCTTTCTTGCTAAACTCGTGCCGGGGGTCGACTTAGTTCCTTTCTGGACGATGGCGGTTGCGAACGTCTATCGAAAGTCGAAGCGGATCGTTGTCGCCCCAGAAGAAAGTAGCGATCAGCCCCCCGCCCTGCCAAAGGCGCAGAATTCTTAACGAACCCGCGAACCCCTGTGCAGACGTCGGAACCGCAAGAAAGCGGCTGCTTAGGCTGGTATGAGCGTGTGTATAATGATGAACTTACCGCAGCATAGTGGGCGCTTAACTCAGCGGTAGAGTGCCATCTTCACACGGTGGAAGTCATAGGTTCGAATCCTATAGCGCCCACCATCCACTCGTTTTGGCGGCTTCACTACCGCTGTCCGGCTCCCGCCGCCTTCTTGTCGTCAACCAGGTCGAGACCAAAGGTGGGATGCCCGTAGGTTCCTGATATTCGTACCGGCACGATCTCTCCCTTAGGCTTTTTCTTAAACAACGGATCCATCATTTTCAGGATCAACGCTTTCGAACCGCTTGTGGTGTCCGAGATTTTGGTATCCACTCGTATCTGGCCGCGAAGATCGATCTTGTGACTGATCAGACTGAAACTCCCATGCATGCGGGCCGCTGCACCGGGGACAGCGAAAGATAGATCAGAGAAGTTCGCCTTTCCCGACAGGAGCTCGACTTGGCCTTTCAAGTTGGTAAGCACAGTCTCGGGATCGTTGTGATCTTTTTCTCCGCGTGCGCCTGAACTGAGTTTGTCCACACCTTCCTGAGTGGAAGGGTCGGAAAACGTCCCGCCCGTGACTCCAAAGGAGCCATTCATCTTCAATTTTTCAAGAAACGGTTTTTCACCGGGAGGAATCTCGGCGCGGCTCTGCCACATCACGCTTCCGGACATGGGCGCGCGATCCGCCTTAACAAACAACTTAAGAAAGTCGTCGATGCGCGCATTGTTCGATCTGAGATCGATTTTTGCTGTTTTTCCTTTGCCATCCGGCGACGTTGCGATGCTCCCCTGAGCCACAACCCGCGTCTTCCAGAAATCGGCGGTCACGTTATCCAGAAAGGTATCGCCATGGATTGCATCCACGTGAGCCTTGAACTGCGAGGTTAGCCTCACCGGATGTCCACCCGACTTCACTTCAAAATCAGGAGTGGTCGTGCTGCCCGAGATATCAATGCGAGCCAGCTTCCCTTCGAACTTGCCTTCTGAAGACAGCGTGCCTGCGATGCCGCCGTACACGCTTAAGTCCGCGTGCTCAAATTTGTATTTGCCGGAGATGGGTGTTTCCCCAGCGCTCACTTTATTCCAGACTCCGAACTTGCCCTCGGCGGTTACCTCTCCCGGAGGCTCAGGATTGCGGACGCGCACCTGGTAGCTGAGCGCTCCATTCCAACCCACGTTTTTCAACAGAGCGTGATGGACGTCGAAGCGTAGCGGTTCTTTGCCCGGATCGCGTGAGGCGAACTCGATGGCCGCGCCGTTCGCGACAATTTCATCGGTGGTGATCTTCGAAGGATTCGTGTGAAATGTTGTGCCGGCGCCAAATGGAGGAATAAAGACGCGCAGGCCTTCGGCGTTAATCTGACTGATCCGTTCGGAGAGAAGGCCGCCGTAGCTCCCTCGTATGGCAAGTTTTTCGATGGTAATGAGAGGCTTGGCGTCGGCCGGGCCGTGGATGAAAACCACTCCTTCCATAATGCAGCCGGGCCATGGGAAGTACGTCTGGCGAAAAGTGCGAACCTTCACCTCGCTATCGCTGGCCTGGCGCAAATTCTGCAGAACCGAAACCTGCCCGAACGGCCACCACCGGTGCATTCCGAGGGCAATCATGCACAGAGCCGCGCCCAACAGGATCGCGATCACGGCGAAGCGGCGAGAGCGTGTCCACCGGCCTGGCCTTGACCCGACCCGGCCGGGCGGCGTGGCTGAACTGGGCATAATGAGTTTGGAGGCAGCGGTGGCAGTTTCGGCTGGTGGCGAAAACCAAGCGTTCGGTGCCTAATGCCGACGCCGTGCCGCTACCCTGATGGTCTCATATCAGAGCCCCTCAAGCTCGTTATGGCTACTTTCTTTTTTCTGAGACCTCCTTCTCAGACCTCATTCGACTCGTACTTCCGGAAGGGCTCCCATCACTTCCCGCTATAACTGACCTTCCATATGGAGTTCGATCCGTCGTCGCTTACCAGCAGCGATCCATCGCTGGTGACCGTTACGCCCACGGGACGGCCCCAGACGTTGCCATCGGGCAGCACGAAGCCGGTGAGGAAATCTTCATACTCGCCGCCGGCGTCGCCGCGCTGGTGAAGCGGCACGCGAATCACCTCGTAGCCCACGCGCACCGTCTTGTTCCAGGAGCCGTGTTCCGAAGCAAAAATGTCTCCGGCATACTCCCCGGGAAATTGTTTGCCGTCGTAAAAAGCAAGTTCAAGCGATGCGTTGTGCGGCTGCAGCAGCACATCCGGCACAATGGCTTTATCCTTCAGTTCCGGATGTTTGCCCTTGTGTCGCGGATCCTGATGCCCGCCGATGTACCACCAGGGCCAGCCGTAGAATCCGCCTTCCTGCACGTGCGTGATGTAGTCGGGAACAAGGTTGTCGCCCAACGCGTCGCGTTCATTCACCGAGCACCATAACTCGCTGGTCATAGGATTTACGGCGATTCCGCCCCCGGCGTTGCGAATGCCATAAGCGTAAACGCCGAGCACGCAATTCTCCGGATCGCACGCCAGAATATCGGCGCGATTTTTCTCCCGTGGAGTCGTATCAGGATCGTCGATGTTCGATGCCGAGCCCACAGCGACAAACAATTTCTTGCCATCCGACGAGAATGCCACCGCCCGTGTCCAGTGCCCGCCTCCGTCCGGGAGATCCGCCACGTGTTGTGGCGCCCCGCTCGCCTTCAAATCGCCGTTGTGATAGGCGAAGCGCACCACTTCGTTTTCGTTCCCCACATAGAGCCACTGCGGATCGGGCCCGGGCGGATAAAAAGCCAGCCCATAGGGCCGCTTCATGCCACTCGCAAAGACGGCAGATTGCTCAGGCTTTCCGTCGCCGGTCAACCCGCGAAAAATACGGATGCGCCCGGCTTCACTCTCCGTAAGAAAAATATCGCCGTTCGGAGCCGTGCGCAGCGTCCGAGGATTCTCCAACCCAGTCGCGTACAACTCCACCTTGAAGCCCGCGGGCGCGATCGGCCACGCATCTTGCGGCCGCGCCACCAGGTCCGCTCCGTTGTTCGAAGATTGCGTAGCGTAAGGTTGAGGAAGATCCTTCACCGTAATCTTGCGAACCGTTCCCGGCTTCTCGTAACGGAAATCCGTGAAGGGCGGCGTAGGCGCCGGTGCCTTCAATGACCATCCGCCGCTGTCCGGCGGGGCTGCGGCGCTGGTCGTTCCCGGCGCCGTCGAAGCGCTTGTGGTCAAAGAGTTCATGGACTTCACATAGCTGACGATCTGCCAACGCTGTCTTACGGGCAAGGCCGCCCAGGACGGCATCCCATTGTCTTTGTCGCCCTTGGTGATGAACCAGAAAACCTCGCCGGGCGTAACCGAATCGAGTTTGCCGCTCACCAGTGACGGCACATTGCCCGTCCCTTTTCCCAGTTTTCCATGGCAAGACAGGCAATTGCGCGCGTAGAGGGTTTTTCCCGCCTGCGCAGCCTCGGGTTGGCCCTCATACGGATTTTTCATCTTCCGGGCGGTGTCCGGAGCGTTGTGAAACTGGGTATCCGCATCGGCTGCAAGCAGAGCTGAAGGCGGCCCAATTGCCGCTGCAATAAGAAGCGATAAAAAAGCTAACCAGCGCATAGTTTCTCTCCAGGGCTTAATGGATTCCCGGGGCCTTGTTTGTTTTTTGATGCACTTCGGGTGCGGGTGGATTTTATCAGGACTTCAGAATCAGGACTTCGGTTGGGTTAGTTTTGACAGAGTGGGCCCAAAAGCGCGGTTACGCTAAGCTCCGTCCCAACCTTGCCCGCCCGGTGACCCATTTTGCAACTCTTGTAATCTTTCGTAACCAAAGTTGTAAGTTTCATGCTTTCATACAACCTTCCTTCCGTCAGACTTGATCAGATAAGCTAAAGAAACACCATACCTCCAGTGAGCAGTATTCATGATCGGTGATGAGTGGCTGTCAGTCAGGAGTCCACTGCTCTGACTGCCACGAACGCTCATCACTACTCACGAATCACTGGGGTACAACCCCGATGTGCAGACGGAGTCCCTGATCATGCGAGTTTGGATGATGCGAGTTTCGAACTTTCCCCAATTTCTATCGCCCCTGTTTCTAACCCTGCTGGCCTCGTCGCTATGTTTCGCCGCCCAGTCCAACCGCATCTCGGCGCCCATCGATTCCAGTCAGGTCGTCACCTTGCCCGGCCGTGTGCATCCTCTGGCGCAAGCGCAATATGATCAGGGCCGCGTCGAGCCCACATTCCAGCTGGGCTACGTTACTCTGCTGTTCTCTCCGTCAGCGTCCCAGATGAAGGCACTGGATCATCTGATTGCCCAGCAGCAGAATCCCGCCTCGCGCAATTTCCACAAGTGGCTCACGCCCGAGCAATTCGCCGATGGCTTCGCTCTGACCGCGAACGATATGCAGAAAGTAACCGCATGGCTGAGGACGCAGGGCTTCCAGATCGTCAGCGTCGCTCGCGGCCGCCAGTTTGTCGTATTCACCGGTACGGAGGCGCTGCTTGAGAGCGCCTTCCGCACCGAGATCCATCGCTATAACGTAAACGGCCAAATGCACTTCGCGAACGCCGTCATGCCTTCCATTCCCGCGGCGCTGTCCGGAGTCGCCGTCGGATTCCGCGGCCTGAATGATTTCGTCCCCAGACCCTCCCTCCGCCAGCATCCCGATTACACGCTCACCGGAGCGACTACTCATTTTCTTGCACCCGGGGATCTCGCCACCATCTACGACATTGCTGCCTTACACACCAACGGGTTCGACGGCACCGGCCAGAAGATCGTGATCGTCGGCCAGAGCGATGTCTACATCGACGACATCAACTTCTACCGAACCGACTTCGGCCTTTCCTCGGTCAGCGGTTGCGGCGGCGCTGGCTGCAATACCCCAAACCTGCGTTACATCGAAGCGACCACCCCCGCTCCCGGATATCAAGCGGGCGATCTGGGCGAGTCGGACCTCGATCTCGAAATCGCCGGCGCGGTCGCTCCTAACGCCCAACTCATTTTCGTGACCTCCAACGCCAACTCCGGCGGTGTCACCTTCTCCGCGCAATACGCCATCGACAACATGCTGGCCCCGGTAATCAGCATGAGTTATGGGCAATGCGAGTTCGATAGCGCGGACTCGACGGACCCGTTATCCACTCAAGACTTGGTCTTTAAGCAGGCGGTGGCCCAGGGAATCTCCTTCTTTGCCGCCTCGGGCGACGATGGCCCCGCAATCTGCGATATCAATGACAATACGACCGGGGCTCCGGTGTCGTCGGCCATCATGGGCTTGTCCGTCAGCTATCCCGCCAGTAGCCAGTACGTAACCGGCGTGGGTGGCACGGAATTTAACGAAGGCAGCGGAACTTACTGGAACGCCACCAATGACTCCCCCGATGGCGATTCTGCGAAATCCTACATCCCCGAAAAATCCTGGAACGACTTTTTCGTCCTGAGCCCCCATTCTCTGGATGGCGGCGGCGGCGGCCCCAGCAATTGTGCCAATGAGAACGCCGGCTTTACGGAATGTGTCTCCGGCTTTCCCAAGCCTTCCTGGCAAACCGGAGCGGGCGTACCCGCCGACGGCGTTCGCGACGTTCCCGATGTTTCCCTGTCCGCCTCCAACGTGAATGACCCGTACATTGTCTGCGTGCCGCTTTCGGAAGTCGGCAAGACGGGATCGACCAGCAGCTGCGCCACCAGCATATCGAATGCGCTGCAAGTGAATAATTCGGCCTTTGGCGGCACTTCCGCCTCCACTCCCGTCATGGCAGGGATCGCGGTGTTGCTGAACCAGTATCTGAACGGAAGTTCCGCCGCCGGTCTGGGCTTGATCAATCCCATGCTTTATAGCCTGGCTGCCAACTCGCCCACCGCATTTCACGATATCCCGGCTGGAAGCAACAGCATTGTCGACTGCACAGTTGGAACGCCTTCCACACAACCCGTCGCCCTGCAGTGCCCGGCCAGCGGAACCTTCGGTTATTCCACCACCACGGGCTACGATTACGTTACCGGCCTCGGCTCGGTCGATGCCAATAACTTGGCTTCCGCATGGAAAGCTACTCTCGCTCCGGACTTTCAGTTTTCACCGGCCCCTACCCCTGTGTCCGTCTCGGCGGGGCAGTCTGTCGCGTCAACCGTAACCATCACCGCAATCGCGGGTTCGACGCCCACGGTTGTGAACTTTAGTCCGAGCAGTTGTAAGGGCCAGCCTGCCGGATCAACCTGCAGCTTCAACCCGACCAGCGTGATCTTTGACGGCATTAATCCCGTCACAACTACGCTTACCATCTCGACCCTGGCCAACATGGCGCTTCCCACAGGTGCGCAGACCATCACCATCACTCCAACCAGCCCATCGAACGTCAGCACAACCGTCAGCCTCACGGTTACTGCAACTACCGAGACCTTCTCTCTGTCGTCGACGGCCAGCACTTTCCCAGTTTCTCCCGGGGGAACCGCATCGATCTCGATTACGGTCAACAGCAGCAACGGATTTATTACCGGCAGTGGTTCCGCCGCCGCCACCGCTCTGCCTGTGACGTACACAGTCTCCGGCATTCCGACGACGGCCGAAATTTCCCACTTGTTCAGCCCCGCCGGTGGCGTGTCCGTTACCCAGACCGCGGTTACCCTCAATCTTGGGACCACGGCCCCAACGGCGCAACTTCGTCCGCCTTTCGGACGCACCGGCGGCATCTTTTTCGCGCTGTTGCTCCCGGGCTTGTTCGGAATCATTTTTCTCGGCGGATCGCGCCCTCGCAGCCTGCGCCTGCTCAGCCTGATCGTCGTCCTTGGCTTCTCCACCTTGTGGATGAGCGCTTGTGGCGGCAGCAACAGCAGCTCGAAGAGTCCGGGCACGCCGGCCGGGAGCTACACCGTTACAGTCACCGCCACAACCGGGGGCGCGAATCCCATTACCAATTCCGGCAAGCCGCTCACCATCACACTGACTGTGAATTGAAACCTGGAACCACCCCCAGGACTTTCAACCAAGCGCTTCGCATCCGCGGAGCGCTTTTTTCCTTTTTTCTTCCAACCGCGCCGTCAAGAATTAGACTCTCCTATCCGGTTGTTGTTCTTGGTCCATCCCTCGTAACGGTCAGCTTCTCGAACCCTCCTTCACCCTCCAGTGCTGAAGTTTTCTCCTCCCCTCCGAGCCCCCCTGCGTCCGGTTTACCAGCTTCTCCTCGCCCACGAGGGCGGACAGTGGCAAGCCGCGAAAGCGATCACCGGGAGCTTACATCCCGACCCTGAACTGGGCGCGTCTTTGTCACGGCAGGCACAACAGTGAGCCCCGTGAAGTCTCCTGCGGCGCCTGATGCGTTGGCTTTGGGCTCCCCGGCGTCCGGCCGGAGTGGAAGTCAAAGTCGGGAAGCACGGAAGCCTGAAGTCCGGAGCCGAAAGCCGGGAGCACACGTCCGGTATTGTCCTCTTGTGCAAAACCCGCCCAGTTTGCCACTTGCGTGACTGAGGCAGGACGAGTACCATTACCTTGTTCTCATTGGCCACGTTCCCGCGTAGGCCCCCGCGTCCCAGGCCGTTCCCGGCGGCGCGACTGAATCCGACAACGGATTATCGATACGCAAACGGATAATCGATACGCAAACATTAGATCGTTTCGCCAGTGCGAGTTTTCTTTACCAGTCAGCAGTTGATCGCGATTGCATGCAGGATTGCGTTCCAGCCCAAGCCGTGGTTCAGCATGGAGAGTGGGCCATGCTCCCCCGATCGCATCGCAGGACTTGAAGGTGAGTGTTCCTGAGCCGGTGGGTGGCATTTTTCCAGGCACCCGGCTAACAATCTTGGCAACAAAAGCATAATGCGCCGGCCCATGGCATCGCCGGCCGC
>Ga0302180_10000505_pt1 | contig 31928 bp, 26 predicted proteins | sample I_Palsa_E3_2_FD_200575 | JGI IMG/M metagenome (GOLD analysis project Ga0302180, IMG submission 200575) | Peat permafrost microbial communities from Stordalen Mire near Abisko, Sweden - I_Palsa_E3_2 | ecosystem: Environmental > Terrestrial > Soil > Palsa > Peat permafrost | place: Sweden...
CATATGAGCGCGACAAACACCTCACCGTTGTGCCATCGACTACTTCAACTGACCCGGCCGCGAGTAACTCGTCTAGCAAGGAATCCTTATCCACACCCGGACACGCCGTCTCTGCGAGATCCGCAAATGTGCGCCGCGGTGAACCAGGCATTTCGGCCAAATCGAGATCCATCGCTAACCCATACGCGCCCGAGAAATTTGAATTCGTCTGCCACACCGTTAGAACACTAGTTATCTGATCTAAACTTGCTGCCGTTCGAATGCTCAAAGCGGCACCTACCCGCATAGCCTCTCGAAGCGCACTGACGTCTGCCTTCGGCAATCCGGAAATAACTCCGAGTCGCGAGTCAGTCGTTGGCCGGTGCTGCTCGCGTAATCTCGCTTCCAGAGCCTCGATATAGCTTCTCCGCACTGCTCCGGACGCTTCGCCTGCGGAAATGCCGTATTCAAATGCGACGGGCATTAGTGATCGAAGCAGCCCGGCGAACACATCCAGGACCGCTTCCTTCTCGGTCTTATTCACGTTATTGCACGTCCCCTGGGTGACATAACGCTAAGCGAGTCAACGGCTTATGTCAATCCGATGTCGTAGAATCTGACGGCGGCTGAGCTACCGCTCGCCCAATTATCCAATAAAAACAATGGATTATCCGCAAATCGGAGTCGTAATTCAGCGGCGATGTCCATCGCGGCGGCTGAAAAGGCGCAAATCATGGGGCGGTCGCCTAAGCGCAAGTCATATCGAATTTTCGGCCGTGACACGCCTAATCACGTCCTCTCCCCGGGGTCGAACAGCCGCCGGTGCTCAAGGATAGCGTATCGATCCGTCATGCCCGCCACGTAATCCGCCACAGCTCGCGCCCGACCCGAAGCTCCATGATCTGTTTCGCCCCGAAGGGCAGCATCCAAATGCTCTTTCGGCATCAGCTGAATATCGCCAAAGAAGGCGTCGAACAGTTCCGTCAACACGCGCCGCGCCTTGGTTGTCATGCGTAGCACCTTATAGTGCCTGTAAACCTTTTCCCGCAGAAAAATCTTGAGCTCCTCGTGCTCCGCCCGAGTCGCGTCGCTCAGAGCGACAAGCGGTTTGCTGCGACGCCGAACGTCATCTATTGACCGCGGGCGTGCGTCATCGAGACGGCTTTGCGTCGTCTTGATGAGGTCCGTCACAACGAAATTGATCATGCGACGAACAATCTCATACACCAGCCGGCGTTCGCCGAGATCTGGATAAAGAGCTGTCACAACATCGTATTCGCGTCGAAATAGGCGCACGTCGCTCAGATCGCGCAAATCGATGAAGCCCGCACGGATGCCGTCATCGACATCGTGATTGTTGTAAGCGATCTCATCGGCAAGATTAGCAAGCTGCGCTTCGAGGCTAGGCTGCTGGCGACGGATAAAGCGCTCTCCAAGGTCCCCAAGAGTGCGCGCATTGCGCACGGAGCAATGCTTCAAGATGCCTTCACGACATTCAAACGTAAGATTGAGGCCGCGGAATTCTGCATAGCGTTCCTCGAGCTCGTCGACCACACGCAGCGACTGCAGATTGTGCTCAAACCCGCCGTAGCGACGCATGCAGGCATTGAGGGCATCCTGGCCAGCGTGCCCAAAAGGCGTATGGCCTAAGTCGTGGGCGAGGCTCACGGCCTCGGTCAGTGCTTCGTTTAAGCGCAGCGCCACCGCTGCCGAGCGCGCAATCTGCGCAACTTCGATCGAATGCGTAATGCGGGTGCGGTATAGATCGCCCTCATGATTCACGAACACCTGGGTCTTGTAGACGAGCCGGCGGAACGCGTTTGAGTGAATGATCCGGTCGCGGTCGCGCTGGTACTCGCTGCGAAAGTCCGGTTTGGGTTCGGGATGACGCCGGCCGCGAGAATGCGCTTCGTGTGCCGCATAAGCCGCAAGCGTGGGTAACGCCTTGCGGGTGCTTTTCACGCGACTCATCCGAAACAGGCAGCGAGCGTGCGCTGCAGGGCCGCATCGGAGTAATCCGCGCTGATGAAACAATCGCCGATTGCTCGTGGTACTACGAACCGAATGCGACCGCTCTGGACTTTTTTGTCTATTTTCATGTGATCGAGCGCCGCAGCAGCGGTCACTTCGCGCGTGTCGGTCGGCAGGCCAATGCGCACGAGAATTCGTTTGATTCGCTCAACGTCACTCGCCGACATCAGGCCTGATTCACGTGACAGGGTAGCTGCCATGAGAAGCCCGGCGCCGACGGCTTCGCCGTGCAACCAACGCTCGTAGCCTGTCGCTGCTTCGATCGCATGCGCAAAAGTGTGTCCGAGGTTGAGAACGGCGCGCTCACCATGCTCGTATTCGTCACGGCCGACAATCTGCGCCTTGATCTCGCATGAGCGGCGGATCACATGCGTCAAGGCCTCGGCGTCGCGCGCCAGGAGCTCACCGACATGCATCTCGACCCAATCGAAGAACGGCGCATCGCAGATCAGCCCGTATTTTAGGACTTCCGCAAGTCCCGCACGCAGCTCGCGCTGCGGTAGCGTCGCAAGCGTGCGCACGTCCGCGAGCACGGCATTTGGCTGATGAAATGCGCCGATGAGGTTCTTGCCGCCCGGATGGTTGACGCCTGTCTTACCGCCCACGGAGGAATCCACCTGGGCGAGCAGCGTCGTCGGCACCTGCACGTAGGCGATGCCCCGCTGATAAGTTGCGGCCGCAAAGCCGGCCATATCCCCGACAACTCCGCCGCCGAGGGCGAGCACGATGCAATCGCGGCCGAAACGGTTGGCGACCAGCACGTCGATGAGCCGGGCAACATTTGCCAGTGTCTTGTGATGCTCGCCGTCGGGCAGGATCGCTTCAACGACGCGCCGGGATCCGAGCGCACTCGCCAAGGCAGACGCGTAGAGCGGCGCCACGGTGGTGTTGCTGACGAGCAGCACGTCGCGGCCAAAGAGGTGCTGGTCGAAGAGGTCCGGCCGGCCGATCAGGCCAGCGCCGATGAGAATCGGATAGCTGCGACGTCCAAGTTCGACTTTACAGGTATACACGTGCGCCAGCACCCGCACGCAGTGGGGGCGTGCGTAGATTTACCAGTATACGTGCAGTCGCCAGCCTCTGCCGGTTGGCGCGCTAGCTGTCACTGCGCTCCTTGAGCCCGCGCATGATATCCGCGGCGACCGCTCCCACTCTGCGTCCGTCCGTTGGGACGATGATGTCGGCGACCTCGACATACAGGGGCCCGCGATGACGCATCAGCTCGGTAAGTTTCACTGTGGGATCCGCGTCCGGTAGCAGCGGACGATTGCGGCTGCGGCGCACGCGGTTTTTCTGCTGCGCAACGGAGGTCTCGAGGTACACCACAAAGCCGCGGGCCGACAACACACGCCGATTCTCTTCCAGAAGCACCGCTCCGCCGCCGGTGGCGAGCACGATGGGCTCAAGCTGCGTGAGCGCATCGATCGCTTCACGCTCGCGCTGGCGGAAACCCGCCTCGCCTTCCTTCTCGAAGATAAACGTGATGTCGACGCCTGTGCGCTGCTCGATCTGCGCATCACTGTCATAGAAGGGGGCGCCCATCAGTCGGGCAAGACATTTGCCCACGGCGGTCTTCCCGGAGCCCATCGGGCCTACGAGAAACACATTGTGTTTGCCAATCATGATGGCCGTCAGAATACAGAATCGACCCGCGAAGCGCGCCGTCGCGCCACGCTGACAGGACGCGTCCGTCCCATATGACCCGGCAATTCCCGGTTGCGGCTGCCGCCCTCTCCATGTAGCCGCAGTGGCAATCCCATTCATGCCGGGCCTAAATGCAAGCGGCCGCCCGAAGGCGGCCGCTGCACTCGGCGAACGAGACTGACGATCAGTGCGGATTGGTGCAGGTATTGGCGACTCCGTACGGACTCACGAAGCCCGGCGGCTCGGTCGTTGTCGTCGTCAGGTACGTAGACAGCATCGGCAGAACGAAGGTTGCTTCCGTCGAACTCTGGGTTCCCTGCACCGTGGCAGTGGCCGTGAGTGTTGCCTGGATCCACAGCGCGTGGTCTTCCGGATACTCAACGAGGAAGGTTGCCGAACCATCGCTCGCGGTGACCACCGAGCCGGGGGTGGCGACTGCCACGTCACCCGGATCGAGTTTTCCGTTGTTGTTGATGTCCTCAGACGACTCGTAGACACCGGTAAGGTTTACATCCTCGTTCAAACAAGTCACTGGAGGGTTCGCGCCGCACCCCGGAGTGGTGTTGTATTGCACCCAAGTCGGGCCGCAGACCTCATACGTGCCCTTGGCGTACGCCCAGTTCGGCCTTGATGAAGAGTGAATGGTGAATGTAATGGCGACGTTATTCACTGGATTTCCGCTCGAATCGACCGCCTGGACGACCCACGGCATCTGGAATTGCGTCTTGTTGGAGTTCTCACCGATGTTGTTGCCAGTGCCAAGCGATATGAACACGGTTTGACCGCCGACGGTCAAAGTCGTCTGCGCCGTGATTGCAGTTCCCTGCACCGTGGCCGAGACGATCACGCCGCCGCTCGTGCTGGGCGTGCCACTTGCCGTGTAGACCGTCTGCGCAACGCCTTCGGTGTCAGTAACCACCGTCGCGAAGGACAGCGAGCCGCCGGTCACATCGGTAAGTTTGAAGGCGACGGACTGATTATTCACAAGGTTACCGGCGGCATCGCGAACGATCGCCGTGATCGTGCTCTGCTCCTGCGTTGCGATCGTGTCAGGACTTGCCTGGATGGCGATTTGGCTGGGGACAGTAGACTCGAAGGTGACCGCAACCTGTGCCGTGACGCCCGTGCCGGACGCCGCAACGATTGCGGGCCCCGCGGTCGTTGAAGACACCGTTACGCTGGCATTGCCGGATCCATCGGTTACCGCGGAAGCTGCGCTCAGCGTTCCGCGAGTCGATGCGAACGAAACCGTCTGGCCGACCACCGGAGCGCCGCTACTGGTCCAATGGACCGTCACGGCAAGGGCCTGGTTGAGCGGACTAAGTGCGTTTGCCGCAGGGGCTGTGAATGTGAAGCTCTGATTGCTCACCGTCAGGTCCTGACTGGCCGACTGCCCGAGGGCGCTCGCCGTCACGACGTCGCTTCCGGCTTGTTTGGCGGTGACCTGAAAGGTGCCCGAACCTTGAGCGTTCGTAGTAATAGTCGTTGGTGTTACGGTATTGCCGGGAGAGGTGACCGTAACTGACGTCGCCGTTATCGGATTCTTGCCGGCGTCGGCCAGCGTGACGTTATAGGTGCCGGAGCTTGCTATGACGAGCGAGGAAGGACCCGTAAGGGTCAGTGTAGTACCGACGACGGGCACGATGATGGTCGCCTTGCTCGAACCTACGGTTGCCGTGACGGTAATGTTCCGATTGGTCGGGTCACCAGCCGGCGTAAGCGTTGCAATCGCCTGACCCGATGAATCGGTTGTCCCTTGGGTCACCGTGAGGCCGCCAGATGAAGCCGCGAAGGACACCGCCACGCCACTCACGAAATTGTTACTGGCATTGCGTACGAGGACCGTAATCGTCGCAGCTTTCGAGCTGTCCGAGGGAATCTGCGGCAGACTCGTCTCAATTGACAAGGACGACTGTGTACCGCTGGTGCTGCTTACGGTCACCGTCGTGTTGCCCGTCAATGTGCCGACCGTCGCCGTCACTACGATCGCTGTACCGGCCGCGGCGCTGCCTGCCGACAGTTTAGTGGTCGCAGTGCCGGTCGCATCCGTCGTCGCTGTCGTGGGCGCGACGCTGCCGGCCGTCGCTGAAAACGTAACCGTAGTGCCGTTCACAGGGTTGTTGTTGGTATCAGTTACGACCGCCGAGATAGTGGCCGTGCCGCCTACCGCGACGGTGGAGCTGGTCGACGTGACAGTCACGGCTGCGGCGCCCCCGGTACCCGTCGTCGTGCCGGTACCGACGAACGCCTTGTCGTCGCTGCCGCCGCACGCCGTCAATCCGATTGCGAGGCCCAGCAGAGCGATTGTAGAAACTAATTTTCGCATGTAGCACCCAAATAATTTATTTCAGACCGGACCATCCCAATCCGCGTCAGTAGACGTTGACCCCTTCGCGAACTATCTTCGGTGTCACAAAGATGAGCAGTTCATCTTTATCGTTGGTCTTCGTCGATGTCTTGAACAAGTTGCCGAGCACCGGGACGTCGCCCAGGAACGGCACCTTCGTCTCGTCGGTGCGATGCGTCGTCGCGAGAATGCCGCCCAGAACCACGGTCTGACCGTCATTGACGAGCACCTGCGTGCTGATTTCACGCGTGTCGATCGAGGGCACGTTGATGCCACCCGAGGCCACGACGACCTGGCCGACATTGTCGTCCTTGACGTCGAGACTGAGAATAATCCGATTGTCCGGAGTGATTTGCGGTGTGACCTTCAATGACAGCACCGCATCCTTAAACTGCACGGACGTCGCGCCGCTCGCGGCCGACTCCTGGTATGGAATCTCGACACCCTGCTGGATCGTCGCTTCCTTCTGGTTGGCGGTGATGACGCGCGGCGAGGAGATGATCTCCGCACGCGTTTCGACCTGCGCGGCCGAGAGCTCAAGGTCGACGAGGTAGTCGGAGCCGAGCACGCCGAGCGCGATGCTGCCTGCCGGAGTCGGGGCCTCCAGATTCACGTTGTAGCGGCTCGCGGCGGTCGTGCCGGTTGGCACCGACACCGGGAAGGGGCCCTGCCCGGCGTTCACATTCGTGAGCGCCGAGCCGAGTATCTGGTCAGTGCCGGCAGCTGTGCCGGTCGTCGTGACGAGACCGTTGGCGCCGTTCCTGGCCACTCCCGTAAAGCCCAGTATTGCCCCCAGCGAGCGCGCGAAATCGTCGTTGACGATGACGATGCGCGCCTCGATGAGCACCTGGCGCACGGGGATATCAAGGGTTGCGACGAGGCGTCGAATGTCGGCCAGACGCTCGGCGGTGTCCTGCAGCAGAAGCGTGTTAGTGCGCTCGTCAACCGCGACGTTGCCGCGCGCCGACAGCAGCGAGCGCCCCGAAGACTTGATGAGCACCGCCATGTCGGCGGCCTTGGCGTAGTTGACCTGCAGGTATTCCGAGCGCAGCGGCGTGAGCTCCGAAATATCCTTCTTCGAGGCAAGCTCCGCCTTCTCACGCGACGCCAGCTCCTCGGAAGGCGCCACGATGATGACGTTGTCCTGGCGGCGTTTATCGAGGCCCTTCGTGCGCAGCACGATGTCGAGCGCCTGATCCCAAGGCACGTTCTGCAGACGCAGAGTGACGTTGCCGGTCACTGAATCGCTGACCACGATGTTCTGGCCGCTCGCGTCTGCGAGCAGCTGCAGCACCGCGCGCGTCTCGATGTCCTGGAAGTTCAGAGTAAGACGCTCGCCAGTGTACTGCGGTTTGTCATCCTGAGCGGCTGCGGCCTTGCGGCGCGGCTGCACCTCGACCACATATTGATCATCAGACTGATAGGCGAGCTGCTCGTAGTCGCCAGTCGCGTCCACCACGATGCGGGTCCCGTCGCCAAGGCGAGTCACGTCGAAGCCCGTGACCGGCGTGCCGAAATCGGTGGCGTCATAGCGGCGCATCAGGTTCTGCGGCAATTCGGCGCCGTTGAATTCCACGACGATCTGGTTGCCGATCTGGTGCAGGTTGATAGGCGTGTGCGGATCGGTGAGCTTCACAATGATGCGGCCGGCGCCGTCGGCGCCGCGGCGGAAGTCGATACTCTTTATGGATCGCGCGGCTGCGGGTCCCGCGGCCGGAGCGCTGGCAGGCGCCGTTGCCGCTGCGCTCATCGTGTGGGTGGCGGAGCCCAGCATCACAATGATGTTGTTGCCGTCGACGCGGGTGTCGTACGGCACGAGTTTGTCGAGGTTCAGAACGAGACGCGTGCGATCCTTGCCTTCGGCCGCAAGGATGGTATCGAGCCCCGCCGAATGCACGTCAATGCGCCGGGAAGGCAGCGCCAGCGTGATATTGGGCAAATCGAAGGAAATGCGCGCGGGATTGTCGATGGTGAACGACAGTGGCTGTGGCGCCGGCCCCGACAGCCGCATCGTGAGCTGCAATTGCTGGCCGGGCAGCGTTTGCACGTCGATGGCTTGGAGCTTCGCCGTCGCATCGGCGGCACTCGCTGCTGCGCTGCAGAGCGCGCCGAGAGCGCAGGCGACCGTCAGCCACGCAAGCGTGGACAGGGTGCGGTTCGTCGGGCTGTGACGTTTCATTACTTTAAAGCTCCTGCAACTGCCGATTGACTACTCGTTCAGGCCAAGCGACGCGCGTCGCTCCATGTACCCGCCGAGGCCGTCGGGAACTATTTCAATCAAACTGATCTTGGCTGGGGAGATATCCGTGATTTTGCCGTCGGCCTGGCCCAAATAGTTGCCGGACACGACGCGGTGTACGAGGCCGTCCTTGGTCTGTACGAGGCCAAACATCTGGCCGGAAAGCTTGAGCGTTCCAACCATCTTCAAAGTGTCGAGCGAGAACTGTTCGAGGAACTCGCGATTGCGCTTGGAATCCGGGCGCAGACCCGCACCCGGGCCACCGGCTCCGCCGGGCTGAAACGGTGAACGCATCGTTCCGGCTGAATAGATGAAAGTCTCGTAGGGTTTGACTTCCGGCAGCGGCTCAACGCGACCGCCCGGCTCCTTCTTCGTCTCCTCGATGAAGCGCGCAAGATCGTTATCGGCGCTCGAGCAGGCGACGAGGCTCGCGTACAGCACACACGCGAAGAGCCCACAGGATCTGAAGAAAACGTTTTCGGATTTCATGTAGATAATCTCAAGCGCTGCGGCGGTTAGTTACCCGGGTGGTGCGACGCTTTCTGCTCTTTGCGCCGCTCCGTCTCCGCCGCTGCCAACTCCTCCTCGTCGAGGTAGCGATAGGTCTTCGCTGTGAGATCCAAAACGAGCTGATCGTAGCTGTCTTTGGATGCCGGCTTAATTTCGATGTCGCCCAGCGTGACGATACGCGGCAGCGCTGCGATACCGCTGACGAATTGGGCCAGCTGGTGGTAACCGCCGGAGAGCCGGATCTTAATCGGCAGCTCCGCGTAGAAGTCCTTCTTCACTTCCGGCGAAGGCTGGAATAGCTGCTCGTCAAGGCCGGCCGCGAGTCCCGTCTGCGAGATATCGACTAGCAGGTTCGGCACCTCGGTCTTGCCCGGCAACTGGCGTAACAGAGCGCCAAATGATCGCTCGATGTCTTTCAGCTGCTGTTTGTACACGTCAAGATTGACGGCCTTGGCATGTTTGTTGTGAAACTCGGTGCGCAGGGACTGCTCTTGCGCCTGTGCCGCCTGCAGCTCCGGATTCTTCGTCTGCCAGACCCACACGTAGCCGAGGACGAAGGCCACCACCAAGAACCAGATGGCGACGGCGCCAGCGCGAATGCTCAGCGGCCAGCGCCCCGGGTCGCGCGGGTCCAGCGCGCGCAGTTCCTCAAGAACGCTCATTGTGATCCACCTCTGCTGGCCACGACCTTGCGGCCAGGCTTTGCCGGCGCATCATCCGGGCCGCCGGTAGTAACCTCATCCGCGAACAGCGTAAAGCTTGACCCTGTGGTCTTCTTGTCGCCCGACTGCACCACTTCAAGCTCAGGGTTCTTCAGCCATTCTGAACCGTCAATATTGCGCATGAAGGCAGACACGCGCGTGCTCGACTGGGCGACGCCCTCGAATTTCAAGCGCGCCTTGTCCGTCTGTTTCACGCTCGTGAGATACACCCCGTCAGGCAGCGTGCGCACGATCTCATCAAACAAATGCACGATCTGCGGCCGCGAGCGCTGCAGTTTCTCGATAATTTCCATGCGCGCGATGAATTTCTGCTTGGCGTTCTCCAGATCGTTGATCTCCTCGATCTGCTTGTCGAGCTGCTTGATCTCGCCGCGCAGCATTTCATTGCGATGTTGTTGAGCATCGACCATCGAGCCCATCAACAGGTAGGCGGCGAAGGCGACGACGGCTGCGCCGATCGTGCCGCCGCCCAATGCCACGAGGAATGCAAGCTTGCGCTCGCGACGCTGCTCTTCACGCCAGGGAAGTAGATTAATACGCGGCATATCAGTCAAAACTCCGCAGCGCGAGGCCACAAGCGGTGAGCAGAGCAGTTGCATCGCGCTGCACGGCCTGAGCCTTGGCGCGCGAGGAGAGCTTCATCTGCCCGAGAGGATCGCCTTTTTCCGCCGCGATGCCGACGCGGCTCGAGATCACATCCGCAGCACCGGGGATGTTGGCGCAGCCGCCGCACACCAGGATCTTCTCCGGCTGTTCACGTCCCGAGCCTGAGGCCAGGTAGAACTGCAGCGAACGGCTCACCTGTTGCGTCATGTCATCGGTGAACGGATCAAGGACCTCGGCCTGGTAGTTACCCGGCAGGCCGCCTTCCTTCTTGGCGCGCCCGGCCTCTTCCATGGAGAGCCCGTAGGTGCGCATGATCTCTTCCGTCAGCTGCTGGCCCCCGAACGCAAAATCGCGTGTGTACACCACTTTCAGGTTGCGCAGCACGCTGAAGGTGGTGCTGCTCGCCCCGAAGTCCACTACCGCGATGGTGCGGTCGATGCCACCGTCGGTCATCTGGTGGGTCATCAGTTTGCAGGCGTTTTCCAGGGCAAAGGCTTCGACGTCGACGATCCTGGCGGTGAGGCCCGCGGCTTTGACAGCCGCTTGGCGCTGCTCGACGTTCTCGGTGCGGGTCGCGACCAGCAGAACGTCATTCGTCTCCTGATCCTTCTCGGCGGCGCCCAGCACTTCGAAGTCGTAGCTGACCTCGTCCATCGGGAAGGGAATGTATTGGTCGGCCTGCATCTCCACTTGCGCCTCAAGGTCGGCCGGGCGCAGGCCGCGCGGCATCTGGATGACCTTGGTGATGGCAGCATCGCCGCTGATGGCGACTGCAACCTCGGTGCTGCGAGCGCCGGCGCGCTTCACGGCACGCCGAATAGCCTCGCCAACCGCCTCGGCGTCGACGATGGCCTTCTCGTTGATGGCGTTCTGAGGCGTGGGTTCTGCGGCATAGGCCTCGACGCGATACTGACCCCCCGCCATGGCGATCTCGATGAGCTTTACCGAGGACGTCGTTATGTCCAAGCCCAGAAGCGGGCGATACTTACGTTGGAATAGGAACAATTTTATCTTCCCTTTTCAGTAAGTTACGCCCGAAAGCGCCCGCCCCGCGTTAATTACGCATGCACTATATATCAGCACAAAGTTAAATTGAACGTGAGACGTCTCACGGAATGGCAGGATTCCTGCGGCGCGACCGATTGCGCGAGCACAAATGTGCGCTGCGGCAGACTGCGGTTTTGCTGAGTTCAACGTTTTGTGTAGCGCGTGGTCCAAGTGCTGTTGGAGACACGAAACCCGCAGCCCTGGAATCCGGTGCTGGCAACGGCGGCGGGTATGCAGCTCGAACAAACCGGGCTTCCGCGCATAGTCCGCGATCGGAAGATGGTTTAAGGTTCGCGCCGGCAACCCCGCTGTCGTAGGCACCCATGTCCCGTAGACCGGAGGCTTTGCGTCCCCACCTTTCGGTGAGTTTGCCCTCGAAACGCCGCGTACTATGCATAGCGACCGCCGCTAGCGCAAGCCGATAGAGTCGCGATCTGTGAAACGGAATTATTTTCGAATACTGATAGTTACGGTGGGAAGTGTGCTCTTCGTCGCACTTCTTGGGGCTTATGCCCTGGCCGCAAGCTACGTGTATCTGGCCCCAGATCTGCCCTCGAGCGAATCCATGCGCAAGGTCGAGCTACAGATCCCGCTTAGGGTCTACACGCGAAACGGCGCGCTCATGGCACAGATCGGCGAGCAGCGGCGCATCCCGGTGACCTACGAAGAGATCCCGCTCATCGTCAAACAGGCCTTCCTCGCGGCCGAAGACGAGCGCTTCTTCACCCACCACGGCATCGACTTCCCGGGCGTCATCCGCGCCATCTTCGTGGATCTGCTCTCCGGCGATCGCACCCAAGGGGCGAGCACGATCACCATGCAGGCGGCACGGAATATGTTCCTCTCCCAGGACAAGACCTGGCGCCGCAAGCTGCAGGAGACTTTTCTTACCTATCGCATGGAGCACGAGTTCACGAAGGAGGAGATCTTCGGACTCTATTTGAATGTCATTTTCTTCGGCCAGCGCGCCTATGGAGTCGCAGCCGCGTCCGAGACCTTCTTCGGCAAGAGTCTTGACCAGCTCACTGTGGCTCAGGCCGCGACTCTCGGTGGCATTCCCAAGGCGCCATCGCGCTACAACCCGATCGTAAGTCCGCAGGCGGCTGCCGGCAGACGCTCCTATGTGCTGCGCCGCATGCTCGACCTGGGTTTCATCAATGCCGCGACGGCGCAGACTGCGAATCAGGAGCCCATGCTCGCGCGCGCGCACGCTCCTCTATATGACATCGAAGCTCCAGATGTAGCGGAAATGGCGCGGCAGGACATCCGCACCCGCTTTGGCGCGGGGGCGGAGAACGCCGGCTACCGCGTCTACACCACCGTCGACGGCCGTCTACAAAGCGCCGCGGTCCGCGCGGTGCGGGTCGGACTCATTGAATATGATCGGCGGCACGGCTGGCGCGGCGCCGTGGCGCATAAGAATCTCGGCACGAAAAGCCGTCCAGAGGAATTCGAGGCACTCCTTGACCCCTACACCACGGTCGGTGACCTCTCTCCGGCGGTGGTGGTCTCGCTTGCCGACCGGGCAGTACGGGTCTACGTCAAGGCGCGCGGCCCGGCGCAGATCGACTGGGACGGCCTTTCCTGGGCGCGCCGCGAGGTGCGTCCTGACGTGCTCGGGCCTGCGCCGAAAAATGCGGGCGACATCCTCTCCCCGGGTGACATCGTTTTTGTGGTCACCGACGGCGGTGGCACGGCGCAACTTGCACAGCCGCCTGCGGCGCAGAGCGCGCTCGTGGCGCTTGACGCCAACGATGGCGCCGTCGCGGCGCTGGTAGGCGGATTCGACTTCTTCGCGAACAAGTTCAATCGTGCAACCCAGGCGCGCCGTCAGCCCGGCTCGGGGTTCAAGCCGTTCTTGTATTCGAGCGCGCTCGAAAACGGCTTTACGCCCGCCTCGGTGCTCCTCGACGCCCCCATCGTGATGGAGGGCGACGGTCTGGAAACCGCTTGGCGCCCCGAGAATTCGACCGGCAATTTTAATGGACCGATGCGGCTGCGCGAGGCCCTCGTGCATTCGCGCAATCTAGTCTCGATCCGTCTGCTGCGCGCGCTCGGTACCCCGTACGCAATAGACTACGTCTCGAAGTTCGGCTTTGACCGCGCGAGCCTGCCGACGAATCTGACCCTTGCCCTGGGCACGGTGCAGGTGACGCCGCTTGAACTCGCCGCGGGCTATGCCGTGTTCGCCAATGGCGGCTTTCGCGTGCAGCCCTACTTCATCGACCGCATCGAGAACGCCGCCGGACAGGTCGTGTGGCGCGCCGCGCCGCGCATCGCCTGCGAGGAATGTGCACAGCCGGTGTCATTGAGCGATCTGCCGCCGAGTACCGACGCCGCAACCGCCTGGCGCAATGCGGATGCGTTGCGCGGTGGGCCGGGTTTCCTGCCGCCCGCGCGCCTTGCCGAGCGCGTCATCAGTCCGCAGAACGACTACCTCATGACCGATATGATGATGGACGTGATCAAGCGCGGCACGGGGCATCGCGCGATGGCGCTCGGCCGCACTGATCTTGCCGGCAAGACGGGCACCACGAATGAGTCCAAGGACACCTGGTTCAACGGCTTTACGCGCGATCTCGTCGTGACCGTGTGGGTGGGCTACGACCAGGAACGACCGCTCGGCGAGAGCGAGGAGGGCTCCAAGACCGCTCTGCCAATCTGGATCCACTTCATGCGCGAGGCGCTGCGCGGCGTGCCGGAGCGGCGCCGTCCCATGCCCGACGGCCTCATTCAGCTGCGGGTCTCGCCCGAAACGGGAATGCTGGTGAGTGCTGAGAACCACGACGCGATTTCCGAGACATTCATGGTGGATCATCTGCCCACAGGCGGCACACCCGGGGAGGAAGGGACGAACCCCGCAAGCGTAGAAGGACCTGCACAGGCCGATCCTATTTTTTAAAAGTGAGCGAATCGCATGAACAAGCGACGTGCGGTGCGTAGCGAGAACCTGCGGCTTGCGCTGGCGCAGGAAGCCGCGCGTGTCATGGCGGAGCACGGGATCCGTGACTTTCTGGCGGCCAAGCGCAAGGCGGCCGAGCGCTTCGGCGTCGTCGATAGCGCGGTGCTGCCCAAGAATATCGAGATCGAGGCGGCACTCGCCCAATACCAGCGGCTGTTCGCGGCCGAAGCCCATGCCGAATCGCTCCTCACACAGCGCCACGCGGCGCTGCGGGCGATGCGCTGCCTTTCGGATTTCGCACCGCGCCTGGTGGGCTCGGTGCTGAGCGGCACCGCAACGCCCCACTGCGACGTGCAGCTGCATCTCTTCGCCGACCCCGCCGAGGCGGTCATGATCAATCTGATGGACCGCTCGATCCCGCACGAAGTGACCGAGCGCCGCGTGAAGATGAGTGTCGAGCGGGTACTCGCATATCCGGCGGTACGTTTCACGATTGATGACCAGGCCATCGACGCCACCGTATTCCCCGCCGACGGCATCCGCCAGGCGCCCGTGAGCCCGGTGGATGGCAAACCGATGCGCCGCGCCAACTTGGGCGAAGTGGAAGCTTTGATCGAAGAATCAGCCGCGCTGTGACATCGCGACGTAGTCGCGGCGCGTAGCTCCGGAATAGAGCTGCCGCGGCCGCCCGATCCGCATCCCAGGATCCGAAATCATCTCCTGCCAGTGGGCGACCCAGCCCACGGTGCGCGCGATGGCAAACATCACGGTGAACATCGAGCGCGGTATTCCGATCGCGCTATAGATGATCCCTGAGTAGAAATCCACGTTTGGATAGAGCTTGCGTGCGATGAAGTAGTCGTCCTTGAGGGCGATCTCCTCAAGGCGCAGCGCGAGCTCAAACAGTGGGTTATCCGAGCGCCCGAGCGCGGCCAAAACCTTGTGGCACATGGCACGGATGATCTTCGCCCGTGGATCGAAGTTCTTGTAGACGCGGTGACCGAAGCCCATCAGGCGAAAATGACTGGATTTGTCTTTCGCCAGGGCAAGAAATTTCGGGATGTGATCCACCGTGCCGATCTGCTCGAGCATGGCGAGCACGGCCTCATTCGCGCCGCCGTGCGCCGGACCCCACAGCGCCGAGACGCCGGCCGAAATCGCAGCGTACGGATTCGCACCGGTGCTGCCGGCGAGACGCACGGTCGAGGTGCTCGCATTCTGCTCGTGGTCTGCATGCAAGATGAACAACAGGTCGAGCGCCTGCGCCGCCACCGGATCCACCTTGTAGGCCTCGCACGGCACGGCAAAGAACATATGCAGCAGGTTACTGCCGTAGTCCAGATCATTGCGCGGATAGACGAAGGGCTGGCCGAGCGAGTGCTTGTGGGCAGCGGCGGCAATGGTCGGGATCTTCGCCACGATGCGATGCGAGAAGATTTCCCGGTGGCGCGGATTATAGATATCCATCGTGTCGTGGTAGAAGGCGGACATCGACGATACCACCGCCGAGACCATCGCCATCGGGTGGGCGTTGTGGTGAAACCCGTTGAAAAAGCGCAACAGGGTCTCGTTAATCATGGTGTGGTAGCGGATGTTTCCGGTGAACTCGTCGAGCTGCTTCTTGTTCGGCAGATCCCCGTGCAGCACCAGATACGCAACCTCCATGAACGTGCTCTTCGCGGCCAGCTGTTCGACGGGATAGCCCCGGTAGAGCAGCACCCCGGCCTCGCCGTCGATGTAGGTAATGCGGCTGTCCGTGCAGGCCGTGGCGCCGAATCCCGGATCGTAGGTAAAAATGCCCAGATCGCGCTGAATCGAGGAGATATCGACGACCGCCGGACCGATGGTGCCGGAGAGAACCGGCAGCTCGGATTTTTTTCCGGACTCCTCGTCGCGAAGCTCGAATGTCGCCGCGGTCATGATTGCTGCTGCATCCTGATGGGGCTCGCGATGGATCACGAACCCAAAGACAAGTAACGATCAGGGATACAGGGTCCGCAGAACGAAATCAAGGCGCGCGCGCGCCAAGAGAAGTCCCTTCAAATGGCCGTGAGCGGGCCGCGCGACGTTTGATCAGCGCGCGCTGGCGGGTGCGTATTTCTTGCGGAACTTGTCCACGCGTCCAGCGGTATCGACGATCTTCTGCTTACCGGTGTAGAAGGGATGGCAGTTGGAACAGACCTCGACCTGCAGATTCTGCCCCAGCGTCGAGCGTGTCGTGAACGCGTTACCGCAGGCGCAGGTGACCGCCATTTCCTTATATTCCGGATGAATCGCGGCTTTCATAGACAGCTCACAACGGTGGGGGACGCAAAAGGGCGGGGAAGTCTAACGGCACATCGAGCGCTTCTCAAGCGCCACGGCGCAGGCAGGTCAAGCAACTTGTCGTCACAGGGGAGGGCGCGCATTTCCTAGGTTCCTTTATCCACAGAAGCTGTGGATAAGTCTGTGGACTTATGCGTTTTTCAAGGTGCGAAATCCGGTCATAATTGCATTTTTGTTACATTGGCTAATTATTGATCAACACATTTCATACTGTTTTTTCAATGGGTTACAAGCATCTCATTCAGCAACTTGGTCGCTTTAGCACGTAATTTGCTCATTTGTGGGCAGCGTGCCCCCGGGCTGTGCATAAAGGCGGCCGATTGGCCCTGCGAACTGCCCTACGAAGCGGTTGACATTGCCGGAAGCTCGGTCGCTGCCGCACTTTCCGGCAGGAATGCGACGAGGACATCGTTCAGGAAACTAAACCCGTGCGCCGTCGCCCGGCAGCGCGCGCCATTCACCTCGATGAGTCCGTGCCGCACCAATCGATCGACCGCATCCGCCACAGTGTGCCAGGGCTTGCCGCTGCGCGCCTCGAACAACTCGATTTCAAATCCGTCAACCAGGCGCAGCGCATTCAGCATGAATTCGAACGGCACATCGCGCGCGGCGACTTTGGCGCACGTTTGTGGCACCGGAGATGAGCTCATATATCGCCGCGGCTCGCGCCAGTGCACGGTGCGCGTGATGCCGTGCTCTTTTCCCATGGAAATCTTGCCGTGCGCACCCGCGCCCACGCCCAGGTAATCACCGAATCTCCAATAATTGAGGTTGTGCTGGCACTCAAAGCCGGCGCGCGCGTAGGCGGAGACCTCGTAGCGTTCGAATTGCGCAGTGGCGAGCCGGCTTTGGCACGCCTCGAGGATTAGCTCAGCGCCATCGTCACTGGGAAGCGCCGGAGGATGGGCCGCGAAAGCCGTGCCCGCCTCGATGGTGAGTTGATAATGCGATAGATGTGCGGGATCGAGCGCGAGCGCCTGTTCAATGTCACTCAACGCCGCCGCCGCGTCCTGCCCAGGTAGGGCGTACATGAGATCAATATTGAAGTTGGCAAGACCGGCAGCGTGCAACTCCGCCGCCGCCCGCTCGGTCTCGAAGGGCGAGTGGATGCGGCCGAGGGCCTTCAATTGGCGCGCATCAAAGCTCTGGCCGCCCAAAGACACGCGATTCACGCCGGCGAAGCGGTATTCGGCGAAGCGTCCGCGCTCCACCGTGCCCGGATTCGCCTCGAGCGTGACTTCTGCATCGGCTGCGATGTGCAAATGCCGGCGTGCCGCGCTTAGCACCCGCGCGATGCCTTCCGCGGAGAAAAGACTCGGCGTGCCGCCGCCTAGAAACACACTCACGACGGGGCGCGCGCCGACCTGCGCGCTTTGGTATGCAATATCGCGCTCCAGAGCCTCGATGTACAAAGACTCGGGAAGCTCGCCGTGCAAAGCATGCGAATTGAAGTCGCAGTAGGGACACTTGGCGACGCACCACGGGAAGTGCACGTAGAGCGACAGCGGCGGCAAAGTCATGGTCAAAGCCCTGAGGCTAAGTGGCGCGCATCTGCGCGAGCAGCGCGCGCAGCGCGCGCGCCCGATGACTCACGGCATTTTTTTCACTCGGCGCAAGTTCTGCGGCGGTGCGCTCACTGCCAGCGGGCACAAATATCGGGTCATAACCGAAACCGCCCGCGCCGCGCGGCACTTGCGCAATGCTGCCCTCCCAGGCTCCTTCGGCGATGATCGGCTCTTGATCCGCCGCATCGCGCACGAAGGCGATGACGCAGCGATAGCGCGCACCGCGGCGCGCGGCGGGTACGTTGCGCATTTCCCTCAGGAGCTTGCGAAGATTCTCCTCATCGGCAGCTCCCTCACCTGCGAAGCGCGCGGAGCGCACTCCCGGCGCGCTGCCGAGCGCGTCGACCTCGATGCCGGAATCATCGGCAATTGCAGCCAGGCCGCGCGCTACTGCGGCGTGCCGCGCCTTGATCAGCGCATTATCCAGGAAGGTTGACCCGGTCTCCGGCGGCGACTCGATGCCGAGCTCCTGCTGCGGCGTCAAATCAAAGCCGAGCGGCGCCAAGAGAACCGTGAGCTCTGCGAGCTTGCCGGCATTGGAGCTCGCCACGATCACGCGCCGCGCCTTCACGGCGCTGGTGCCTCCAGACTCTGCACCTGCAGCGCAAATAATTGGCCGATGCCGCCCGCCGCAAGATTGAGCAGTGCATCGAGTTCATGGCGCCGGAACGCGTGGCCCTCGGCGGTACCCTGGACTTCAATGAAGGCGCCGCCGTTATTCATGACGACGTTCATATCGGTCTCGGCCTGAGAGTCTTCGGAATAGTCGAGATCGAGCGCGCAGGAGCCTGCGACGATGCCGACCGATATGGCGGCAACCTGTCCGTGCAGGGGACTTGCGGCGATGGCACGCCGGCGCACGAGCCGCTCGCACGCCTGTGCGAGAGCCACATAGGCGCCCGTGATCGCCGCGGTGCGCGTGCCGCCATCCGCCTGCAGCACGTCGCAATCGAGAGTAATGGTTCGCTCACCGAGGGCCTTCAGATCCACGACCGCGCGCAGCGCGCGTCCGATGAGGCGCTGAATCTCCTGAGTGCGGCCGCTTTGCTTGCCGCGCGCCGCCTCGCGCGCGCTTCTTGAGTGAGTGGCGCGCGGCAGCATGCCGTATTCAGCTGTGACCCACCCTTGCCCCTTGCCGCGCAGAAAATGCGGCACGGTTTCCTCGACGCTCGCGGTGCACAGCACGTGTGTGTCGCCGCATTCGATGAGCACGGCCCCTTCCGCATGCTTGCCGAAGCGGCGCGTCAGCTGAATCGGGCGCAGCTCATCGGCTGCACGTCCGTTGGGCCGCAGGCTCATGAAGTCCGAGACTCCATAAGGTTCAATCGCCGAGCCAGCGCAGCGCAGCAGCGGAGGTGTTGTCGCTGCCCGCGCCGCCGCGCGCCACCGACAGTTCACCCAATGCCAGCAGCGCCTCGCGCAGTCCGGCCCCCGGCGCCTCAAGCCGATCCGTCATCTCGGCGTCGCGCAAAGCACCCCACAGTCCATCCGTGCACGCAAGAAACACATCGCCCGGCTCGACCTCCTGGCGCTCGGTGATCGACATCTCCGGCAGAATCGGATCCCCGCCCAGGCAGGACTCGACGAAGTTTCGCATCGGGTGCATCTGCACTTGCTCCACCGTGATGAGCCCCTCACGCAACAGGAGTTCGACATGGCTGTGATCACGCGTGCGCGCGATGAGCTCTCCATTGCGGATATGGTAGACACGGCTGTCGCCGACGTGCGCCCACCACGCCGAGCGCTGCTGCACAAGGCACACGGCGCAGGTCGCGCGCGGTCGTTGCTCGAGAGGCAAATGCGTGCCGATCCTGACCACTTCTTCGTGCGCCCGGCCGAGTGTCATGTGCAAGAATCCCAGTGGATCGAAGAGCGGCTGCGGAGTGTGCCAGAAGCCCTCGAGCAGGACGCGCTGCGTAACCTCGGCAGCGCGGGCGCCGTCTGCGTGGCCGCCCATGCCATCGACCACCAAGAGGAGTGCGGCGTGTTCAGCCACCGCCGCAGTTACCCTGTCCTGGTTCTCTTCACGTGCCCCGAGAAGGCTAATATCGGCGTATTCGACCTTCAAGAAGGCGCCTTTGCATCTGTTAGACTGGATTGCAGTCTATATCCCCCGGCACATGAGCGTAAGCCGTAGAACAGCGCCCGCCACGCGCGCGCCAAGATCTCCCACATGATCACGAGCATGACCGGATTTGCGCGGCGCGAAGCCGCAGGACCCTGGGGAACGCTTGTCTGCGAGCTGCGCAGCGTGAACCATCGCTTCCTCGAAAGCGGTTTCCGGCTGCCCGACGAGCTGCGCGCCGCGGAGCCTGAGCTGCGCCAGTGCCTGATGCGCGAACTCAAACGCGGCAAGGTCGATTGCACGATCAGTCTGCGCTCGGCGCAGGGCGCGCACGGCACGCTCGAGCTTGATGCCGAGGCACTCGAGCGTTTGCTCGCCCGAGTGCGCGAGCTGTCGAGCGCAGTTTCTGCCGAACATACCGTGAATCTTCTCGACGTCCTGCGCTGGCCAGGAATCATCCGCGACAACAGTACCGTTGGCGAGGAGTTGCAGGCTGTCGCCAAAGCTCTGGTGGGAGAGACGCTTGCGGAGCTCGTTGCCGCGCGCACCCGCGAGGGTGAGCGGCTGCGGGAACTCATCGACCAACGCTGTGCCGCTCTTGCAGCCTTGGTCGCTCAGGTGCGTACGCGCTTACCCGAAGTGCAGCAGCGCGTGCGCACGAGGCTCGACGAGCGCATCGCGGAGCTTGCCGTGCAGGTCGATCAGGAGCGTCTCGAGCAGGAGCTTGCAATCCTTCTGCAGCGGCTCGATGTGGATGAGGAACTCGACCGGCTGTGCGGTCACATTGATGAGATCCGGCGTGCGACAGCGGGAACGGAACCCGCCGGACGGCGGCTCGACTTCCTCATGCAGGAACTAAACCGTGAAGCGAATACGTTGTCATCCAAGTCGCAGGATTTGGAGACCACGCGCGCTGCGGTGGAAATGAAAGTGATCATCGAGCAGATGCGTGAACAGGTACAGAATGTTGAATGAAGACTGACCTATCGAAAATTCGCGCGACCTGCGCCGAAGCCCAGCAACGCTGGGCTTTTTGCTTTTGCGGACGATACGCCCGTGTCCAGAGAGTGAGACTTGCAAAGGTCAGGACGTACAGGAACGCAGAGCCAACGCCCCGCCTGGATTTGGTGCCGCATGCTTGCCGAGCGCGTACCCCGGCCCTCTCGCAAGCGTCAGGCGATCAAGGATGAAGCTGCAGCAGAAACACCCGGGCGATCCTGACACCCGAACCGACCTAAGTAGCGGATATCTTAAGGATTTAGACGGGCTCGGCGATTTTCGAATGGTAGATGAAAGGTCAGCGGCGCGGTGGGCAATGGCTCACAGTAAAGCCAGCTATGTGTTGAGACACTGCGGCAGGTCATCAGGCCACTTTAGTGGCCGCGCCGAAGGTCTCAATGTGAAAAATGCGCTTCAAGCCGGGTTGACACATCGCCAAAACCCTCGGGCCGATGCCGATAGCTCTCCGCAGGAATTGGAGATCTTGGAGCCGTCGGCGCGACGTCGCGGCGCCGTCGAACCTGAGGTGGAAACGCATGGCCTCGTCCTGTCACCCATCAACGGTGCGTGGATTCTCGAAGGCAATCCGCTCGCGAGAGGCAAGCTCCTCTCAACCAGCACCGATGGCATGGCAAGCACCTTCATGTGGGATTGCACGGCCGGGCGCTTCGATTGGTATTACGAACTCGATGAGACGGTCTATGTACTCGAAGGCTCCGTCGTCATCAAGGACTCCACGGGCGAGCGCCGTCAATTAAGGGCCGGCGACTCGTTCCTGTTCAAGGCAGGAACGCACTTCGAATGGACTGTCGAAAGCTACGTCCGCAAGATCGCGTTTTGCCGTGTTCCTATGTCACGAAAAATCTTGGCGGCCAAACGGCTTTATCACGCGCTGAGGAAGTTCATCTAACGCACAGCGCGAGCTGCGGACATTTGGTCGCGCAGCCACTTGACTGATCAAAGTTGGAAGCCTGCGCTTTCGGTCACCCAACCTGCAGATATGATGGTCAAGTCCGCTGATCCCGGAATTGATCCTATCCCAAACACTCTAGTGCAATAACACTCCAGGCCCGCCTCGCGAGGTCTTCGCCGGCATCACCTCAGCATGCCACTCACATGGGCCATGCCATGATCGGTGAACGGAGTTTGAGAGAACCCGTGGCCATTCCACGCCGACATGGCGGGATCCACATGGTGTGTGAGGCCGGAACCCGCGCTGTGGCTGCCGAACATCGCCGTCGTCTGCTTGCCTATCACCCAAAATCGTCGGCGCAAGACGACGTCCGGTCGCCAACCGCTGCTCATCATTGCGGCCGCGGCTGCGAAGCCAATTCGCTGACATGGCTTTATGTAATGAGAACCGCTGCCAGTGCTCAGGGTCTGCTCATAATCCCGGTGGACGGCCCTGATCGAGCATCGTGCAAGAACGCGGCGCCCTATCCGTGTATGGCGCGGATGTCTCGCGTGACGAAATATTCAGCCAGTCTTTGCGTCGACGCATCCGGGTCCGCAAGGGCCACGTAGCCGTCGGGCCGCACGAGGTAGAGCGCGTTCTGCATAATTCCAGCTTCATCGCAGGCGGCTTGCCAGGGAAATGATTTGAACTGCAGAGCACGCTCGGCACAGAACTCGACGAGCTCCGTGTTTGGACTGCCGTAAACATGCACCTGCCATTTGAGTGTCGCAAGCGGCGCAAAGTTGCCCTGCGTCCCTGCACTCGCAACCCAGGGCAGGCGGTCGCCGCCTTTTATCCTGCCGGCCGCGCCACGGCTCAACGCACTGCCGCGGTAGTTGATGGTGATCTGGGATACGGTGCGAAAGGCAAACCTGCGGACGAATCCCAAGCTGAAAAGTCCGGGTGCGATCCCCGGCACGACTTGCGTGCGCACGAACCGGGCGAGCGCGCCGGGATTGATCACGCCCGCGAACACGCGGTCGGTCGTCGCGACGAGCCGGCGAGCGAACGCGATGCGCTCCGGCTCGTAGCTCTCGAGCAACCCGGCGCTCGAATTCTCCTTGAGCACCGAGGCGAGCTTCCACGCAAGATTGACCGCATCCCCGATGCCCGTATTCATTCCCTGGCCGCCGACCGGACTATGAATGTGCGCGGCATCCCCTAAAAGGAAAGCTCGTCCCCTGCCGAATGCGTTCGCGACGCGATGATGGACCCGGTAGGTCGAAAACCAGTTGACGCGCTGCACCTCGATCTTCAGGTTGCGGATGGCGAGATTCTGGATGTCTTCAAACTTAAGATGCTCGGGATCTTTCCCGGCATCGTCACGCACCGAGCCGACGAGACGCGCGCGCCCTTGCCCTTTCAGGGGAAATACCGCCAGGAAGTCCGCCACATCAAGATCGACGTGCAGATTGCCGTCCATCGGCGCACCTGCGGCCTCTACATCTGCCACATAGAACAGATGGTCATAAGTGCCGCCGGGGAAGCCGATATTGAGCACCTCACGCGTCCGCGAACGCGCGCCGTCGCAACCCGCAAGATAGGAGGCCGTACACACCTCTTCGGATCCGTCGCTCCTGCGCAGCGTCGCGCGCACTTGCCGCCCGTCATCCTCAAATCCGGTCAATTCCGTCCTGCGCTCGACTTCTACCCCGATGGCGCTGAGCCGTTCGATCAGAAGCCGCTCATGTTCGTCCTGCGGGAATATCATCGGAAACGGAAAGGGGCTGAGTCCGCGCCCCATGTCCCCGAGCGCAACGGTGGCGGCTTTGGCGCCCTTCACCCACAGATTGAGCGTCGCAACCTTATGGCCGCGCTCGACGATGGTCTGCGCAAGACCCACCTGTTGGTAGAACTCAAGCGTACGCGCCTGCACGGCAAGCGCCCGCGATGTGGTTCCGGGCTCGGGTGCTTTGTCGATCAGGCGTACCCTGACGCCCAATCGCGTCAGCCACAGCGCGAGCACCAGCCCCGTGGGGCCTGCCCCCGCAATCAGAACCTCATCGTTCCTCATCTCGAAAAGGATAGCGCACAACGGCATCGCGGCGATGAGGTCACGCACCCAGCAAGACGCGCCCTCGTTAGTGGCGCACGGCGCCGCCAGCGAAACGGCTCGCGTATTACACATGTAAGGTGGCCGCCGCCCACGGTGATGGGCCAGAATCCGCACGCTCGGAAGTTCTGGTCATGACGAGGGGAAGTGCGCGGTGGCAAAAATTCTTGCAGGCGAGGGTCCGCAGTATCCACAAGTCGTGGTCCTCTTCGGTGCGACGGGTGACCTCGCGCGCCGCAAGCTCTGGCCAGGACTCTTCCACCTGGCGAGTGCCGGGTTCATCCCGGGGTGCCGCATCATCGGCGTGTCTCTCGAAGAGCTGGACGTCGAAGCCTTCCGTGCCGTCGTGCGCGGCGCACTCGATGAGTTCTCCACGCGCAAGGTCAATGCTGCCGACTGGGATGCCTTCGCCAAGAATCTCGCTTACGTGCCCCTCGCCGCGGGCGCGACCGCCCTTAAGGTGGCCGTAACGGCTGCGGAGCAGGCGTTCAGCGGCGAGAGCCGGCGACTGCATTATTTGAGCGTACCGCCGAATGCTGCCTTGTCGGCGGTGCGCCTCCTCGGCGAAGCCGGTCTCGTCGAGCGCTCCCGCATCATCATGGAAAAGCCGTTCGGGACTGACCTTGCGAGCGCGGTATCTCTAAACGCTGAACTGCACAAGGTATTCAACGAAGCTCAAATATTTCGCATCGACCACTTTCTCGGCAAGGAGCCGGCGCAGAACATCCTCGCGTTCCGCTTCGCCAACGGACTCTTTGAGCCCATCTGGAACCGCAATTTCATCGATCACGTGCAGATAGACGTGCCGGAAACGCTGGGGCTCGGCAAGCGCTCGGCGTTCTACGAATCCGTGGGAGCGTTTCGCGACATGGTGGTGACTCACCTTTTTCAGATTCTGGCGTTCATGGCGATGGAGCCGCCGACGGCGCTGGAGCCTGCGCCCATCAGCGAAGAGAAGAACAAGGTGTTTCGCAGCATGTTGCCGCTCGCGCCGAGCGACGTGGTCCGTGGCCAATACACCGGCTATCGCAGCGAGGAAGGTGTCGACCCCGAGTCGGACACCGAGACCTTCATCGCATTGAAGTGCTCCATCGACAACTGGCGCTGGGCCGGCGTGCCGTTCTACCTGCGCACCGGCAAACGTCTCGCCGAAGGGCAGAGGATCATCTCCATCGCATTTCGCGAGCCGCCGAAGAGCATGTTCCCCGCCGGTTCTGGAGTGAGCGCCAAAGGGCCGGACCATCTGACATTCGACCTGGCGGACGCTGCGAAAATGTCCCTGTCCTTCTACGGCAAGCGTCCCGGCCCAGGCATGCGGCTCGACAAACAGAGTCTGCAGTTCGCGATGCATGAAACGGGTCTCGTCGGCGACGTGCTCGAGGCCTACGAGCGATTGATCCTCGATGCAATGAAGGGCGATCGCACTCTATTCACGACCGCCGAGGGCATCGAGCGGCTTTGGGAAGTGTCAACTCCTCTTTTGAAAGCACCGCCGCCGGTGCGGCTCTACGCGCCGGGCTCTTGGGGCCCGAATGCCATTCATCAACTGGTCGCCCCGAGCGCCTGGCGGCTGCCCTTCGAACGCGTGTGGCGAGATCCCAATCGCGTGGGCAGCTGACGGCCTGCTTGCAAATCAACATTTCCGTGGCGCGACTAACCTCAAAACGCCAACGTTAGCGCGCCTGCTCAGGAACGGATTCGGAAGAGGCCCGTCAAGCTCCAAAAGACGCGCGTTTGGCCAGCAATGCGGCCGTGTACCCTATTCTTGCGAGCAAGCGCTGCTGCTGCGTCTGCAGCGCGACTTCACGAATCCGCAGTGACCGATTTGCGCAAAAGCATGCGCCTTCCGCACTATCATCACAGGGTGCAAGCTTGGGGTTTGATCGCGACGCGAGGACTGGTTTGAGCATGGCGTCTCTCACCGAGGAACTGCGTGCCGCCGTCGGGGCAGCAAACGTGCTCACGGCGCGCGAGTCTTGTATCGCATTTGAGTCCGACGGCCTGACCGCCTATCGGCATGTGCCCGACGTCGTCGTCCTGCCCGGGGATGCTGCCGAAGTGCAGGCCGTCATGTCGATCTGCCAGCGCCTGCGCGTACCGGTGGTCGCACGTGGCGCCGGCACCGGCCTCTCCGGCGGCAGCCTGCCGGTTGCCGGAGCCGTGCTGCTGGTGCTCGCGCGCCTCAACCAGATCTTAGAGTTTGCCCCACGCCGGCGTCTGGCACGCGTGCAACCGGGTGTCACCAACCTCTCCATTTCAAAAGCGTGTGCCGCACACGGCCTGTTCTACGCCCCCGACCCGTCTTCGCAGATTGCCTGCTCGATCGGCGGCAACGTCGCTGAGAACTCCGGTGGCGTGCATTGCCTGAAATACGGCATCACCCTGCACAACATTCTTGAGATCAAGGTCGTGACCGCCGCGGGCGAGCTCCTGGTGCTCGGCTCCGAAATGGGCGAGGCGCCGGGTTACGCTCTGACCGCGCTTCTTACCGGTTCCGAGGGGATGCTGGGCGTCATCGTCGAGGTGACGGTAAAACTGCTGCCCCGACCCGAGAGAGTCGAGCTGGTGTTGGGCGCATTTGACGACATCGGCGCCTGCGCCCGTGTCGTGGGCGAGATCATCTCCGCGGGGATCATTCCGGCCGGCCTTGAAATGATGGACGGCGCGGCGATCTGCGCCGCCGACGCCTTCGCCAAATGCGGCTACCCGACGACGGCGCAGGCGCTGCTTTTGTGTGAAATAGACGGTGGCGCTGCCGACGTCCGCGAGCAGCTCGAGCGCGTCATGAGCGTCATGCAAGGCGCCGGCGCGATTTATCTGCGCGTGGCGGCGGATGCCAGCGAGCAGCTGCGCATGTGGTCGGGACGCAAGTCGGCATTCCCGGCCGTGGGTCGCCTGGCGCCCGACTACTACTGCATGGACGGCACGATTCCGCGGCGGCGCCTGCCCGAGGTACTGCAGCGCATCGCCGAGTTGTCCAAGGAATTTGCGCTGCCGATTGCCAACGTCTTCCACGCCGGCGACGGCAACCTGCATCCGCTCATCATGTTTGATGCCGGCAAGGCTGACGAGCTCAAGCGCGCGGAAGAGTGCGGCAATCGCATCCTCGAGCTGTGCGTGGCCGTGGGTGGAACCGTGACCGGAGAGCACGGCGTCGGAGTCGAGAAGCTCGGACCCATGTGCGCGCAGTTCGGCGCTGCGGAGCTTGAGATGTTTCACGCCGTCAAACATGCGCTCGACCCGCACGCACTCCTCAATCCCGGCAAGGCGGTGCCGACGCTCGCTCGCTGCGCGGACTACGGCGCGCTGCGTGTGCACGGAGGGCAGATGCCATTTGCGCACCTGCCGCGGTTCTAAAACATGGAGCGCGATGCGACTGCCGAGCTCACGGAGCGCATCCAAGCGGCCTCGGCCGCGCGTACGCCGCTTGAGCTGCGTGGCTCGGGATCGAAGGCGTTTTACGGCGGCCCGATCTGCGGTGCGCCCCTTTCGCTGCAGGAGCACTCGGGGATCGTCGACTACGATCCGCAGGAGCTGGTGTTGACCGCTCGGACCGGCACACCCCTAGCGGATATCGAGGCGCGCCTCGCCGAGTGCGGTCAGCATCTGCCCTTCGAGCCGCCCCACTTTGGCTCACGCGCAACCTTGGGCGGCATGATTGCCTGTGGATTGTCGGGGCCGGCGCGCGCAAGCGCCGGTCCGCTGCGCGATTACGTGCTCGGCGTCCGCGTACTCACGGGCGCCGGGCAAGTGCTCAACTTCGGCGGACGCGTCATGAAAAACGTCGCAGGGTACGATGTGACACGGCTCATGGTCGGCGCCTTGGGCACGCTCGGCGTGCTCTTAGAGATTTCATTGAAGGTCATGCCGCAGCCACCGCGGCAACTGACGCTGACTTTTGCCATGAGTGCCACGCAGGCGATCGGCCGCATGAACGACTGGGCAGGCACGCCGCTTCCGGTGTCCGGGACCTGCTGGGTCGACGGACAATTGTATGTGCGCCTGCACGGCTCGACCGCGGCTCTGGCTGAAGCCCGGCGTCGCATGGGCGGCGAGGAGTTCGATTCGGCGCGGGCTTTCTGGACGAGCATCAAGGAGCATACGCATCCGTTTTTTCTGGGAGCGGGGAGTCTGTGGCGGCTGACGGTCCCGGCCGAGAGCGCGCTATCGGACGTGCCCGAACGGATGCTTCTGGAATGGACGGGTGCGCAGCGCTGGCTCGTAAGCGATGACGCGCGGGTGGACCTGCACGAGCAGAGCGTACGCGCCGGCGGCTTTGCCACACTCTTTCGCGCACCGCAGAAGGATCCCGCTGCGGCGGTTTTTGCGGCGCTGCCGGCCGCGCTCATGCGCGTGCATCGCGAGCTCAAGAGGACCTTCGATCCGCACGCCATTCTGAACCCGGGGCGTCTGTATGCGGATCTTTGAACGTGCATACTGAGCTCAGCGCAGAGCTTGCGCACTCGAGCGCCGCGCAGCGCGCGAAGGCCATCATCGGCAGCTGCGTGCATTGCGGCTTTTGCCTTGCGACCTGCCCGACCTATCAGCTCCTGGGTAATGAGCTCGATAGCCCGCGCGGACGCATCTATCTCATCAAACAGATGCTCGAGGGCGCTGCCGTAAGCAAGGTCACGGTGACTCATTTGGATCGCTGTTTGACTTGCCGCGCCTGCGAGACCACCTGTCCCTCCGGCGTGCAGTACGGACAATTGCTCGACATCGGACGTCAAATGCTCGAGGCCCGGCCCATCCGCAGCCCGGGCGAACGCCTGGTGCGCAGGGTATTGGGCGCCGCGCTGTCGCGCCGTGCGGTGTTTGCCGCCGCCCTGCGCGTCGGGCAATGGCTGCGGCCGATCCTGCCGCGGGCGCAGGCGGCGCGCATCCCCGCGCGTGTGCGCGCGCAAGAGATGCCGCAGCCGGCACGGCATGCGCGCCGCATGGTCATGCTGCAGGGCTGCGTGCAGCCTGCCCTTGCGCCGAACATCAATGCCGCGGCCGCGCGCGTGTTTGACCGCCTGGGGGTGTCGCTCGTCACGGTCAAAGAGGAGGTCTGCTGTGGTGCCTTGAGCCATCATTTGGGCGCAACCGAGCGCGCCCTGCAGCAAGCGCGCCGCAATGTGGATGCGTGGACAGAATTTCTCGACGCCGGCGCCGAAGCCATCGTCACGAGCGCGAGCGGCTGCGGCGTGATGGTGAAGGATTACGGCGAGCTCTTGCGTCAAGAACCGCGCTACGCCGAGCGCGCCAGGCGCGTGAGCGCGGCCACGCGCGATCTGTGCGAGGTGCTCGGCGTCGCCGATGTCGCAGCCATTGCCGCCGGTCGGACCCGCGACCTAAGATCGCGCATTGCCTGGCAATCACCCTGCACGTTGCAGCATGGACAGAAACTCACGGCGCGTGTCGAACCGCTGCTCGAGAGCGCCGGGTTTACACTTACGAGCGTTCGCGATCCGCATCTGTGCTGCGGCTCGGCGGGAACGTATTCGCTCCTCGAGCGCGAGCTCGCCGTGCGATTGCGCAGCGTCAAACTCAGCACTCTGCAGGAAGGCAGGCCTCAAGTGATCGCGACCGCCAATATAGGCTGCCTGCAGCACCTGGCCGCGGCGGCCGAGGTACCTGTCAAACATTGGATCGAGCTCATTGATGAGGCGAGCACGCCATGACGAGTGCCGATGCCGACACGGGCGCGGCGCGCGGACGGCTTTTCGTCGTCGCCGCGCCTTCGGGAGCCGGGAAAACTTCGCTCGTCAAGGCGCTTCGCGAACGGCGGCCGCAGCTGTGCCTGTCGGTCTCGCACACGACCCGTCCCGCGCGTCCAAACGAGCTTCACGGGCGCGAGTATTTCTTTGTTGCCGTCGAGGAGTTTCGGAAATTGGCAGCCGAGCGGGCGTTCCTCGAGCACGCGCAGGTCTTCGACAACCATTACGGCACCGGACGGGCGCGGGTCGAGGCTGACCTCGCTGCCGGTCGCAGCGTCATTCTCGAGATCGACTGGCAGGGCGCGCGCCAGGTGCGCGCCTCGCTGCCCCAGTGCGTGACCATCTTCATACTGCCGCCGTCGCGCGACGCGCTCGAGAAGCGTCTGCGCGAGAGGAGAACCGAATCGGATGCTGCGATCAAGCGGCGGCTACGCGACGCCGTGGGGGATATGTCGCATTGGAAGGAATTTGATTACGTCGTCGTTAACGACGATTTTGCAAGGGCGCTCGAGGATCTGACCCGCATCGTCGACTCGCGCGGGGAGCAGCTGCGCGCGGATCGGCCGGCGCTCACGCCCCTCATCGCAGAGCTACTGGCCTGACTCCCACTCGTTCGCTATAGTGGCAGACCTTTCGCGCCCACCGCGGCGTTTCATTTCAAAGCTTTAAACATGGCCCGAATTACCGTCGAAGACTGCCTGCACAACGTCGAGAACCTCTTTCAGCTCGTTCTCCTCGCCTCCCAGCGCGCCCGCCGCCTGGCGAACGGCGCCGAGCCCACGCTTGCCTGGGAAAACGACAAAGCAACCGTCGTCGCCCTGCGCGAGATCGCCGCGGGCAACATCACCGCCGAAATGCTCCGCGAGCCCGAACCGCCGCCCCAGAATCCACTGCCCGAGATGGAGCATCAGTCGACGTTCCGAGCTCCACAGTTCGGTCTCGGAGACTGACCTCTAGCGGAGCGATCCCATGGACTACGCGTCTTCGCTCCTGGGACTGCTCCCCGGCGGAAGGCGCACGCCGGGCCTGAAGGAACTCATCGCCACCGTCGAGTCCTACCTGCCGACCGAGCAGGTCGAGCGCATCCGCCAGGCGGCCGAGTTCGGCGCCTCGGCGCATCAGGGTCAAAAGCGCCTTTCCGGCGAGCCCTTCATCGCCCACCCGGTTGCCGCAGCCGCCATTCTCGCGGACCTGCATCTGGACCCGGACACGATCATCGCGGCCATTCTGCACGACGTCATCGAGGACACACCGACGCCGAAGGACCAGCTCACGGCGCGCTTCGGCGCAGATGTGGCCGAGCTCGTCGACGGCGTCACCAAGCTCGATCAGATCAAATTCAAAAGCCGCGAGGAAGCGCAGGCCGAGAGTTTCCGCAAGATGCTGCTCGCGATGGTGCGCGACCTGCGAGTCATCCTCGTGAAGCTCGCGGACCGCACCCACAACATGCGCACCATCGAGGCGATGACGCCGCTGCGGCAGCGGGCGATAGCGCGCGAGACCATAGACATCTACGCGCCGATCGCCGAGCGCCTGGGGCTCTACAACATCAAGCTCGAGCTCGAGGATCTGGGCTTTCGTGCGCTCTACCCGCAGCGTTATCGTGTCCTGGAACGCGCGCTGAAGCGCGCCCGCGGCAACCAAAAGGAGTTCCTGCAGAAAATAGAACGGCAGCTGCAGGCGGCGCTCATGAAGAATCACAGCGCCGCGCGCGTCGAACGGCGCGAGAAGCATCTCTACAGCATCTATAAGAAGATGCGCCGCAAACGCGCGCTTCTCAATGAGATAGTCGACGTCTATGGCCTGCGCGTCATCGTCGAGGATGTGGACACCTGCTATCGGGCCGTCGGCTGGGTGCACGGCGTATTCAAGCCCATGCCGAACCGCTTCAAGGACTACATCGCCATTCCGCGCGTGAACGGCTATCAGTCGCTGCACACGACGCTGTTCGGCCCGAACGGCGTGCCGCTCGAAGTGCAGATCCGCACCGAGGACATGCATCGGGTGGCCGAGTCGGGCATCGCCGCACACTGGAAGTACAAAACCGGCGGCGATGTGGAGAGCATGCAGCAGGAGCGCGCGCGCGAATGGCTGTCGCATTTGGTGGCATTGCAGGAGGGCGGCAGCTCCGAAGAGTTTCTCGAGAGCGTCAAAGTCGACCTCTTTCCCGACAAGGTCTATGTGTTCACGCCGCGCGGCGCCATCCTGCGCCTGCCGAGCGGCTCGACCGTGGTCGATTT
>Ga0302180_10000506_pt1 | contig 31919 bp, 24 predicted proteins | sample I_Palsa_E3_2_FD_200575 | JGI IMG/M metagenome (GOLD analysis project Ga0302180, IMG submission 200575) | Peat permafrost microbial communities from Stordalen Mire near Abisko, Sweden - I_Palsa_E3_2 | ecosystem: Environmental > Terrestrial > Soil > Palsa > Peat permafrost | place: Sweden...
GAATTCTGGGCACGCGTGAGTCTAAGCGTCTGAGCCAGTGACAGGCAGTTTCTCATAGCTCCGGCGAACATGAATCGTGCACGTATGCAGGAACGGACGGCAATTGTCCTGCCTAATTTCAGCCGCCGATTAGCTTCTTCCCGGTCCTACAGAGTGCTGGGCCTCCTTACAAACTTGTAATTGTGTAGAAAGGTTCTCGCCATGTCCTTGATGCCTAATCCCTGCACAGCATGCGCGATCACCTGATCCAGCACCGGAAGATGATTTAAGAGGAACCTGCCCCATGACCTATAATTCCGCGTCAGCGACCGAAGAACAGAGATTTGACAACCTAAAGTACCGGTCTAACCCGGGTTTGGCATCCTCATCGGAGGCGGAACCCATTTCGTCACATGGCGTCGCCAATGCCGCGTCGCAGACCCTGCGCGACGCTGTGCAAAAACATTCGGCGTGGGTTCGTCCCCTGCGACAGGAAATAGCTCAGGTCATTGTCGGTCAAGAGCGTCTGATCGAACGGTTGTTGGTTGGCTTGTTAGCAAATGGTCACATCTTACTTGAAGGCGTGCCGGGCCTAGCCAAGACACTTTGCTTAAAAACATTGGCCAGCAGCGTCGCTCTCAACTTCAAGCGGCTGCAATTCACCCCGGACATGCTGCCGGCTGACATTGTCGGCACAATGATCTTCAACCCTCAGGACGGCAATTTCCGCACGAAGCATGGGCCGATTTTCAGCAATCTTATCTTGGCGGACGAGATCAATAGGGCACCTGCCAAGGTGCAGAGCGCGCTGCTGGAGGCCATGCAAGAGCAGCAAGTTACGATTGGCGATGAGACCTACGCATTACCCAATCCGTTTCTCGTTCTCGCAACACAGAACCCTCTGGAACACGAAGGCACGTATCCCCTTCCAGAAGCGCAAGTGGATCGGTTCATGATGAAGGTCGTAATCAGCTATCCGACTCGACTCGAAGAGCGCGCGATCCTGGATGCCATGGCCACGACCGAACCGTCCTTGAGCGTTCGTCCGGTCGTTTCCCGCGAACAGATCCTAAATGCCCGGCACGTCGTAAACAACATCTACGTTGACGACAAAATCAAAGACTACATCGTGGAGCTGGTGCTGGCGACGCGACCACCCACCGCGGCCTCCCTGAATCTCAATGGTTACATTCAATACGGTGCGTCACCGCGCGCCACGATCAATCTTACGCTCGCCGCGCGCGCCACCGCGTTCCTCAATGGCCGCCACTATGTGACCCCCCACGACGTTAAGTCGATCGCTCTGGATGTCCTGCGACACCGCGTGACTGTCAGCTATGAGGCGGAAGCCGCAAATGTCACATCCGAGGACGTCATCCGCAAGATTCTGGACACGCTTCCCGTACCGTAAGAAGCACCCCCGCATAACGGAAGCACGCACATGGATGCAAACACCAGCACCGCGATCCGTAGTCGGATGCGGCAACTTGAGATTCGCACGCGACGCCTGGTGAACGACAGCCTCGTCGGGGAATATCAATCTGTCTTCAAGGGACGGGGCATGAACTTTGATGAAGTTCGCGAGTACGTCGCAGGCGACGAGGTGCGGACGATCGATTGGAATGTCACTGCGCGCGCTGGGCGGCCGTTCGTAAAGAAGTTCACCGAAGAGCGCGAACTCACCATGCTCCTGGTTGTGGACATTAGCGCCTCGGGCATCTTCGGTTCGGGCGCGCAGAGCAAGCGCGATCTCGCCGCCGAGCTCGCCAGCGCTCTCGCCTACTCTGCCATACGCAATAGTGACAAGGTTGGCCTGCTTCTCTACTCCGATCGCATCGAACAGTACCTCCCGCCTAAAAAGGGGCGCCGCCACATTCTGCGCGTCGTGCGTGAGATTCTTTGCCATGAGCCGCAGGGCCGGGGCACCGATGGTGTGCGGGCACTCGATGTCGCCTGCCATCTTCTGCATCGGCGTGCAATCGTGTTTATGATTTCGGATTTTCTATCCCCGGGAGATCCCGACCGCGCTCGGGCTGATCTGCGACGGGCACTGCGCCAGGCCAATCGACGGCACGACGTCGTCGCCGTGCACATTGAGGATCCGCACGAAAGGGTGCTCCCCAACGTCGGAATGCTCGCGATTGAAGATGCGGAAACGGGCGAGGTTGTCGAGCTGGACACGGCCAGTCCGGACGTACGCGACCGCTTCAACCGGCAGGCGCAGGAGCGCTCAGAGCGCCTGGTCAGTGATTTGCGCTCAGAAGGTGTCGATACGTTGCAGCTCGATACGGGTTCGCCCTATATGCCCGCCCTGCAGAGATTTTTTAAAAACCGCGAGCGCCGACGAGCATGAAGTACCGAACTGCCTCAAGGCTGCGACTTGCACTCGTTGGCGCCTTTATGATGGCCGTGCTTGTCATTGGCGCTCCTGCCTTTGCCGTGACGCCGAACGCAGGCGCATCGGCCACGTCGGTCTCGAAGTCCCCCGATTCAGCGACGGACATTCGCGACATTCGGGGCCCCATACCCCTCCCGTCGGCGTGGCTTTGGACCGCATGTTTGGCCGGCGGAGTGATGGTCGGACTGGTTGCTTTTGGCGCTTGGCGGTGGAATCGACATCGACGGAGTATCGCTGCGCAGCTGCCATTCGAGTTGGCGCTGGAGCGTTTGCGTGCGGCCCGCGCGCTCATGCAACCGACCACCGTGCGCGAATTCTCGATCACCGTGTCGGATATTGTTCGCTCTTATATAGAGCAGCGCTTCCAAGTCATGGCCGCGCACCGGACGACCGAAGAATTCCTCCACGATCTTCTGCAAATCCCGGACGAGGCGCTCGCTCGCCACCGCGCCTTACTCGCGGTGTTTCTGCGGCACTGCGACCTCGCCAAATTCGCCGGCTGGACCTTGTCCGCCGAGGAAATGGAAACCACGTATGAGAGTGCCCGTATTTTCTGTGTCGTGACAGGAAAATCCGATCCATCAGCGAAGCCGCGCGAGGTGACGCACGCACCACGCAGCAAGGAACCCTATGATTCGCTTTCTGCAGCCTGACTGGCTCTGGTTACTCGCGCTCCTGCCCGTGGCGCTGCTCTGGCGCGGTCGAATCGGAGCGGTCGCCGCCGTCGAATTTTCCGATGTCGGTCTTGCCAGGCGGGTGGCCCGCTCCACCCGTAGTCGTGTCGGCCGTCTGGCATGGTGGCTGCCGGTCCTCGCCTGCGCGTTCATGATCTTCGGCCTCGCGCGCCCTCAATTTGGCGAAGGCCACACCGAGGTCACGACGAACGGCATCGACATCGTGCTCGGTCTGGACGTTTCCGGCTCGATGCAGGCCCTGGATTTCAAGCAGGGTGATCAGCGGGTAAACCGAATAGCGGTCGTCAAATCCGTAGTCTCGAAATTCATTGATGAGCGCCCGAATGACCGCATCGGCCTCATCGCATTTGCCGGTGCGCCGTATCTCGTCAGCCCACTCACCCTCGACCACGATTGGCTACAGCAAAATCTCGAGCGCATCCAAATTGGCGGCGTCGACGATGGTACGGCCATCGGTTCAGCAATCGCCGCCGGCGTCAATCGATTACGCGGCACACCGGCCAAGTCCAAGGTGATGATCCTACTCACCGATGGGGTGAACAACACCGGCAAGATTTCGCCGATCGCGGCGGCTGAGGCTGCCAAGGCGTTGGGCGTCAAGATTTACACCATCGGTGTCGGCGTGCGGGGCGAGGCGCCCATGCCGGTGAAGGACGATTTCGGCAATACACAGCTTGTCATGGCCAAAGTGGACGTCGACGAAAAGACGCTCCAAGCGATTGCCGCAGAGACCGGCGGGGCTTTCTATCGAGCAACGGATACCGGCTCATTGCAGAACATTTACGAACAGATCAACCGTCTCGAGAAGTCCGCGCACACCGTCAAAAAATACGAGCACTACCAGGAACTGTATTCCTGGGCGCTGATCCCAGCACTTGGGTTCCTCGGTCTCGGCCTCGGACTGGGCCAGACGCGTCTGCGGAGATTGCCATGACGTTCGCTCAGCCTCTTTGGTTGCTCGCCGGAGCTGTCGCTTGTCTAGGGATCATCTGGATGTGGCGGCGCTACGATGTGCGTCAGGGGACTGCGCTCGCGACGTTTGTCGCAGAGCACCTGCGAGCACAGCTCACCACCTCGCTTTCAGTCGTGCGGCGGCGCGTAAAACGTGGGCTATTCCTGGCGGCTCTCGCGCTTCTCTTTGTCGCGCTCTCCGGACCGCAGGCTGGGTACCAATGGGAGCAGGTTACACGCCGCGGCAACGACATCATGTTTGCCGTCGACACTTCGCGCAGCATGTTGACTCCCGACGTGAAACCCAATCGCCTCGCGCGCGCAAAACTCGCGATTGACGATTTCATTGGTCGATTGGACGGTGATGCGATCGGCCTCGTGGCCTTCGCAGGTACTGCGTTTCTGCAGGTCCCCCTGACAACCGACTATGAAGCATTTCGCGACTCCATAAACACGCTCGATACAAACGTCATTCCACGTGGTGGCACGAACATCGCAAGCGCGATTCGTGAGACGCAGAGCGCGCTCGACCAGCGCACCGGCAGCGACAAGATTTTAATCTTGGTCACCGACGGGGAAGATCTTGCGGGAAATGCGTTGGTCGCGGCTAAGGCTGCGGCTCAACAGGACGGCCTCAGGATTTACACGGTTGGAGTTGGCACAGCGAACGGCGACCTCATTGCACTACCGGCAGATCAGGGCGGCGCGTTTGTGAAGGACCCCGCGGGCAATGTGGTGAAGTCGCGGCTCGACGAGTCTGGCCTGCGTGCCATTGCGGCGGCCACCGGAGGATCTTATGCGCCCCTTGGCGCTGAGGGTCAGGGGCTCGAAGCAATCTACAGGCAAGCCCTTGCGCCACTCGTCAAGCATGACCTCGCATCGAGTCAGCGCAGAGTCTACACACAGAGGTACCAGTGGCCGCTCGCTGCAGCGCTAGCGCTGCTGCTCGCAAGCGTACTGATCGGCACCCGGCGGAACATCCAGGGGAGATATCCTGCCGCATCCGTCGCATCGACCGGGCGGCCGGTGTTGTCGGGCGGTGCAGCGTTGTCTACTCTAATGCTACTGCTCCCTGTTCACCCCGCGAACGCCTCGACTACAAGCGCAAATCAGGCTTACGCAAAAGGTGACTACATCAGAGCCGAGCGAGATTATGCCGCAGCGGTAAAACAAGATCCTAAGGCGCCGGCTCTACAATTCAACCTCGGGACGGCCGCCTATAAAGCCGGACGCTTCGATGAAGCGGCGCAGGCATTTCAGGCATCCGTCGGCGCCATGCAGAGCGCAAATAAGAAGCGCCTGGAAGAACAGGCGTATGCCTATTACGACCTCGGCAACACGCTGTACCGAACCGGGCAAAAAACCGAACAGAGTAATGCGCAGCAGACCATTGAGGGCTGGACCCGCGCCGTGAAGGCCTATAACGTCGCGCTGCAGCTGCGCCCCAATGATGCCGACGGCAAGTTCAATCGTGACCTCGTGCAACACAAATTGGAGGCCCTGAAGAAAAAGCAGTCGCAGCAAGATCAGCAAAAAAAGTCAGGCGGCGGTGCGCAGCAGCAAACGCAGTCCGGGAATTCGCAAACCAAGGACCAGAAACAGTCTCAGCGGCAGGCGCAAAATAAAACTCAGCAGAATGGCGCGCGGGGCAAGGACCAGAAACAAGCTCAGCAACAGCCGGGGCAACAGGCGCAAAATGAAGCTCAGCAGAAGGGTGCGCAGGGCAAGGACCAGAAACAAGCTCAGCAACAGCCGGGGCAGCAGGCGCAAAATGAAGCTCAGCAGAGGGACTCGCAGACGCAGGGTGCGAAGCCATCTCAACAGCAGTCCAATCAATCGGCGCAGAACAGTAGTCAGCAACAACCGTCTGCGCCGAACCCTGGCACCTCGCAGCCACAGAACCGCTCAGAATCACCCGGTCAAATGGCTCAACAGCCCTCGCCCGCTGCAGGTCAGCCACAGCGTGCGCATCAGGGCAGCGGCTCGGATCGGCGCGAGGATAAGGCTGCGCAGCTTGCCGATTCCCAACATCTCCCGGGTGAGATGAGCCGTGACGAGGCGCGCGAGCTGCTGGATTCGGTGAAAGACGAAGAACGTCGACTTCCCACGATGCCGGTCGCACGCAACGGCGCTAATGACACCTCTTCGGATGAAGCGGTCAAGGACTGGTGATGAAACTGCTACACCCAAGTCGCCTGCATCTTCAGCTGAGTGTAATTGCCGCGCTCCTCCTCGCGGCTGGAGCCGCATACGGCGCGCCGAGCGTCACTCAGCAGATTGAACCTGCCGAGATTGCCCTGGGCGAGGCTGCGCAGCTCACTATTGCTACATTAGGCAATACGCAGACGCCAATTGCGCCACCTGTCATCGCGGGCCTGGAGTTCGTGGCCGTCGGCCAGTCGAGTCAGATGGAATCCATCAACGGCCAAACCACCTCCAAGAACTCGGTCACTTATCAGGTGATTCCACAGCGGGCAGGGATCTTCACGATTCCCGGCCTCCTTGGCGGATCGCCACCTCTGGTACTACGGGTCCTTGCTAGCGGCGTCTCGGCAGCGTCGAGTAGCCCCGGTGCATTCAGCACTTTACCTGCGGCTGGAAGCGCGATGGTCGCGAGCGCAACACACCTGACGCAGGATGGCTCGGCATTCGTGCGGCTGCGCTTGCCCAAACACCAACTTTATGTCGGCGAAAGTATGCTGGTGGACATCCAAGTCGGACTGCGAGATGGCTTGGTTGCCACGCTGAACGGTCTGCCCTCGTTCGCCGGAGATTTCTTTACATTGAACAATCTTTCAACTAAGCCAGAGGAGGCGCAGGAGATCATCGGCGGGCAACCGTTTACAGTGCTGACTTGGCACAGTGCGCTCGCTGCCGTAAAGCCCGGCACGACGTCGCTCACGATCGATACTCCACTGACGGTACGCATGCAAACGATGCGACCTGCTGCAGCAAATCGTTTCCGGGACCCGGCCCTCAACGATGTCTTCAACGACCCGTTTTTCCAAAACTTCTTCGGTGGTGGTACCACAGAAAAGGAAATCACTCTAACAAGCCCCCCGGCGACGATTAGCGTAATGGCTCTGCCTACGCAAAACCGCCCCGAGGGCTTCACCGGCGCCGTGGGCCACTTCAAGGTTAGCAGCGAGCTCTCAGCCGCCAGCACCACAGTCGGGGATCCTCTGACACTACGACTGCACGTGTCTGGCGCCGGCAATTTTGATCGCGTGCGCAGTGCCATGCTCGGCAGCGTTGACGACTGGAAAACCTACCCGCCGACGGCGACCTTCACTGCGGCTGACGCCACGGGCTACCGCGGTGAGAAAGTATTCGAGCAGGCCGTCATCGCAAGAGAGCCTGGCACTAAAATCCTGCCCGGGCTGGCATTCAGTTATTTCGACCCGGACGCCGGCCGCTATGAGACCGCACTCACACCGCCTGTAAACGTAACGGTCATGGCCGATGTCGCGGGCAAAGCCGCTGCCAATTCCCTGGCGCAGAATGTCGGCGCAGGAACGGCACCTGCCGTTCCGTTCGTAAGCCCGGGCCTGAGACCCGATCACGCCGACACCGGCAATTCGGTGGCGTCCTTGGTGCCACGATATTTTCAACCGCCGTTCCTGGCCGTCCCGTCTGCTCTGGCACTCGCATTCATCGGCGCCTGGTTTTGGTTGCGTCGCCGTGAACAAGCCGCGAATGACGGTGACGCGGCGCTCCAACGCGCTACCGCGCAGGCCACTGCAACGTGGCTCGCTCAAATGGATACCGCTGCTGCCGCGCGCGACATACAGGTCTTTTTCAGTTCGGCGCGCTCAGCCCTACGGCAGGCCTTGGCCGCGCGGTGGCAGGTCGCAGCTCAAAGCATAGGACTCGAAGACATTGATGCGCATCTGGGTCCTGACGGCAACGATGTCCGCCAACTCTTTGCCCGCGCGGATGAGGCGACCTACTCGGGTAGTGATGAAGATGTCGGTGATCTTGCGCACTGGAAGCAGGTCGTCCTTCGCCAATTGAAAGAGAGGCCGACACAATGACCGCTCGCATGACCATCGCTCTCCTCACTCTCGCGCTCGGCGCGGGTCTCGCGCACGCGGCAACCGCCGTGCCGCCCCCAACAAGCGCCGGATATTCCGCGCCTCGCCTCTTCAATCTGGCCAATGCCTACGCCCGCGATGGCAGGCCCGGGATGGCGGTCCTCAACTATGAGCGAGCCCGCTTGCTTGCACCGAATGATCCTGACATCCGCGCGAATCTGCGCTTTGTGCGCACAACGGCCACGCTACCGCCGATTACCGGTACTTGGTTCGAACGTCAAGCGAGCAAACTTGCGAGCCCCAATGCCCTCTTCTGGTTCGGCTGCGCCGGTGTGCTGATGGTTGGCGTGAGTCTCCTACTCTCGCGCCAGTATCCGCGACGGCGGCTTGCGCTGGGCGCCTGCACCGCTGCCGGCTTCGCGCTCATGGCCGTCACGCTATGCAATGCGCTTGCCATATGGCCGATGATGAGTGAAGCGGTGGTCATTGCGCGCGCGACTCCGGCCCGGGTTGCCCCTGCGTCAATGGCCGACTCGCTGATGACGTTACGCGAGGCACAGATCCTGACGGTGGACACGGAGCTCCGGGATTTTACGCTCGTACACACCGACATGGGCCGCAGCGGCTGGGTCGCAACCGCGGATATCGCGCGCGTGGTGCCGCGCGCAGGCAAGGGCATAGTCGGCTTTTGAAGTGACTCATAGTCCTACTCGCGCTGCCATGCATTGCAAACCCTAGGACGCGGGAAGAACAACGGTGAATGCCGCTCCCCTGCCTGGTTCACTGTCGACCGATACTGCGCCGTGGTGCGCCTCGACAATTGCTTTAACCAAACTCAAGCCAAGTCCCAATCCCCGTTGCGTCCGACTTTTGTCGCCGCGATACATCCGGTTCCAGATGAGCGGTTGTTCGGCCGGCGGAATGCCGATCCCCGCGTCGCTGACGCGAACGGCGATAGTTCCGTCCGTCGTGGCGCACGACAGCCTCACCGAGCCGCCGTCCGCGGAATATTTCAATGCGTTGTCCAGTAGATTGGCGAAGACCTGCCGCATACGCACCGCGTCTACTAAAGCTTCACAGGGCGTCGTAAAGTCGGTTGCAATCGAAATGCGCTTTTCTTCCGCCACCATTTGGTAGAGATCTATTACACCGCCAAGCAGTTCGTTAATCGGCGTGGGGGTACGGTGCAAGAACATGACGCCCGATTCGGCTTCCGTGATATCCATGAGAGCCGTGAGCATCGTGAGCACCTGATCGGATTCCTCCACGCAATCCGCTAGGGCCTCGCGCGCCGCTGAGTCGGGCGTTTGTTGTACGGCGAGTTCGGCAGCGCCCCGAAGGCGCGTGAGTGGTGTGCGCAAGTCGTGTGCCACATTGTCGAGCGCCTGACGCATCCCTTGAATCAGCGCTTGGTTCTTATCGAGCACGCGGTTGAACTGGTGCGCCAGATCCTCCAATTCGGTTCGATCCTTGGTAGTGGACACACGAGCCGAGAAGTCGCCGGTATCAATAATCGCGCGTGCGGTGGCGACCACTTCTCGCACCGGCTTGGTCGCCCGATGGGCGAACAACGCCCCGCCCAGCACGCCGAGCAGCAGCGTGGGTGTCATTACCGCCGCAAAGTTTCGGCGAAAGGGCTGCAGGACCGACTCTCGGTTTCTAGTGCTGCGGCCGACTTCGAGTATCGAGTTGTCCGGCAATCGCAATGATGCAATGGTCAGGTCACTTTCCTCATCCCGTGGTATCCGTAACCACACCAGGTGTGACAGATCACCGCCCGGCTGCAGCGCCGCAGCGTCAAATTGGACCCAATCGTCAGGAACGTTCATCAGCAATACAGTTCCGGCGAGCCCCGCTACCCGAACAAAGAACGATCGAGTCTTATCAGCTTCGCGAGCGCGTTCGACAAACTCCTGCAAGGCCGCAAGACCACCATTATCGTACACGGCCGCATAAGCACGGAGGCGCGTCTCGATAATTTCGTGGTCATTGTGTTCCAGCGCCGCAGCCAATAGGACGTACAGAAGACTGAAGAGAACGCCGGCACTAAGGGTAAATGTGGCGGCGTACCAGAGGCTTAGGCGAACCGTGAAACTTCGAAAGAAACGTCTAGGAAGCTTTGAGAACATAGCCTACTCCCCGAATGGTCTGAATAAGCTTCACCGGAAAGTCCTTGTCCATTTTCACGCGCAGGCGATGTACCAACACATCCACGACATTGGTCTGCGGATCGAAGTTGTAGTCCCAGATGTGCTCTAAGATCATGGTTTTGGTGATCGGCCGGCCCGGATTCCGCAGCATTAATTCGAGCAAGGCAAATTCGCGACTCTGCAACTCTATTGTCTGCCCTGACCGAGTGACCTCGCGACTAAGCAAGTCCATCGTTACATCTCCAGCGGACAACTTGGCAGGTTCCGCAACGTGCGTAGCGCGTCGAATCAATGCCTGAACACGCGCCAACAGCTCGGAAAACGCAAAGGGCTTGGTTAGATAATCGTCCCCGCCGGCCTGCAGCCCTGCGACGCGATTTTCCACACTTGCCTTGGCGCTTAGAATGAGAACCGGGACGAGATTCTTTTCGTCGCGCAGTCGGCGCAGGAGCGAGAGCCCGTCCAGCTTCGGAAGCATGACGTCAAGCACCGCAGCATCGTAAGCCACCGTGCGAAAGTGGGACAGCGCTTGATCGCCGTCGGAAGCGCAGTCCACGGAAAAACCGCTTTGCTTCAGTCCATTTACGACAAAGGCAGCGATTTTCTTGTCATCTTCAACGATGAGTACGCGCATCGATCAATTCCCGTTCCAAGCCGCAACTTAACACTGTTACAAACGAATACGAATGACCGCAGCTAAAATGCCAAGCCAGCACCTACAGACCTGGAAACGCAGGGCAGCCAGCTGATCCGATGCCGTTAGAGGAAGCGCGCGGGGTTTGCAACCCACGGCCCACCCTAACCCACCTCCAAAGGTATCTGACTTCTCCCAGCAGCGTGGTGTTGATGTGCCCCTCGGAGATGCATGCTTTTCGTCCCGCCGGTCGACAGCGGTGCTGCTTTCCCGAAGAACGCGTGACGTCGGCGCGAAGCGGGTTTAATCTTGGCTACCTATAAAACGGATACCCCGGATCGCCTGCGCGGGCGCCGTGAAGCTCTAGGCTCAGCGAACGGTGCGTCAATAATAACTTTGAGGAGTTCGCGTGATGACTAAATCCCAATGGCTTGCGGCGAGCGTGACTGTCCTGATTGCCTTCGGCTGCACAAGTCAGAAAGAACCGGCTGAACGCGCCGTGGCGAATATCAACGCGGCGCTCGCGAGCGCACACGATGCTGCAGCGAAATATACGCCCGACGGACTACAGTCTGTCGAAGCACAGGTTGACACACTTAAGGACAATCTCTCCAAGGGCGACTACAAGAGGGTGCTCGCAGACGCGCCGGCGGCTACCACCGCCGTAGCCAATCTACAGCAGGCCGCCATAGGCAAACAGGAGGAGGAGGACACCAAGCTCGCACATACAAAACAGCAATGGCGCAGCTTTAGCGCTGATGTGCCGAAGATGGTCGCAGCGATACAGTCGCGCGTCGACGAGCTTTCGAAGTCGCGGCGGCTGCCTAAGGGAGTCAGCAAAGCGTCGTTCGAGTCGGCCAAGGCGGGTCTCAGCTCGCTCAAATCAGCATGGACGGAAGCCACCAGCGCGATTGAAAAGGAAGACTATGCGGGCGGCGTCGCCAAGGGGCAGGCAGTCAAGGATAAGGCTGCCGAAATCATGCACGAGCTCGGCATGACATCGAGCTGATCCGAGTCATTTGAGGCGGCGCCAGCGACGAGGCGACGCGTTTATGAGGCGATTAGAAAAGCATGCCCATCCGGGTCGCGCATTGAACGCACCGTGGTCCGGCCGTCTACCGTGGTTGAACTCTTGGCAAGCTCGAAGACAAGATGCGAACTTGCGATATCGTTGCTTCTTAGAGTTGATGTGGGGCGTTGCTGCATCCCGCGGTAGCATAACAATTCGAGATGTGGGGTCGCGCAGCGCGGCGAGAGCGCCGTGACATCAACCTGGGCGTCGGGAACGTCATCTAGCCTTTGCTGCTCACAGCCATGATTGAAAGAGCGCGCGGAGACGCTCAACCCGAGATTTTGGTAAAAAGCGATACTGGCGGCACTGTCGGAGATGCTGATCGCAGAGTGATCTATGCCGAGACAAATCTCTTCGGGTGATACGCGCTGCCAATTTGAACGTGCGTCGCCCGGGAATGCCAGCAATTCAAGGGGGTGACCTTCTGGGTCACGGAATTTGAACGCAACGACCCCGCCCGACGATGCAGGCAGGCGTTCCGGGCCGCCGGTCGAAATCGGAGTCCAGCCTGCAATGGCCGAGAGCCGTTGGAATGCCCGCGTCATGTCAGCAACCACAATCGCAAAATGCTGGAATACAAGATCGGACGATGGCAATGCGCGCGGATAAGGTTCCCCCGGGAAATCGAATTGCAAGAGTTCGATGATTTCTCGTCCAAGATTGAGCGTGATTCGATCCGCGCCACCGGTTGCACACATCAGCCGCTCGAAGTCCGGGCCGCCGAGGCGGTCTGTTGCGATCGGCCGACAGCCGAAGGCTGCTTCATAGAATTTGGCGGCGGATTTGGCATCGGCAGTGGTGAGGCCGAAACGGGCGAGCCTACCGATGCGCGATGCGTCGGCGGTCATGGCCGCGCTGCGCCCCGGCGGTTGAGGAAAATCGCATAAAGGGTGTGCGAGCCTCCGATGAAAAGTCTGTTCCTGAGCAATCCTCCGAACGCCAGATTGGATACTCGATACGGGACGAGGATCTTGCCCAGCAGCTTGCCGTCCGGAGCGATGCAATGAACGCCGTCGGCCGCGCTTGACCAGAGGTTGCCTTCGTCATCGACGCACATCCCGTCTGCATAGCCCGGTTCTATTTTGTGAAAGACATCGCCGCCGCGCAGGCCGCCGTCCGGCATCACATCAAAGACCCTAATATATTGCTTGGGATTGGCCGAGGTCTGGTCGCCGGTTTCGGCGACATAGAGGCGGCGCTCGTTGGGCGAAAACGCAAGGCCATTTGGACCATCGAAGTCGCCCGCCGCCACGGCGATATCGCCCGTTTGCGGATCGACGCGGTAAAGCGCGGGTGGTTGCTCCGAAACCTGCCGGCCGCCTTCATAGTCGCTTTGAATACCGTAGAGCGGATCGGTGAACCAGATCGAGCCGTCGGACTTGACCGCGACATCGTTCGGTGAGTTGAGGCGCCTGCCGTCGTGCCGGTCGACCAGCCGCGTGACGGAGCCATCCAACTCGGTCCGAAACAGGCACCGCTCGCGGTGCGAACAGGAAATCAGCCTCCCCTGCACATCCCGCGTCTGTCCATTGGCGTAAGCCGATGGCGCACGATAGACCGAGACCCCGGCGTCCTCGATCCAGCGCATAGTGCGGTCGCGCGGAAGGTCCTGAAACAGCAGACATTTCGCGTCACCCATCCAGACCAGTCCCTCGATCCAGCGAAATCCCCCGGCGAGTTCCTCAAGCGGCGCGTTGTCGAGGACGTAATGGGCGAATCTCGGATCGATAATATCGACGCCCTTCATAGGTTCACCGGAATGCGCATGGAGAGAACGGCGCGGGTCCATCGTCGAGCTGAATAACCATCAAAACGGCGGGTGCGTCGCCCACCGTTCCCGAACGATGGCCCAGTTTACCGTCTACCTCGCGGCAATTCTGGTCGCCGCCGAAAGATAGCTCCCCCGGTCCCATCTCGACACGCGTGCCGTTCATCGACTCGACGAACCAACGTCCGCAGAGCGGGACGATCCATTGTGGCTTGGGATTCTCATGCCATGTGCCGATCCAGCCGACAGGTAGAACAGTCACAAGAGTTGTCATCTGCCCGCTCAATCTTTTGCCCTGCCACTGTGGATCGGCGGGCGGCTTTATTGATTTCAGATCGAACTCCGTCATCGCGCATTGTGTCTGGCGGCTCACACCCTCGGCATCCGTCCACAGATGCCAATAGTGTATGGTCGGCTTCGCGCTCACTGGATTCCACTCCGAACAGTTGCGTAGGGTTGCGACGAAGCAAAAGGGTGGTGCAGAAATTGCTGAACACCCGAACCGTTGGATCCAAAGGCAAGCAGAAGAAAGCCTCCCGCGAGTGCCGCGTTTTTCAGAAAGTCCCAGAAGACATCCCTGCCGTTGCTCGCACCCTTCAGCCGAAAGTCGGGCTTGGTCCAGAACTGCTTCCACAACAGCGCCGTGAGCAGGCAGTAACCGGCCAGGATCAGCGCCGCCAATCGGTCGGCGACCCCCGTCACAAGCGCAAGCGACATAAACACTTCAATGAAGAAGCCACCGGCGATCAGAAGGATCGCGAACAGCCTGTTCGGAATCGCCTGAGATGCTTGGCTGATCGCCACTTTCAAATTCAGGACCTTGTCCAGCGCGCTGAAGGGCAGAAACAGAGCCACCATCAGACAGCGTATGGCGAACTCGATCAGGACAGTGAGCATCGGGCGCCTCCTCCAACACGAACCGCACAAACCCCTACTTTCCATCCGGTGCGTAATCGCAGCGCGCGCGCCGCGCAGGCTCGTCGATCAGCCGCGCCCCACGATCGTAGGTCGCGTATCGCCAAAGCCATTGCACAGCGACCAAGAGGCGATGCTGAAAATCTGCCAGGAGATAGATATGGACCAGTGCCCACAAGAGCCATGCGCACACGCCCTTCAGGCGCCACCGTCCGAAGTCGAATATGGCGCACTGCCGCCCTACGATCGCTGCATTGCCGCGATTGTGGAACACGAAGTCCCGCGTCGCAGCGCCATCAAGAATTTTTCTTACGAGCGACCGTCCAAGATAATAGCCTTCCTGCTTAGCCACTTGCGCAAGCCCCGGTAAAGGCTTGCCGGCCGTGTCAAGAACCAGCGCGACGTCACCCAACGCGTAGACATCTGGCAAGCCCGGAACGGAGAGATCGCCATTGACCTTTACCCGTCCGCTCTTGTCAGTCGCTACGCCAAGCAGTTTAGCGACTGACGATGCCTCCACACCTGCAGCCCAAATCGCAACGCCGATCGGTAGGGTGTCACCGCCCGCCATAACGCTAACCCGTGATATGTCCTTGACGGCGCAATTTACCCGCACTGTCACGCCCAAGCTCTCCAGCTTGCGTTGTGCATAGCGCGCGAGTTCCTCAGGAAAGGCGGGGAGTATTCGCGGGCCCTCTTCCAAAAGAAGAACGGTGGTCGATTTTGCATCGATACGATGGAAATCCTTCGCAAGCGTATATCGCGCGAGCTCCGCAATAGCCCCCGCAAGCTCGACGCCACTGGGGCCGCCACCAATGACCGCGAACGTCATCAAACGCTTGCGCTCGACCGGGTCGTCGCTCATTTCTGCCTGTTCAAACGAAAGAAGCAACCGGGATCTCACTCTGCGCGCGTCGGCGATGGACTTCAGACTGGGGGCGAACTCGGCCCATTCGTCGTGACCGAAATAGGCGTGTGTCGCGCCAGCCGCGAGCACCAAAATACCGTAAGGAATTGATTTCCCATCCGCGAGCGTCACACGGCGCAAAGCGACATCAATGCCCGTCACCTCCCCCAAAAGCACTTCAATACTGGCAAAGCGACGCAGCATCCTTCGCACAGGTTCCGCGATGTCCGCCGGCGATAAGGCCGCCGTTGCTACCTGATAGAGAAGCGGCTGAAATAGATGATAGTTTTGCTGCTCGAGCAGCGTCGCACGTACACCGGCGGCGCCGAGTCCGCGCGCAACTTGCACGCCCGCGAAGCCGGCGCCAATAATGACGACATGTTTTTTCTGACCAGTCTTGGTCATGACGCTGGCAGATTGTTTGGCAGATAGGACATCGCGCTCTCAAAGATATACGTTCGGGCGGCCAAATGGTGCGAAATTAGCCTACCCGGGCTCTTGAACCCTTCCCGCGATACAATGAAAGCAGTCGGAACCTTTGTGGCTTACACGAGTTTTATATAGTTATAGCTGCGGCAGCGGCCCGGTGCGTATGCGCCTCACTTCCTCCGACAGCCCGGAATACTCAGCCTATGTCCGATCACAAGCCTTTGGCCCGACAGAAAGCGCTCGTAACCGGGGCCAACTCCGGCATCGGCAAGGGCGTCGCGATAGCGCTTGGCGCGGCGGGCGCAGACGTGGTTGTAAATTATGTCGAGGGCGACGACGCCGCGAACGCGGTAGTGGATGAAATCCGCCGGTCCGGCAGCAATGCCATCGCGCATAAGGCTGATATCTCCGCTGAAGATCAAGTTGAAACAATGTTCGACCGCGCCGTGCGCGAGTACGGAACCATCGACATTCTCGTCAACAATGCCGGCCTGCAACGCGACTCCCCTTTCGCCGACATGACCCTAGAGAAGTGGAACAAAGTCCTCGGCATCAATTTAACCGGTCAATTTCTGTGCGCGCGGTCGGCCATTCGCGAGTTTCTCCGCCGCGGCGTTGTTCCGTCCGTATCGCGCGCGGCGGGAAAAATCATTTGCATGAGTTCCGTGCATCAGGTGATTCCGTGGGCAGGGCATGCAAACTACGCGACCTCGAAAGGCGGCATAAAATTGCTGATGGAGAGCATGGCACAGGAGCTCGCTCCCAAGGGCATTCGCGTCAACGGCATCGCACCCGGCGCAATACAGACGCCGATAAATACCTCCGCCTGGGATACACCAGAGGCGCTCAAGAGTTTGTTGACACTCATCCCCTATGGACGGATCGGACTGCCCGAAGACATTGCACGGGCCGCCGTTTGGCTAGCATCCGATGATTCCGATTACGTTGTCGGCACGACGCTCTTTGTTGACGGCGGCATGACGCTCTACCCGGGCTTCTCGACCAATGGTTGACGGCGTTGGCGACACACTATGACGTCGTCATCATCGGGAGCGGTCCGGGCGGCGCGTCCGTTGCGCAGCGCCTTGCGCCAACCGGCAAACGCATCCTGCTGATTGAGCGCGGTGATTACCTGCCACGTTCGCGTGCGAATTGGGATTCACAGACGGTGTTCGTGGACGGTGCCTATCAGGCGGATGAGACCTGGTACGACAAGGATGGCGAGACCTTTCATCCCGGCCTGCATTATTATGTCGGCGGCAATTCAAAGGTCTATGGCGCAGCGCTCTTTCGAATGCGCGAGCGCGATTTCGACGACGTCCGACATAAGGACGGTGTTTCTCCCGCCTGGCCTCTCAAGTATGACGTGTTTGAGCCCTATTACGCCGAGGCCGAGCGACTGTTTCACGTTCACGGCCAACGTGGCGAGGATCCGGGCGAGCCGCCTTCAAGTGATCCCTTTCCCTATCCGCCTGTTTCGCACGAGCCGCGTATCCAGGCGCTGCACGATGCTCTGGTGAGCGACGGGCTGCACCCGTTTCATCTGCCGCTCGGCATTCTTCTGGACGAGAAGGACGGCAAAGTCACGCCCACCAGCACCTGCATCCGTTGCGACGCGTTCGACGGATTTCCCTGCCTTCTCAACGGCAAAGCGGACGCGCAGGTTATGTGTGTCGATCCGGCGCTCAAGTTGCATTCCAATTTGACATTGCTGACCAACGCGTATGTTTCCAGGCTTGGAACGGACGCCAAAGGCCGTACCATTACGGAGGTCGCCGTGACGCGCAACGGCAGCGAAGAGCGCTACTCGGCCGATATCGTAGTTGTCGCTTGCGGGGCGCTGTCGTCCGCGCTGCTTCTGCTGCGTTCCGCAAACGACAAACATGCCAATGGTCTCGCCAATGGCTCTGGCCAGGTCGGCCGCAACTACATGCGCCACAACCAGTCCGTCCTGATGGCTCTGATGCGCGAACCCAACAACACGGTATTCCAGAAGACGCTGGCTATCTCGGACTTCTACTTCGGGTCGAACGATTGGGACTATCCCCTCGGCCTCATACAGATGTGCGCCACGTCGCATGGCGCGCAGATCAGGGGCGAAGCGCTCCCGAGTTGGCTGGAATGGGTGCCGAAAATGCCGTTCGCCCAGATGGCGCGTCACTCAATGGATTTCTGGCTGTCGAGCGAGGATTTGCCGCGGCCGGAGAATCGTATTCGATACGACGGCAAGCGCGTCGTTCTGGACCTCACCGAAGGCAATATGGAAGCCCATCACCGGCTCAAGAAAAAGCTCAAGCAAATACTGAGCAAAGCCGACGCACATTCGATCCTGCTGGAGCGCAGCCTTTACTTGGGAAGCGACATTCCGATCGGTGGCACGGCACACCAGGCCGGAACAGCCCGCTTCGGCCTCGATCCCGCGACTTCGGTCCTCGACCTCGATTGCAAGGCGCACGAAATCGATAACCTTTATATCGCGGACGCCAGCTTCTTTCCGTCGATCGGGGCGGTCAATCCCACGCTGACAATCATCGCCAACGCGCTGCGTGTAGCGGACCGAATCAAGGATCGGCTAATGTGACGGCTACGTTCTCCAGTGACCTAAGCGGGCGCGTCACGGACTTTCCTCATTTCTGGGAACATACGGTCGGCAGCGGCCACGCAACGCTCGCTTTGCGCGCCGATTGGCGAGCGCAACTAAAGCAAGCTCATGACGATCTTGGCATGCAGCATGTTCGCTTTCACGGCATTTTGGGCGACGACATGGGTACGCTCGTTGGCGAGGGTGACAGGTTTTTCTACTCGTTTTTCAACACCGACCAGATTTTCGATTTTCTTCTTTCAATCGGCATGAGGCCCTTTGTCGAATTGAGTTTTATGCCGTCCATCCTGTCATCGGGCGATCAAACGATTTTTCACTATCGCGCCAATGTCACGCCCCCAAGGGATTACGCGCAGTGGGCCGTTCTGATCAGAAAGCTCGTGGGCCATTGGGTGGAGCGCTACGGATTGGGCGAAGTGCGGCAATGGTTCTTCGAGGTCTGGAACGAGCCGAACCTGAGGGCGTTCGGCAGCGGAAAGCAGAGCGACTATTTCGAGCTGTACCGCTACACCGCGGAGGCGATCAAAGGCGTCGACACGATGCTCAAGGTCGGCGGCCCGGCGACGGCGGCCAACGCCTGGATCGACGATTTCCAGAATTTCTGCAAAGCGAACAACCTGCCGGTCGATTTCATCAGTACGCATCACTATCCGACGGATGCGTTCGGCAAGCCGGGTGACGACACCGTAACGCAATTGGCGGACAGTACCCGCAGCATCCTGCGCGAACAGGTCCGCGATGTGCGAAAGAAGGCTGGCGATCTGCCAGTTTATTACACGGAGTGGTGTACATCCTCCAATCCACGCGATCCGATGCATGACGATCCCTATGCTGCCGCGTTCATTGTCAAAACAGTCCTTGAAGCGAGCGGGCTAGTTCAGGGATACAGCTATTGGACGTTTTCGGATATCTTCGAGGAAAACTATTTCCCTTCGGTACCGTTCCAGGGCGGCTTCGGACTGCTGAACATTCACGGTATCGCCAAACCGGCCTACCGCGCTTTCCAACTGCTGCATGAACTGGGCACACAGATGCTACCGGTGGAAGGCAACCATGAAACCGTCGATGCGTGGTTTGTGCGCGGCGACCAGCGATCCACGCTGATGCTGACGAACTTCGCGCTGCCGCGCCATCCGATCAAAACAGAGCAGGTTATATTCGCACTCAATTCCGCGAAGCCCGCAACGATAGCGTCCATTCAGCGGATTGACCTTGAGCACGCCAATGCCAAGCGTCACTGGGAACAAATGGGCATGCCCGAATATTTAAGCGCCGCGACCGTCGATGAGCTCAAGAGCTTATCGCAACTCCAGAGCCAACCGCTTCCGATTGAAGAGAAGACCGGAGCGTTCAGCATTGAAGTGTCAATGTCCCCGCAATCGGTCGCCGCAATACATTTCTCGAGTTGAGCGAGATGGGGAATTTGGCGCAGCTTTCGGATTACGCGCCGATCGATCTCTCGTCGCGGATAGTGCGCGTCAAGGGTCTCGGGGTGCGGGCACCCAGAAGCTCACAATTTGAGATTAAATTTCTGGTCTCCCAAAGCATTCGGATTCACGTTGGACTAGCGCGGTTGGAAAGGCGAGATTTTGATGCTGGCTGATCGGCTTTTAGCTCTACTACCCTGGCGTGATGGTGCAACGCGGCGCATGAAGCACTACGACATTCCGGGATGACTGCCCATATACGGTAAGGGCATAAGCAATGAACGGCGTGCCGGATAGATTACCCAAATTGCCTTCAGCTCTGATCCTGGCAACAGGAGAGCCGTCCCGACATTACGAAGAAACGCAGCTCGCTACAGCAAAGAAAAGCGCAATTAGAACAATCCCAAAAGGTTTTGTTCTGAGCGTAGGGCAGAGTTCGTCGCAAAACCGCAATGATGTAGCTCAACCGCAATGATGTAGCTCGCGGTGATCATAGGTGCAAATTTCTGAGACTTAAGGCATGTACGCAAGGCGGCACTAGGAAGTCGGGACGATGATTGCCGCGAAATCAATAGTCGGAGTTTGAGGCGCCGCAGGCGGGAGAATTTCGGTGCCTACCTGGGCTCCGCGCTGTCATCGGAATATTGGCCGACTCCCGACGGCTCGGCCTCGGAGCACGTGTTGCGAAATTATTCATCAGAGAAAGCCGCGGCATAGACTGCAATTGACGGTCGTGATCGGCGACCCTTTACGCGGATCTGTACCTATCGAGTACCTGGCTTCGATATCGGACAGCGTTACGGGCATACAGCTAACTATTAATTATTTGGCGCGCCCGGAGAGATTCGAACTCCCGACCCCCTGGTTCGTAGTTATATTAGTCCGCTGCTCCCCATTGCGCCTGACTGCGCTGGAGTATGCAGTTTCAATGGGTTATTCCTAGGGTTTTGCTTTGTTGCCCGAACCATCTAGGAGAGGTACGATCGTGCGTGGTAACGTCCTGGTAACTCACCGACTGAGTGCTCATGACAACGAGAATCCTGCGCCAGGACACGATCAAATCCCTTCCCTACTTAGGCACCGGTAATTTCCAATGCATTTATTGGGACCAGCACCTGCGTGCTTCGGAGTGAGGGTTTATCCGAGCGGCCGGCGCGCATTCGTCTGCTCCTATCGGGCTCTACGCCGCAAACGAATCGCCACTCTGGGCCGAGGGGACGTTCTGAGGCTCGACGCTGCGGTACAGATCCGCGTAAAAGGTCGCCGATCACGACTGTCAATTGCAGGCTGTGCCCGCAGCTTGCTCTGATGAATAATTTCGCAACACGTGGCTCCGCGTCTGAGCGTGAAAGTGGACGACAATCCCGCAGCTTGAAGTAGAAGTGCGCGCCGCGAGCCTCGTGGGCTTGCACGATGGAAGGGACCCACGAAATTGTGCGATCGTACGACTTGGTCGATTGGCATGAACGCGTATGAACGCCGCGAGGAACAAAGGGTTTTCTGGGCCGAAGCCGCGGGTCACAAGGTCGATGCGGGGCAAGACATTTCGCTTGTAGGCTGTTTGGGATTGTAGACGTAAGTCCTCATGCTGAAAGTCCCCAAGACGCCGCCGATTACCTCATTGCTAAACCCTCCTGAGAAGACCAGCTGCCCGTCTTGGAGACGCGTAACACCAGTTTGCATTTCATAACTCGAAGACGGTAGAGCCATCGTTCCCAGCGGCACGCCATAGGCTATAGCGACCATGTCGTCGAGCACGATGCACGGCATGGGCGCCGCGGGTGTCCATGTCTCGTCGAGGGGATTGAAGATCCACGCATGAAAGTTGTCAATTAAGCCATCACTCGACCCGGCCGACACGAGAACTCGACCGTCGGATAGGTCCGAGCTGATTGCGTAGACGAGGCCGACCGGCATGTTCGCGGTTCGAACCCAGGTACCAAGGGTTGGGTCGAAGATAAGGGCGCTGCGCCTCACCTGGTAGGGGTTGCCGGAGATGCTTAACACGCCACCCGCAACGAGCACCCTTCCATCTCTGAGGACATGCTGAATATGCCCGAACCGCGATCCTGGCTTGAGGCTCGCGCACGAGCCGACAGCGGGACATCCATCCTCGTCTTGAATGATCGGCATGGGGGCCGTCAACTCCCACACGCTCTGGTGTGGGTCGTAAATCTCCGCCGTGTTCGAGTAGTAGTCATTGCCGTCGCTCGAGTCGAATACTTGCCGCCCGCCGGACACGAATACGCGATGATCGCCAAGCTTGACGAGCGGCACCATGGCTCGGGGCTCATTCAATTCGATCTGCTTCCACTTGCCGGATTTGATGGTAAAGACGTAGGCGTGTCGGCTCGCAGTGTATGAATCCGGGCCGATGTTCGAGTCGTCCGAAATGCCGCCGGCAATAACTACCTTACCGGAGGTGACGATTGCGTTTCCGTTGACGTTTCCGATTCCAACTCCGGGGAGCGGGCCGGTATTGCTCCACTTGCCTGGAATCAGAGTGCCGTCCGGGAGCGAAGTCGTGCCATCGGGGTCGAACAGGAAGGATAGATTGGCCTCACTGAGGTCGAACGGATCATCAGCGCCGCTGAAGTAGCCGCCGACGTAGAGCACTTGGCCCGACGGTAGCGCCGCGGCGGTGCCCAGCGCACCGCGAATGCGTGGTACGGGGGCGGCGAGCGTCCAAGCATCGAGGTCGGCGTCGTAGATCTCGACGCTGTTGCCTGCGTTAAAGCCGTCGTCCATTCCGCCAATGACCATCACGTGGTTGTGGCTCAGCAGTGCGCGAGCGGGGTCCCCTCTGGACTCCTGCATATCGTGGCCGACTAACCACTGACCACGTTGAACACGACTATTAAGCTGACCGGCGTCTGCCCGCACATAGGCCGGGCGCAATATTAGTAGCGCGACCAATATCGCAATGAAGCCGGCTACAGACACCGTGGAAGCTCTGGTTATTAGCGTGCTCATGACTATTACCCAAAATATTGATATTGACTTAATGTCTTCATGATGATCCAAGGACCCTAAACTATCTTGAGGCCGTCCAGATCAATGGGCCACCGGACCGCACACAGATCATCGTATACTCAACAACGCCACGAACGGAGCATTCGGTCCGCACTCTAAAATCTGGTGGGCAGGGTCGACAGAAAATCGCACTGCGGGTTTCTGTACCCTCCAGCCAGAGTCCCAATACTGTCGTCCAACTGCAGAATATTTTCGGTTGCATCGTAGGGAAGCCATTGAGCCGCTCCCGATCCGTTCGGATCGCCCGTCGCCGCAAACCGCGCCCAGTAGTCCATGATTTCGTTGGCAAGGGCGGTTTCAGCGCTGCTTGGGGAGTAGGGACCGGCCGTCGACAACGTCTGGAGATTGCCGGAAACGAAAGGTAGCTCCGCCGCATGAAACGCCCCGAGCGTACGGAGAAAGGCGTCGTTCTCGTAGCCATGCGTAAACAGATATCGCCAGACTGAGGGTCGCTGACCGCCACTAACGGCGCGGGCGAAATTTCGAGTATTGCGAGTGTAGTAAAGATCTGATTCCACGGCGTTGAGCGCGTAGTTGGGGTTGGTGTATTCAGCCGCGGGATAAAGTGACAGAATCGTGTCACCGGCGCCCGCCGCCAATGGATCGAATTGTGCGTGAACGCTGGTGGCGTATTCAGTCGGATCCAAGGTCGGGCCCGCCACGTACGTGAATGCCAATTCGTCGCTGTTTGAGCCGATGAGCAGAGGCACCGGTGAGCCAAGCCGCTGCAGCTTGCTGAATGGGTCTTCGGGCAAAACGCTAGGTTCGATATTGACCCATCCTGTTTCGGTCGTATTGATGCTGGTTTGCACTAGCGTGTCCGCGGGCACCGCTCGCAGGCATGCCAACACATCCGCAGCGGTGTCGCAATTGACGAGGCTGGTCAGGCTCGCATACCAGGGATAGGCGTCGGCGACGCTGCTGCCGATGAGACCGTTCTTGAGCACGCCGCTCTCCATTCCAGCGGCCCAGAAGAGACCCGCAGCCGCGGGGGACGCGAGCAGGGCCTGCACATTCAGCGACCCTGCAGACTCGCCGAAGATCATCACTTTCGCAGGGTCGCCGCCGAACTCGGCGATATTGTCGTGCACCCATTTTAGGGCCGCGATCAAGTCCATCAGGGCATAATTTCCAGAGGAGCCCCCCGCCTCTGCCGTGAGGAGCGGGTTCGCGAGGAAGCCAAGCAGGCCCAGGCGGTATTCAGTGGTCACTACGATCACGCCGTGGCCCGCCAGCGGCGGAACGACATTCCATGGCGGATCTTGAGCACTCCCGAATCTTTCCGCACCGCCGTGAATGAACACCATCACCGGCTGTTTCGAACTCGCCGGCGGATCGACTGCGAAGACGTTCAGAGTAAGGCAGTCTTCATTCCCCACCAACGCGCCGCTAAGGTCGATCTGCGGGCACTTGTTGCCAAATGCTGTTGCAATGCGCACGCCTTGCCAGCTTGCCGGAGCCGCCGGTGGGCGCCAACGCAAGGCGCTCACGGGCGGTGCGGCGAAGGGGATCCCGCGAAAAGCGCGGTAGCTCCCTTCAACTGCGCCTTGGACCTGACCTGACTGCGTGCACACGACGATAGCGGTACTCACACAGCCCTCCAGTGCGGCGTCGCCGCCGCCATCGCCACCGCACGCAGAAAGCGCGATCAATAAGAACCCGTGGAGCGTGAATAGGAAGATGCAACGCCTATTTGTTTTCATCTGCTAGCTCTAACGGACACTTGCGTACGCTTCACGGTAATAGCCCCCCAGCAGAATCGGCTACCACAATCTATCCGGACCCAGGTCTCCTGGGTCTCGTTGTTCCCATTTGGGTCATTTATGGCGTCGGAAGTCCTGAAGATGCACTGAAAATGACCTAGGGAAGCGCCGAAATTAGCTAAAATCGCAGCGCGAGCTCTTGGAGCCCTACACGCGCATGGGGGAGCCGCAAAAAAAACGGGCGTGTAGCGGTAGGCGTATTCTGCGAAACTGCGGAACCGGGCTTCGATTGGAATTTAAGCAATTAAATTGAATGCCTTACGACCTTACGAATGACTTCGTCCGGTAACCCACTGCTGCGCATCGCCGATCTACGCGTGGATCCCACGTTGGATGAAATTTGCAAAGACGGCGTCATCCTCAAGCTCGAGCCAAGGGCGATGAGGTTGTTTGTGTGTCTCGCCGAACGCGCCGGCCAAGTCGTGAGCGTCGATGAGCTGTTGGACCGGGTCTGGAAGGATGTCGTCGTCAGTCCCGATTCCGTCTACGCCGCCGTAGCGTCCCTAAGACGGATCCTCGGTGACGACCCTAAACAACCCAAGTACATCGCAAATGTTATGCGTCGCGGCTATCGACTGGTCGCACCGGTGTCGGCGTGGATCGCGCCCGTTGGCGCGCCGGTTCAAGACGCGCCACAGGCATTGGACGATGGCTCTTCGCGTCTTAAGGCGCGAGATGAGTGCGGGGCGCCAGCCAAGCTGCAGGCCGGCGAGCCGACCGGGCCGCCGGGCGCCATCCTCGCCGGTGACGGCGCTGATTCCAATACGACAGTCGTGGCGCCGGTGTCCGGGTGGTCACGGCGGAGCCTGCTGCTGATTGCGGCCGCGGTCGTTGTCGCAGCCGGATTCAGCGCCGATAGGTTGCTGACGTCGAGGCGCCTTCCCGATTTCATGCGGGCACCTTCGTCGACCGTCCAAACCGTCTCAGGCCCCGAGCTTGCAATCCCGGAGAAGTCGATCGCGGTGCTGCCTTTCGTTGACATGAGCGAGAAGCACGATCAGCAATATTTTTCAGACGGTCTGGCCGAGGAACTCTCGGACCTCTTGGCGCAGGTGCCGGACCTGCGCGTCCCGGGGCGCACCTCCTCATTCTCGTTTCGGGGTAAGTCGGATGACATCCCGACCATCGCACAGAAGCTGCGCGTGGCGCACGTGCTAGAAGGCAGCGTTAGGAAATCGGGCAACACCGTGCGGGTTACCGTGCAGTTGATTCGGGTGGATACTGGGTATCATATCTGGTCGAAGACCTTCGACCGGGACCTGAAGGACATCTTCGAAGTGCAGGACGACGTGGCCGCCGCCGTAGTCGGGGCGCTGAAGGCTAGACTTACGCCGGGCGGCCAGGAGCTTAGACTTTCTTCAAAGCCGCAAGATTCCGGTTTGCACCGCACATCGAATATTGAGGCCTATATCGAGTTCCTTCTCGGGCGGGAACTGTCCGACCGTGGAGATTTTAATAGCTATCAGCGTGCGGTCGACGCCTACCGGAGAGCCATTCGCCTCGATCCAGGCTTCGCCGCCGCCTATGCCGAAATGGCCGTTTCTCAGTTCTGGGTCGCAGATCACACCGGCAATCTGTCAGGCTTGCAGCAAGCCCTAACCGCGGCAGACAAGGCCGTAGTGTTGGCTCCAGATGAGGCTGCCGGCTATGCAGCGCGCGGTTTTATGCGTGACAGCTTTAGCTGGGATTGGTCCGGAGCGCAGGCGGATTTTGTCAAAGCACTTACGCTCGAACCGACCGACAGCCGGGTGCAGGCGGAATACGGCGATCTGCTTGTATGTCTCGGCCGGCTGACAGAGGCGATCACCGCGATGAAAAAGGCAATCGAACTAGACCCGTTATCGAACTCCGCGTGGTCGGCCCTGGGATATGACCTCACCCAGGACGGACAATTTGCGGCCGCTCACGAAGCGCTTCACCGCGCACTTGAGATTCAGCCGGAAGATGACCGCAATCTATATCATCTAGGCGAGCTCCAGTTGTTGGAAAGCAGAGCTGCAGAAGCGCTGGTGACGTTCCGCCAGTTGCGCGACGAGGGACTCCGCGTGACCGGCATTGCGATCGCCGAGCACGCTCTTGGTCACGCCAAAGAGTCGCAACAGGCACTCGATGAGTTGACCACCAAGCGCGCGCGGGATTACGCGTTTCAGATCGCGGAAGTTCATGCATGGCGCGGTGAAAACGGCCAGGCGTTCGACTGGCTCGAGCGGGCCTATACGCAGCGAGACGGCGGTCTTCCTTTGATTAAGATTGATCTACTTCTGCGCTCACTTCGCGGCGACCCCCGATTCGCTGCGATGCTTAGCAAGCTGAAGCTCCCGGCGTAAGGATGCGACGCCAATTCACATGTTCGAGTTCACCAACTGTTCAGTCCGCCGCGATTACAAGGCGAGGCTGATGATGGCGCTCGCGCGTGTGGGCACCGCTCCTGAAGAGGACGGGGTTGCCGACGTCATTGCCGCGAGTAGTAGCAATTTGGTAGCAAGTACCCCGACGCTGCACTGAGCGTCGCGTAAGTTTTTTGTGCCAGTTGGCGCGCCCGGAGAGATTCGAACTCCCGACCCCCTGGTTCGTAGCGCAACGATTGAAAATTAAGCCTTGATTTCATTAGCAATTTCCGCGTGGCGCCCGTTGCATTTGGCACCACCCAGCACAACAGAGCACTACGAAACACGCAAAAGTCCCGCAACCACCTGGCTATTTTGCGAACTCACGACGACGTGGTTCTCGTTAGTCGGCCGTTTTATATGCGCCTGGGTTCGAGCCCTTTGGTGATGTCACAGCGCACTTTGATCCTATCTTTACGCATCAGCCCGGAATGCCGATGAAGCCTTCTACACTCCTCCGCGACGCGGGAGTAATCGGGCAGAGTTAAGAATAAAGGTCATCTCCGAGGCCACATGAATGAATGCGGCCAATAGCGGATTGAGGAACCCGACCGCCGCCAAAGCGATCCCGACTGCGTCTACGGCGATCGTGCCCACAAAATTCTGCCAGATAATATAGCGGGTGCGGCGCGCGATGCCGACGGTTGCCACGAAGCGAACGAGGTCGTTGCCGAGCAGCACGATGTCCGCACTTTCGCGTGCAACGTCGGTTCCCGAGCCCATGGCTACGCCGACATCGGCTTTAACAAGAGCGGGAGCATCGTTAATACCGTCGCCCAACATCGCAACTACGCGGCCATCGCGAACCAACGCCGTGACCCGCGAGAGCTTGTCTTCCGGTAACAACTCAGCCCCCACCTCCGGGATACCAAGTTCGTGAGCGACCTTGCCGGCCACCGCTCGCGTGTCTCCGGTGAGCAGGATGATCCGCATTCCCATGTGACCCAAGAGCTCAATTGCCCGTTTGGCTTCTGGTCGTACACGATCGGCGATCGAAATCTCGCCCAGAGCCTTCCCGTCGCGAGCCACATAGACCTCGGTTCCGACGTCAACTCCGTCAGCCGCCACGGGAAGCCCGACTCCTTGATCGGACAAGAGCGCGCGATTGCCCACCAAAATGCTCGTTCCCGCGACCGTCGCCGTGATGCCGCGGCCGGGCCTGTATGCAAAATGCTTTGGCTCGACAATGCTTCGTCCCTGCGACCTTGCGTAAGCGACAAGGGCTTGGCCGAGGGGATGCTCGGAGCGTAGCTCTGCCGCCGCGGCCGCATCGAGGAGTTCATTTAACGAACATCCCGCGAATGGAATCAGTTGCTGAACTTCGGGCTGGCCAAACGTCAGTGTGCCCGTCTTGTCGAGGACGACGGTATCCACTTTACCCAGGATCTCAAGATAGAGTCCGCCCTTGATGATCGCACCCAAGCGGGCTGCGCGGCCGATTCCGCCTAGAATCGCAAGGGGTGTGCCGGCGGCGATACCGCAGGCACCTGCCACGATCACGACCGAAATGGTTGAGCGGATGTCGCGGGTGATGAGGTACGTGAACACCGCGGCTGCCAGAGCAAAGTAGACCAGATACCCCGCCATCCGGTCGGCCAGTCGTTGAACCGGCGCGCGCGAGCGCTCTGCGGTTTCGACAGCTTCGATGATCTTGCCGTAGCTTGTGTCACGACCGATGCGTTCGGCTCGAATCTCGATCGCGCCGGATTGGTTGATCGAGCCTGCATACACGGTTGAACCGGAAGTCTTTTCGGCGGGCATCGACTCACCCGTGATGCGCGCCTGATCGACAAACGAATGTCCCTGGATGACAGTACCGTCGACGGGTACGCGTCCGCCCGGATTGACCAGAACGGCATCACCGACTCTAAGTTCCTGAGCCTCAACCACCGCAACACCGCTCGCCCGACGCACCGACACCGAGCGCGGCAGAAACGCGAGCAGATCGCGGATCGCGTGGCGGCCGCGCGCCACCGTCATGCCTTCGAGCACTTCGGCAACCAATACGAAAAGCGTGATTATGAGTGCCGTGAAGAATTCCCCGATCGCCGCGGCAGCGATGATCGCGATGCTCATGGACACTTCCATGGTCATCCGTCGTGCGAGGATGTTTTCCGCGGCCTCGCGGATGATCGGCCAGCCGCAAATTACGAGCCCGACAACTCCGACCACGCTGATGTGTAGAAATGGCTCCCAAATACGAAACCAGACGGCGGCGGCGGCCAGCGCAACAAGCGCTATCCGAAGCGCCTCGGGCCAGTCGAAGGCGTGATGGGGATCGTGCTCAGGTTCATCGTGCACATCGGCGCCGGCCGCCCCGGCCGGTGTCGCTGAATTGGCGTCATTCGTCGCCACTGGAGGGCGCAGCTCAACGTGATTCATAGAAACAGCAAGCCACGCCCTGGTCACTTCAAATACGCGTGCAAGACTTCGATGAGCTGTTCGGCCCCCTTGGCACGATTCCGATCGCGATCGTGGTCAGGGTCCGCAACATGCATGCGGATGTGATCCTCCATCAGCTCCGTCATCAAGCCGTTTGCCGCACCGCGCACCGACACGACAAGCTGCATCACCTCATTGCAATCGACCTCCGCCTCGAGTGCTCGCTCGATCGCTTGGACTTGGCCGCCAAGGCGGCGGACGCGATTCAGCAATTTATCCTTACTGCGAATCGTATGGCTCATGGGCTCGAAGATCCTGAACGGTATACCATAGGGGCTATGGTATATTATCTGAGCTTACCAGCGACAAAAAAAGCCGATCAATGCCGATGCGGTCTCATGCAAGTACTACCGTTGATGTGCCCGTAGCGATCACAACAGCCGTGCGATTGAAGGGGTAACAGAGTGGCGCGCATTGGGTCTTGTGGTAGTCTCGGGACGTAGTTCTGCGCAAGACCATGAAAACTTCCCAATTTCGCCTTGCACTGATTCTTCCGCTGCTGCTGGTCTTTGCCCAGCAGGGCGCAATGCTGCATGAACTCAGCCACATCCATCCGGTGGGCAGCGGCCAGGTTCGCTACGACAACAATCTCGTCGCCGGCAAGATTTGCGACATCTGCGCGGCATTTGCGCCGGTCGGAAATCCGGCATCGGCTTCGGTTGCGGTTCTACCTGAAGTCGCGGCCGTTCGTTATTACGTTCCTGCACCCCTCTACTCGATAGCCTCCGCCGAGGCTCTTCCTCCACGCAGCCGCGGTCCGCCGCGCGTCTGATCCTACCGGGCCCGATTCCTCGGGTCCCTGCACCTTTGGTGATTTGCGTACAGGCCATGGCCTGCACGCCATTTGTCCCATTTGCACAGGATCAGATCCATGTCATATCCCATTCTTAGAACGGCTGCGCTTGCCGTGGCCGCAATGCTTGTAAGCCCGACGGTTTTTTCACAGGCCACTGATGACTCCGAGCCGCTGGCGACAATCGTGGTCACCGCTCAACGCCTGAATGAAGCGCGCAGCGGCATCCAAACTCGGACCGGCGCGAGCACCTACACGATCACGGCCGAAGCGGTGGCCGCGACCCCGGGCGGCGACAATACGCTTCTCAATCAGGTGGTCATGCAGGCGCCCGAAGTGGCCCAGGACTCGTTCGGGCAGTTCCACGTCCGCGGCGAACATAATGGCCTCCAGTACCGCATCAACGGCATCATCCTGCCCGAAGGGATCAGCGTCTTCGGCCAGTCCCTCGATCCTCGACTCATCGAATCGATGACCCTCGTCACCGGGGCGTTGCCGGCCGAGTATGGCCTGCGCACTGCGGGCATCATCGACCTCACCACCAAGAGTGGACTGCTCGAGCCGGGCGGTGCTGTGTCTGTCTATGGCGGAAGTCATGGCACCGTGCAACCGAGCGTCAACTACGGCGGTTCCTCGGGTTCGCTCAGCTATTTCGCCTCCGGCGACTTCCTGCGCAACGACTTGGGTATTGAGTCGCCGGATGGCAGTTCGAACCCCATCCACGACCACACGACGCAAACCCACGGTTTCGGCTATCTGGAAGACATCCTCAACAGCGAAAACCGCATTGCGGTAATGCTCGGCAGTTCGGTCGGTCAGTTCCAAATCCCGAACCAAAATGGTCTTGAGCCGCCACTCGGATTGACCGTCAACGGGCAAACCGCGTTTCCGAGCCAGAATCTCGACGAACATCAGCGTGAAGTCACGCAGTTCGGCGTCCTGAGCTGGCAGCACTCGGCGGGCGCACTCGATGTGCAGACCTCGCTCACCGCCCGCTACTCCAGTCTCACGTTCATACCCGATTTCCCAGGTGACCTGCTGTTCACGGGCATTGCACAGGACGCCTTCAAGCAGAACGTCGCCTACGCCCTCCAAAGCGACGGTGCCTACAAGCTCAACGACACCCACACGATTCGGGCGGGACTCTTCCTGCAGTCCGACCATTCGATCAGCGACACCACCTCGCAGGTGCTCTTGACCGACTCGACCGGAACGCCGCTCAACGATGTGCCAACGTCGATCGTCGATAATGGGGACAAGACCGAATACATTTACAGCGCGTACCTGCAGGACGAATGGAAGCTTGCGCCGACGCTGACGCTCAACTACGGCGTGCGGCTCGATCGCTTCACCGCCTTCACGAGCGCAAGCCAAGCAAGCCCCCGGTTCAACGCCGTCTGGCAGGCATTACCCGACACGACCGTGCATGCCGGCTATTCCCGCTACCTCTCCCCGCCGCCATTCGAACTCGTGGGCGGCAAAGACATCGCCTTGTTCCAGAGTACGACATCTCCACCCTTGACACCGCAAGCCACCGCAC
>Ga0302180_10000515_pt1 | contig 31653 bp, 24 predicted proteins | sample I_Palsa_E3_2_FD_200575 | JGI IMG/M metagenome (GOLD analysis project Ga0302180, IMG submission 200575) | Peat permafrost microbial communities from Stordalen Mire near Abisko, Sweden - I_Palsa_E3_2 | ecosystem: Environmental > Terrestrial > Soil > Palsa > Peat permafrost | place: Sweden...
GGCGCTTTTCGAAGACGGTCCCGGTCTGCCCGAGCAGGGCCAGCCGGTCGGTGGTCACCACGACCCGCATGCCGACCGCCGCGCCTTCGCGGATCAGCTGCAGCAGGCCGTCGACCAGCCGCCCGTAGTCGTACTTCTCGAACGCGGCGAAGTAACCCTCCCACCAGTCAAGCAGCAGCACCATCCAGGGCAGCCGCTGGCCCGGATCGGCGGTGCGCACCCGCTGCTCGGCGACGCCGGCGAATCCGTCGGCGGCGAGCAACTGCTGGCGCCGGATGATCTCGGCGCGCAGCTTGCCGATCAGCCGCTCGATCCGGTCGGTCTGGTCGCGGGTGACGACCGCGCCGCAGTGCGGCAGCGCGGTCAGCGGCAGCAGTGCGCCGGTGCCGGCGTCGATCGCGTAGATGTGCACGTCGGCCGCGGATTCCCGGGCGGCGATCGATCCGGCGATGGTGCGCAGCAGCGTGGACCGGCCGGTGCGGGCCGCGCCCGCCACCACCACGTGCCCGCCGTGGGCCAGGTCCAGCGTCATGGCTTCCCGCGCCTGCCTGGCCGGGACGTCGGTGCTGCCGAAAGGTATCGGGGCCACCGCAGCGCCCAAAGCGCCCGCGGGTATCTCGTCCAGCGTGACCAGGTCCGGCAGCGGCGGCAGCCACGGGCTCGGCTGCCGGGCGCAGTCCAGCCGCCGCGCGGCGGAGCAGATGGCATCGACCAGGACCGACAGGTCGGTGGTGGTGTTGCCGTCATCGTCGGCGGCGGCCAGCCTGACCTCAGGCAACGGCCGTCCGACCGACCACCACGGCACCGGGACGAGCCGGGCCGGGTCCCGCGTCAGCGTGGTCGCGCCGCGCCGCCTGCCGCCGATCCGCGCCGCCTGCACGCCGACCGGGCTGGCGGCGCCGGACCGCACGTAGCATCGCCCCGGGGTGGTCTTGGAGATCCAGGCCGCGTCGGGCACGTCGATGACGTCGGACGACTCGCTGGCGTCGGTGACCCGCAACGCGATGCGCAGGTTCGTGTTGGCCCTGATGTCCGCGCTGACCACGCCGGCCGGGCGCTGAGTCGCCAGGATCAGGTGCACGCCGAGCGACCGCCCGCGCTGGGCGATCCCGACCAGGCCGGTGACGAATTCCGGTAGCTCCGCGGCCAGGGAGGCGAACTCGTCGATGATCAGCACCAGCCGGGGCAGCGGCGGCAGCCCCGGGTCCGCGGGTCTGACCCGGCGGGCGTCGCCGTAGTCTTCGATGTCCTTGGCCCCGGCGTGCAGCAGGATTTCCTCGCGCCGCTTCAGTTCCGCGGCCAGTGAAGCCAGGGCCCGTTCGGTCAGGTGCCCGTCCAGGTCGGTGACCATCCCGACGGTGTGCGGCAGCCGGGCGCAGTCCTTGAACGCGCTGCCGCCCTTGTAGTCGATCAGCACGAAGTTCATGGCGTCCGGCCGGTTGGCCACGGCGAGCGAGGCGACGAGCGTCTGCAGCAGCTCGGACTTGCCCGCGCCGGTGGTTCCGGCCACGAGCCCGTGCGGCCCGTCTCGCCGCAGGTCGATGGCGAACGGCCCGTCGTAGGACTCGCCGAGGACGGCCACCGTGGACTGGCCGCCGGCCCGCCAGCGCGCGCTGATGAGGTCCGGGCCCGGTGGCTCAAGCCGCAGCACGTCGAGCAGCCGGCTCTCCTCGGGCAGCACGGAGATCTCCTCGTCGTCGCTGGCGTCGCGCACCGCGGCTATCCGCCGGGCCAGCTGGGCGCACCAGCCGGGGCTGACGTGGTCCGGGCGGACGCCGCGGTAGGTGGCCGCGCTCATCTGCTGCACGCGCAGGCCGTCCGGCTCCACCACGGTGACCGCCTGGCACTCGGCCGGCAGCAGCCGCTCGTCGCCGTCCAGGCAGATCGCGTACACGCCGACCTGCGGGCCCTCCCGCAGGACACCGATCGCACCGGGCAGCGACCGTAGCCGGCGGGACCCGTCGAAGACGACAAGCACGCTGGGGTAGAACGCGGCCTGATGGGGTTCCTGCCGGGCCTTGGTCCGGGCACTGATGATGGCCAGCAGCTCGGCCAGCCGACCCGCGACGGTCTCCGCGTCGTTGCCGATCAGCGCGACGCAGTTCGGCGGCGGGTCCGCCGGGGCGGCCGGGTCCGGCCGTAGGTGCGGCAGCCACCGGGCCCATTCCCAGCCGGACTGGCCGCTGGCGTCGGTGAGAATGTAGATCCGCAGGTCGTTCGGGCTGTGCAGGGTAGCCGCCTGGGCCACGAGCCAGCGCCCGATGGCGCGGGGCGTGTCCGCGGGACCGGCCACGCCGAGCACCCCTCGCTGGGCCAGCGGTATGGTCACCGGCGCGTCCGGGATCTCCCACACCACCAGCCTGCGGTGCTCGTCCTGGGCCGGGTCGGTCAGCTCGACCGCTGAGGGCATGTCTGCGGTGCCGGTGCGCAGCAGCAGGTAGTCGGGGTCGGTGCGGCGGCGTTCCCACAGCCGGCGGCGCGGGCCTGAGGCGATGGACAAGACGGTGGCGGGGTCGGGGCAGTCCTCCCGCTTCTGCCGGCGCTCGGCCTCCAGGGCCAGCCGCGCGTCCTCCTCCACGCGGGCCTTGTGCTCGGCGTACTCGGCCATCCGCTGCGCGCTGGTCACCCGGCCGTGCTTGCGGTCGGAGATGTAGTTGCCGATCACCATCACCGGGCTCATCGCGCACAGGGCCAGCATGTAGATCTCGTGCGTCAGGTACGCCAGGCCCGCGCCCAGCAGGACCGGCACGACGGCCATCAGGATGGGCAGCGGCCGACGGTCCTGCTTGCCCGGCGGAGTCGGCAGCGCGAACCTGGTCCGGCGGACCGGGGGCAGCAGCCGGGGCGGGCGGTTGAAGTCGATGCTCGCGCCGTCTTCGCCCGGGTGCAGGGCCGCATCCGGCGGCTCGTACGGGGCGATGCCGAGCAGCGTGTCGCCGATCGCGATGAGCTGCCCCGGCCGCCACGGGACGGTTCCGGTCAGCGGCTCGGCGTCCAAGGCGGCCTGCACGCCCGGGTGCGGCGTTACCTGGCATCCGCCGCCCGAGTCCACGCTGATGTGCAGGGCCAGCGGCGGCACCGACCGGTCGCCGACCCTGATGCTGGCCACCTCGCCGCTGCCGATGTCAGCCTCCCCGAGGCTGATCCGGTGCACCCCGCCGGCGCCCGGGCCGCCCGCGACCCGGATCTCCACCAAGCCGGCCGGCTCGGGCGCCAGGCATCCCGAGGGGTCGCCCAGGCTGACCACCGACCCGTTCCTGATCGGCGAGCTGGCCAGCGTGAGCTGTGGCCCGACCTGCTGGAAATCCAGGTAGAGCGGGATGGGTTCGGCTGGCCGCGGCACGGTGCCGTAGCCAGCCGGAGCCTCAGGAGCCCCAGGGGACCCAGGGGACCCAGGAGCCGCCATGGCCAGCGATCCCCTCGACCGCGGCCCGGGAAACCGCAGCACCCGCCCGCCCGGATCGGTGCCAGGGCCGCCCGGGCCGTCGGGGACGCCGCGCGCACCCATTCCGCCCCGCGAGTTCGCTCCGTAGGCCAGGCGCTCAAGCTCGGCCGCCACATCCGCCACCGGCGTGGCCGGGTCGGCGTCGATCACCACGTCCGCCCAGAATCGCGTCGCGGGCGACACCACCGTCAGCGCCAGTCGCATGTCGGCCCTCCTCCGTCGGGCCCGCACGTGCCCGTTTTGGCCCAGCTTAGAAGCGTTGCAGGTGAGACGAGCGATAGTGCCAGGGATTGCCCTAGGTGGCTGAACCGGAGCCCTGACGCGCTGGTAACGCTCTGTCTCCAGGAGAGAGAGTCTGGGTCATCGGTGCTTACAGATTTGTTATATGTGGGTCGGGATTGGGGTGTATCACGATATCTTCTGGCCCACAGGTGGCGGCGAAATAAGAGCGACATAAGTGCGCCTGAAGGTTCCTCAAGGCGCGCCTGTAGACCAGGGAGACCGCGATCTTATGGTTACCGACCGGGGCACGCTGTCGCGCGGGGCGGCGGATCAGCAGACGTGGGCGGAGCCGACCGCTCCCGGCGGACGGCGGATGCCAAGCGCGCCGCGAGAGCGCAAGCCGGCTCTCGCCGCCCTCGCCGTGCTGCTCGTCGCCCTGGGTGCGGTCGCCGCGGGGCTGCTGGTGATCAACGCCGGGCATCGGGTCGCGGCCGTCGAGATCGTGCAGCAAGTGGGGCAGGGTGAGCAGATCCCGGCGTCAGCCATCCGCGCGGTCGAGATCTCCTCAGACACCGGCCTGGACTATGTGGCCTGGCAGTATGCCGGACGCGTGGCCGGCGTCTACGCCGCGATCGAGATACCGGCCGGAACCCTGCTCACCGAGGCCATGACGTCGTCGACGAACAACCTGGCCGCGGGCAAGGTCGAGGTGGGGCTCTCGCTGAAGGCCGGCCAGGTCCCTGGCAACCTGCTGATCGGTGACAGCGTGGCGGCCTTCGGTGTCGGAACCGCCAGCGGCTGCACGACCGACGCGAACGGAAACAGCGCCGGCACGGACGTCCCGATCGCAACCGGGACGGTCGCCGGCCTGTCCGGTAGCGCTTCGGAAACCGGGAACAACGCCGGGGTGACGCTCGCCGTTTCGTCGGCGGATGCGGGCACCCTGGCCTGCTACGCGTCGGCCGGCGACGTCGCCATCACGCTGCTACCTGGCACCGGGGCCGGGTGATCATGGCGCTGATCGCTATCGCCTCCGACAAGGGAGCGCCAGGTGTCACGACAGCGGCCCTGGCGCTCGCGGCTGTGTGGCCCCGGCCGGTCCTGCTGGCCGAGTGCGACCCAGCGGGCGGAGACCTCGTCTACCGTTTCCCTGCGGCCGGCGGCGGTCATCTTGATCCCCGGCGCGGGGTGCTCAGCCTCGCCGTCGTGGCCCGCCGCGGCATGCAGCCGCGGCAGGTCTGGGAACACACGCAGAAGCTGCACGGCGGCCTCGACGTGCTGGCCGGCGTGACCAATGCCGAGCAGGGTGCCGGGCTGAGCCTGCTCTGGGGCCCGATCGGCAAGATCCTCGCCGCCCTGCCCCAGGCGGATGTCATCGCGGACTGCGGTCGGCTCGGCGCCGACGGCCCGCTGTACGACCTGCTCGCCGAGGCCACCACGGTCGTGCTCGTGACCAAGGTGCACGTGGCCGACGTGATCAGGCTGCGTGACCGCGCGGCCGCCTTCGCGGCGGCGGCGGCGAGCCGGGGCCGGCGAGGCTTCGGCGTCGGCGTCGTGGTCGTGGCCAACCACAAGAAGCTCCGGGCCGCGCTCGGCGAGGTGCAGCAGGTGCTCAGCCAGGTGAATGCTCCGGCCACCGTGCTCGGGGGCATCGCCCACGACGTCAAGGGCGCCGACCTGCTGGCCGGCGAGTGGGGCGGCAACCTGGACCGCACCTTGCTGATCAAGACGGCCAGGGAGGTGGCCCAGCACCTCCTGGTGGGCCTGCCGCCCATCGCGAGCCCGGCCGCCCCCCGCCCGCCCGCCATGAACCCGGAGCCGGTGCCATCTTCGGCCGTGCCATCTTCGGCCGTGCCGCCTTCGGCCGTGCCGCCTTCGGCCGTGCCGCCTTCGGCCGTGCCGCCTTCGGCCGTGCCGCTTTCCGCCGTGCCGCTTTCCGCCGTGCCGCCTTCGGCCGTGCCGCCTTCGGCCGTGCCAAGTGGCGCGTTCAGCCGGGTCCTCGGCACCCGTTCCGCCCGGCACGCCCAGGGACCAGCCAGCCCGGCGCCGCCGGGCCCAGGGCAGGCCAGCTGGATGCCGGACCCGGCCGCCGATCAGGAGCCGGCCGGCCCGTCGATGGGCTCGAGCCGTCCGGGCGGAGGGTGACGGAACATGGACCACACTTTGGTGAAGCGGCTACGCGGCGACGTCGGCGACCGGCTGGCGGAGCAGCGGCGGCTGGACGCGGCGGCCGGGATGCCGCCGATGACGAGCGAGGACGAGCGCCAGTTCGCCCGGGCGATCATTTCTCAGGTGCTCGAGGAGCACGCCAGGAGCGAGATCCTGGTCGGTCGCCCGCCGCTGGGCGCGCAAGAGGAAACCGATCTCGCCGAGGCGATCCACGCGGCCCTGTTCGGCGTGGGCCGGCTGCAGCCGCTGCTGGAAGACCGGAACATCGAGAACATCGACATCAACGGCTGCGACCGGGTCTTCATCGGTTACGCCGACGGCAGTGAGGTGTTCGGCGAGCCGGTGGCGGAAAGCGACGAGGAACTGGTCGAGCTGATCCAGGTGCTCGCCGCCTACTCCGGCCTGTCCAGCCGCCCCTTCGACACCGCCAACCCGCAGCTGGACCTGCGGCTGCCCGACGGGTCCCGGCTGTCCGCCGTCATGGACGTGACGCTGCGGCCGTCCATCTCGATCCGGCGTTCCCGGATGGGCAAGGTCTTCCTGGCCGACCTGGTCGGCAACGGCACGCTCACCCCCGACCTGGCCTCGTTCCTGGCCGCCGCGGTGATGGCGAGGAAGAACATCATGATCGCCGGGGCGACCAACGCGGGGAAGACGACGCTGCTGCGCGCGCTGGCCAACCAGATACCGGCCGACGAGCGGCTGATCACGGTCGAACGCTCCCTGGAGCTCGGCCTGGACCACTTCCCCGAACTGCACCCGAACGTGGTCGCGTTCGAGGAACGGCTGGCCAACAGCGAGGGCCACGGCGCGATCATCATGGCCGAGCTGGTCCGCCGGTCACTGCGGATGAACCCGAGCCGGGTCATCGTGGGCGAGGTGCTCGGCGACGAGATCGTCACGATGCTCAACGCGATGACGCAGGGCAACGACGGGTCGCTGTCCACCATCCACTCCAACTCCTCGCTTGAGGTGTTCAACCGCATCTCTACCTACGCGATCCAGGCTGCCGAACGGCTGCCGGTGGACGCGACCCACATGCTCATCGCGGGCGCCATCGACTTCGTGGTGTTCCAGGAGAAGAAGAACGAATACACCCACGGCGGCACCCTGCGCCGGTTCGTCAGCAGCGTCAGGGAAGTCACCGGTGTAGACGGGCGGGTGCTGTCCAGCGAGGTGTTCGCGCCGGACCGAGACGGCCGCGCGGTGCCGCACGCACCCGTGTCGTGCCTGGATGAGCTGGCCGGATACGGCTATGACCCGTCGCGGGGAGGCTGGCGATGAGCTCCTCAGGCTCGCTTCCGATGCTCGCGATCTTGGTCGGCGCGGTAACCGGTGGCGGCCTGTTCCTGGCCGTCATCGCCCTGCGCGGCCTGCCCCCCAGACCCAAGAATCAAGGGCCGGGCAAGCTGGAGCGGCAGGTCAGGGAGCTTTTCAGCGTCCGCGGGGGGATCGCGCTTATCACCGGGATCCTGGTGCTCGTGGCCACCGGGTGGATCGTGGCCGGGGTCGGCGTGGCCCTGCTCGTCTACAGCTGGCGTTCGCTCGGCGGGGCGGCGTCCGAGCGCAAGACGATGGCCCGGCTGGAGAGCCTGGCGACCTGGACGGAGTCGCTGCGCGACACGATCGCCGGGGCGGTCGGGCTCGAGCAGGCCATCCCGTCCTCGATCCGGGTGGCGGACGTCTCGCTCCGCGAGCCGCTGACCAAGCTGGTGGACCGGCTGCACACCCGGGTGCCCATGCACGTGGCGCTGCGCCGCTTCGCCGACGACCTCGACGATCCGAGTGCCGACATGATCATCGCGGCGCTGATCATCAACTCCCGGCTGCGCGGCCCGGGCCTGCGCGCACTGCTCGGTGCGCTCGCCGTCTCGGTCCGCGAGGAACTGGACATGCGCCGCAAGGTCAACGCCGGCCGGCGGTCCACCCGGCGTAGCGTCCAGATCGTCGTGGCCGTCTCGGTCGGCATGGCGATCGCCCTGGCCGTCCTCGACCACGCGTTCCTCTCGCCCTACGACGGCGTCTACGGGCAGTTCATGCTGGTCATCATCGGGGCGATCTACGCGGCCGGGATCTTGTGGCTGCGCCGGCTGGCCACCTTCGAGTCGCCGCAGCGGCTGCTCGGCACGGCCACGAGCGGTACGGTGCCCGCCGCCGAACCCGAAGCCGTCGCCGCCTGGCGAGGCGGTGCCGCATGAGCCGGGGTGATACCGCATGACGCCCGCGCTCATCATCGGGGCCCTGACCGGCTTTGCCCTGTTCCTGCTGATCTTCGCGCTGATCCCGCGACGGGTCGGGCTGGCCCGGCGGATCGCCGCCTTCGACGCGGGCCGCGCGCCCGCACTGCGGGCCGTGAGTTACCCGGGCGATGGCAAGGAGAGCGCGGTCAGCAAGCGGCTGGGCGCCGCCCTGGCCCGCTTCTGCGCCGAGCAGGGCTGGGAGTTCCGGTCGCTGCGCGCCAACCTCGCCCTGGTCGGCAAGTCCTTCGAGAACTACCTCGCGACCAAGGTCATGCTCGGTTTCCTCGGACTGATCTTGCCGCCAATCGTGTTGGTGGCACTGGGCTTCGCCGGCATCCACCTGTCGGTCATCGTCCCGGTCTGGGTCGCCCTGGTCTTCGCCGCGGTGTTTTTCCTGCTGCCCGATCTCGAGCTCAGGCAGCAGGTGGACAAGCGACGCAGGGATTTCCGGCACGCCATCGGGGCCTTTCTCGATCTGGTCGCGATGAACCTGTCCGGCGGCCGGGGCGTGCCCGAGGCCTTGATGGCGGCCAGCGAGATCGGCGAGGGCTGGGCGTTCTGGCGGATCAGGGACGCGCTGGCCAACGCCAGGATCACCGGTCAGACGCCGTGGCAGGCGCTCGGCGTGCTCGGCGAAGAGGTACAGGTCAGCGAGCTGAAGGACCTCTCAGCCGCACTGAGCCTGGTCGCCGAGGACGGCGCGAAGGTCAGGGAATCGCTCACCGCCCGCGCGGCCAGCCTGCGTCGGCGCGAGCTCGCCGATCTCGAGGGGCAGGCGGGGGAGCGGTCCCAGTCGATGCTGGTGGCGCAGATGCTGCTGGCGGGCGCCTTCCTGATCTTCCTCATGTACCCGGCCATCCAGACGCTGCTTCACACCTGAAAGAGGAGTTGTCATGAACCTGTTCACGCTGGCCGGCGCCGAGAGGGCGGACGCCGTGCGCGCCTTCCTCGGCGCGCACGCAGCGAGGCTGCGCCGCGCCATGCGGGAAAAGGACCGGGGTGCGTCGGCGATCGAACTCGCCATCATCACCGCGGTCCTAGTCGGCCTGGCCGTGGTCATCCTGGCCATCATCTACAAGTTCGCCAACACCCAGGCGAACACGATCACCACGCACACCATCCCAGGCAACGGCAACTAGTGCCATGAGACGGCACCGCGGCACCGGTCGGCGCGGACTGCGGGCTGGGTTCGACGCCTGCCGCGGCGACGGCCGGGACCGCGGCGCGAGCGCGGTCGAACTGGCCATCCTGGCGCCCGCGCTGCTGTTCGCCAGTCTGCTCATCATCCAGTTCGCGCTCTGGTTCGACGCGCGGCACGCGGCCCTCGCCGCCGCGCAGCAAGGCGACCTGGTGGCCCGCGAGGACGCGTTCGCGAACCAGGCCGGCTGGGCCGGCCTGGCGCAGACCGCCGCGACCACTTACTACACCGGACTCGACACCAGCGTGCTCTCAGCGGTGACCGCGCGGGCGAAGCCGGGCCAGGCCAACACCGTCTCGGTCACCGTGCGGGGAAAGCTCACCGGCGTGTGGCCGCTGACGATCAGCGAGACCGTCACCGGCCCGATCGAATGCTTCCGTACCCAGGTCAGCCAGGGGGCAGCCTGCGGATGAGATCCCTGCGACCAGCTCAGCGCGACCGCGGCTCGATGGCGGTCGAGTTCGTCATCGCCGGGCCCGCCCTTGTTGTGCTGTTGCTGCTGGTGAGCGCCGGCGGCCAGTGGCTCGACCTGACCGGGGATGTGAGCGCGGCGGCCCGCGACTCGGTCCGCGCCGCGTCGTTCGCCCGCCAGTACAACGAAGCGAGCGCTGACGCGCAGGCCGCGGCGCAGGCCGACCTGAACGGCATCTGCATAGGTAACCTCCCGAAGGCGCCGGTTTCCCTGTACCAGGGCGGCGCGGGCGTCGGCGACGGCGACTTCGCCAACGCGCAAGACGTCGAGGTCACGGTGTCGTGCCGGGCCAGCTTCAAGATATTTGGCGTTGTCGGCTTCGGCGTCAGCAAGACGTTCACCGACACCGCCGCGGCCCCGCTCGACCCGTTCGTGGACAGGGGCTGATCGTGCGCGGCAGAAAACTACGCGGCAGAAAACTACGCGGCAGAAAACTAACCGTGCCCGCCGCCCCACGCGGGCTCGCCGGGTGGCTACGCCGGAACCGCCGGGACCGCGGCTCCGTGTCGCTCTGGGTGGTGATCTTCGCCTTCGTCACCATGGTGCTGCTCACCCTGGTGGTGGACGGCGGCCAGGTGATGATCGCCAAGTCGCGGGCCGCGGACATCGCCGAGCAGGCTGCCCGCGCCGCGGCGGACGACATCGCCACGGGCGCGCTGCGGAACGGGCAGGTCGCGGTCGCCGGAGGCGCCTGCAACGCCGCGGGCCCGGCGGCGGGGCTTATCTCAACCTACGCGAAGGGGGTTGACGTGACCGCGTTGATCCGGAGCTGTGCGATCGGTACCGGCCCCGAGGGGACACCGGACGTGACCGTCGGAGTGCAGGTGTCGATCAAGCCGGCCATCCCGGCGGGCGCGTTCTCCGCCATTTCTGTGACGGCGACCGAGACGGCCTACCTAGCCTGCGGCACCGCTACCCAGGTGGTGGCCTGCTGATGGCGCCGCCGATTCCCGGGCTCAGGCCGCCGGTCAGGATCTCCCGCCGCACGCGCGGCGACGTGCTGGCCGGGGTGGCCGCCGTCATGGCGCTGACGGCGCTGACCATCGGGGTGCCGATCGCGCTGATCACCGTGGTCGGCCTCCCGCTGCCGCACACCATGCCGAGCGCGAGCGTCCTGGACAGTCAGCTCGATATCACCGCCATCCTGCGCATCTTGTCGGTGCTCATCTGGCTGGCCTGGGCGCAGCTTGTCTGGTGCGTACTGGTCGAGATCAAGGCGGCCATCAGCAACGTCGGGGTGCCGTCCCGGGTCCCGCTGGCCGGCGCCACCCAGTCGGCCGCGCATCGGCTGGTCACCGCGGCGCTGCTGCTGTTCACGGCGGCCGCCGCGCTCGCCCCCGCGGTCGCAAGCCCCGGCCCGCCGCGCCCGGCGCCGTCGGTATCGGCGCAGGTTACCCCGGGCGTCGCGCAGAGCACCGAGCTGACCACCCGGGCCGGCCCAGACCAGGCCGCGCCGAACGCCGACAAGGCCTACCTGGTCCAGCCGCCGGTCGGCCGGTTCCACGAGTCGCTGTGGGAAATCGCGCAGAACCATCTCGGTGACGGCCGCCGCTACCGGGAGATCTTCGAGCTGAACAAGGGCCGGGTCCAGCCCGACGGCACCAAGCTCACGATCGCGAGCCTGATCAGGCCGGGCTGGGTGCTGCTGATGCCGAAGGACGCCCACGGCCCAGGCATCGAGGCGGTCACGCCCAAGCTGGCCGGCGAGCTCGGCCCGGACTCGCACGCTTCGGCGGGTCGCGGCGCCGACGGCTGGGGCGGCGACGCCGCGGCCGGTAACACGGCGGCCGGAAACAGTACAGCCGGTGCCACCACGGCCGGCGACGCCCCGGGCGTGGTGCTACCTGGGGTTGGGGGATCGGCCGGGTCCGTTCCGGATAATGGGATTTTCGCCTCGCCTGACTCGGCCGCACACCAGGTCCCAGCCTGGCCCTTTGAGCTTTCTTCGGCCTCGCTGCTGGCCGCGGGGGTGCTAGTCGCGCTCGGCCGGCGGCGGCGGGAGCAGCTGTGGCGGCGGGCGTTCGGGCGCCGGATCGCGGGTCCGGACCCGGACGCGGCGCTGGCCGAGAAGGCGCTGCGGCTGGGCGCGGACGACCCCGCGGTACGCAGGCTCGATACCGGGCTGCGCTACCTGTCCCAGCAGCTCGCCGCCGCGGACAAGACCCCGCCCACCGTGTTCGCGGCCCATCTGGGCCTGGTGAACCTGGACCTGTGGATCGCCCCGCCGGACCCGGACCCGCCGCGGCCCTGGCAGGCCGCCGACGGCGGTCAGGTATGGCGGCTTCCGTACGCCGCCGCGGCCGGGCTCGACCTGCCCGATGCGGGCGGCCCGGGCGCCGCGCTGGCGCCCTACCCGGGCCTGGTGTCGCTCGGCACCAACTCCTCCGGCCGGATCCTGGTGGACCTGGAGGTGGCGCACGGCCTGATCGCGGTGCGCGGCCCGCGTCCGGTGGTACAGGCGGCGCTGGCCGCCCTGGCCGTCGAGCTGGTGACGAACCGCTGGTCAGACCGGATGAAGGTCACCTTGGTCGGGTTCGGCGACGGTTTGACCGATCTATCTCCAGAACGGACACGGGTAGTCAGCACTCTCGATGAGGTCCTGCCGGAACTGGAGAAACACGCGGCGCAGATCAGGGACGCGATGGCCGCGGCCGGCCTGGAGTCGGTGCTGACCGGCCGGTCCCGCACCTCCGACGCCGAACTATGGGCGCCGCACTACCTGATCATGGGGGTGCCGCCGACGCAGGCGCAGGCGGAGCGGCTGCTCGCGCTGGCCCGGAACCGGTACCGGATGGCGGCGGGTTACGTGATCGCGGGCGACGTGCGCGGCGCCACCTGGACCTGGGATCTGTCCCCGGACGGGCGGCTGAAGGCCGGCCTGCTCGGCTTCGATCTGGAGGCGCAGCTGCTGCCGCCGGAACAGTACGCGGCGATTATCGAGCTGTTCCGCGCCGCGTCGGCCGGGGTGGACGTCCCGCTCGCGGCGCTGGCCCCGGGGGGCGCGCCCGCCGCTCAGCTGGCGCCGGGCTCGGCGATGCCGGTGGAGGTCAGCCTGCTCGGCCAGACGGGCGTCCAGGCGCCGGGGCCGATCGAGCCCGACCGGCTCGCCCTGGCCACCGAGCTTGTCATCTACCTGGCCGTACACCCGGAAGGCGTGCATACCAACGTGCTGACCGGCGCGGTCTGGCCGCGCGGGGTCACCGGCGAGGTGCGCGACGCGGTGCTGTCCCGGGTACACGCCTGGCTGGGCACCGACGACGCCGGGCAGCCGAACCTGCTCACCGACGCGTCCGGTCGGCTCCGCCTGGGCCCGGGCGCCCGGGTCGACTGGCAGGTGTTCCGCGCCTTGTTCGCCCGCGCCAGCCAGGCCGCCGCGGCGTCCGACCCGACCGCCGAGGCGGAGTCCCTGCAGCGGGCGCTGGCCCTGGTCCGAGGGCAGTTCCTGGACGGGCGCGACCCGTCCAGGTACGCCTGGCTGGCCACCGACGACATCGAGTACGAGGTCACCGCGGCGATCGCCGACGCCGCGCACCGGCTGGCCACGCTGCGGCTGGCGGCCGGCGACCCGGACGCGGCCATGGACGCGGCCCGGTCCGGGCTCCGGCTCGCCTTCAACGACGAGATGCTCTGGCGCGACCTGCTGACCGCCGCGCACGCGACCGGTCAGGAGCACGTGCTGCGCGGGGTGGTGAGCGAGATCTCTGCCCGGGTCGCGCTGGATGAGGTGATGCCGAGGATGGCACCGGAAACCGAGGCGCTCATCGACGAGCTCCTCCCGTCCTGGCGGACGTCGGCCGCATGAGACCCAGCCGGCTCCCGTATCTCGCGCTCGCCGCCGTGGCCGTGATCGCGCTGGCGGGCTGCGGCTCGAGCCCGCCGCCGCCCTTCAACCCGAGCGGCCAGACGTCCGCGGCCGCCGCGACGCCGGCGGTGCAGTCCGTGCCGGGCGCGGTGACCATACCGCCGTTCGGCAAAAATGCGCACGTGGTGATGACGAGCTGGCGGCCGGAGGACGTCAGCCTCGCCCAGGCCGTGCTCACCGACAAGGATTATGAGCTCGCCTACCTCTACGCCGAATACACCGGGGGACAGTCGGACGACTGGACGTCCTACGTCAATGCGGCGATGCAGGCGGAGATCTCCGGGGTGCTGGCCGGACAGGACGTGACCACGGAGTCGTTCAAGGGCACGATCAGGATCTTCGACATGACGGCGATCCACGACTCGGTCATCCCGGCGGACGTGGACGTGTCCGCCTGCTTCGACAACGCCCAGGCGGTGAACACCAACCTCAGCTCGGGGGCGGTCCTGCCCGGTCAAAGGCCGTCGGACAGCAACTACTACCGGTACACCGACGAGCTGGCGCCGACCTCATCCGGCCAGTGGCAGGTCGTCGCGGCTTATCAGAATATTTATTACCCGCAGGCTAAGGAGTGCAAGCCGTGAAACGCGCCGTCGTCAGGAGATCCCGCCGCTGGAGATACTCCATCGTCATCGCCGGGCTGGCCACCCTGCTCGCGGCCCTGACGGCCAGCCCGGCCGGCGCGGCCGACGGCGGCGGCCCGCCGGTTTCCTGCGGGCCAGGCAGCAGCTGCTACATCCAGATCACGCAGTGGGTCCATTTCAGCGGTGACCACTCCCCGGGCACGACCAACGTGGTCGTCGACATCCAGCCCCCGGCGTGCTCATGGGACCCCATCGGCAACGCCAAGACCGGCAGCCAGTACATCGTCAGCCAGTACGCCGCCGGCGGCCCCTCGCCCAGCGACCCCTACGACCAGTACGCCACGTACGAGCAGGCCAAGAACATGCTGGCCACGGGGTCCACCGAGGCCGGCGAGTGGTATTTCCTGCCGGACGCGCCGTATGACACCCAGGCCCAGCAGCAGCAGTGCGCGGCCCAGCCGCTGTATTTTTTCGCGCAGCCAGGTGAGCCGATCCCCGGGGTCGTCATACCGCCGAAGACCCTCGCCCAGCTCGCCGTGGCCGGGCTGCCTGTCCCGAAGGCGGCTCGGATGTACCTGAGCCCGCAAAGCGGGAACACCTACTCCAACCTGCCCACGTTCGCCCGGGTGACCGTGCTCCGCCCCTACTACACCGGAGCGGATGATATGCCGTACGGGAGGGCCACGGCCGGGTTCAACGGCAACGCCGCCACCGTGTGGGTGTATCCGACCCGGCTCCAGCTCAGCACCGACGACAGTTCGTTCACGCCGTACACCAACGGCTGCGGTTACCTGGGCTCGACCGAGATGATCACCGATCCCCATGCGGTGGCCAGTACCGGCGCCAACGGCACGCCCGACTGCGGGGTGACCTTCCGCGAGCCGGGGACGTGGCACCTCACGGCCACATTGACCTGGCGAACCTGCTGGGTTCCCGAGGCAGTGGGCGGCCCGCCGCCTGCCAACTGCACCCCGGTACCCGGTGCCGAGCTGAACCCGGACAACTGGGCCCGCAACGTGACCGTGCACGAGATCCAGGCCGCCAACGGCGCCAGCTGATGAACCGGCCGGGCCCGGCCAGCCCGCTCAGCGTCGGTCGGCCTTGTCCTGGCCCGCGGCGTCGGCCGCGGCCCGGACCAGCCCGCTGGAGTAGGCGAAGACGACCGCTTGGACTCGGTCCCGCAAGCCGAGCTTGGCCAGAAGCCTGGCCACGTGGGTCTTGACCGTCGTCTCGGCGACGAACAGCTTGGCGGCGATCTCGACATTCGACAGGCCCGCCGCCAGCAGCTCGAGGACCTCCATCTCACGCGGAGTGAGCTGGTCAAGAACGGCCGGAGGCCGGCCCGCCGGGCGGTTGGCCGCGGTGAAGGACTCGATGAGGCGACGCGTGACCGACGGCGAGAGCAGAGCGTCACCTTGGCTGACCGTGAGCACCGCGGCCGCAAGCTGCTCGGGCGGCAGGTCCTTGAGGAGGAACCCGTTGGCGCCGGCCTTGAGCGCGTCGTACACGTACTCGTCCAGGTCGAACGTGGTGAGGATCACGACGCGAACACCGGCGGCGGCGGGGTTGGCGAGGATCAGTCGCGTCGCCTGGATGCCGTCCAGGTCGGGCATCCGGATGTCCATCAAAACGACATCCGGGCAGAGCCGTTCCGCCAGGGCGACCGCCTCGGCGCCATTGGTCGCCTCTCCCACCACCTCCACGCCCGGCTGTCGTTCCAGTATCAGCCGGAAGCCGGCCCTGACCAGCTGCTGGTCATCGGCGATGAGGACGCGCACGGTCATCGGGTCGCCGCCTCGAGGTGACGGGGCAGCTCGACGGTGATCTTCTCGCCGGCGCCGAGGACAGACCGGCTGATATGCCCTTCGCACCGCATGATTTCCTCTCGGGTCATGGCATCCGGCCAGTCCGGGAAGCTTTCCGGGAAGGCCATATCTAGCTCGAGCGCGTCGTCGCGGAAGTGCAGGCCGATCGTCACGCGGCTGGTGGCCGCCCGGCTCGCGTATGCGAGTACGTCGGCGACCAGCCGGTAGGCCGCCACGTCGATGCCGCCGAGCAACGGGCCTGGGCTGCCCGTCACGGTCAGGTCGACTAGGCCGCCGTCGGCGCGGGATCGCCCGATGAGGTCGTGGATGTGCTCGATTCCGAGCAGGGGCCGCAGCTCGGCGGGGTCGTGCTCGGCGCGGAGAAGGCCCAGTATCTGGCGCATCTGCCCTAGGGCCGCACGTCCGGCCGCCTCGATGCGGGCGATCGAGGAGATCGCCGCCTCCGGATCGGTGCAGGCCATGGCCTCGGTGGCCTCGGCCAGCACGATCATGCCGCTGACCTGCTCCGCCACCAGCGAATGGAGGTCGCCCACCATGCGCGTCCGCTCCCCGGCCAGGGCCAGGAATTCGCGCGCCTCCTGCTCGGCCGCCAGCCGCGCCGACGTGTGCTCGAGGTCACCGATCATCGCCCGCTGCGAGCGGACGATCCGCCCCACGACCCAGAGCGCGGTGGCTACGACCACGTTGGGGACGACGCTGCCCACGCCGAGGTGCCAGTAGGCGCCCTCCCCGGCGAAGGCGCCGGCCGTCAGGGCCAGCCCGGTCATGGCGGTGCCGGCCGTCGACCACGCCGCCACCGTCCACAGCGGCACCACGAACACGTAAGTGCTGACCAGAGTAGGGTTGTTGATGGAGGTAAGGCCGTTGCTGAGCGGCAGCGCCAGGAGGTTCACCGCGACCAGGAACAGCAGCGGCGCCCGGCGGCGCCACCACAGCAAAAGCGACATCGCCGCGGTCAGCCCGACATTGAGGGCCAGCGGCCCACGGCGGTCGCCGCTCGTGGCCGCGTCGGCGACCAGCACGGCGAGCACGGTCACGGTCAGCGTCGCCGTACTCCGCCGGAGCAGCCACCCCGCCGCCCGGGCCATGCGTTCCCCTACCTGGGATCGTGTCGGCCCCGGCCACGGGCGGGGGAGCGGGAGCCGTGCGTGCACCTCGTAACCGCCGTCCTGGCGGGACCCGTGCCAGAGCGCACCGCCGCAGGCGTTCACCCGCTCGCGCATGCCGGCCAGGCCATGCCCGGAACGAGCGGGACGGTGCCCGGCCAACCCGGGTGAAGCGTTCGTCACCCAGACGTCGACTTCGCCGGGCTCGAAGGCCACCCGGATCTCGGTGGCCGCCGACGAGGCGTGCTTGACCACATTGGTCAGCGCCTCCTGGACGATGCGGTACAGGGCCAGATCCGTGCTCGCCGGGAGTTCGGGAATGGCGCCCGCCACCGAGAGCTCAGCGGGGAGCCCGCCGGCGCGCCGGCGCTCGACCAGCGCCGTGATCCCGCCGATCCCGAATTGTGGCACGTCCACGTCGGCACCTTGGCGCAGCATGCCCATGATGCGGCGCAGTTCGGTCATCGCGGCCCGGCCGGACGCCGCCACTTCCCGCAGCGCTGATCGCGCCATAACCGGCTCGTCGTGGACGGTGATGCGGGCCGCCCCGGCTTGCACCACCATGACGCTGACGCCGTGGGCCACGACGTCGTGCAGTTCCCGGGCGACGCGGTTGCGTTCCCGGGCCGCGACGGTCGCCAGGCGCAGCTCCTGCTCGCGCCGCAGCTGCTCGTTGGCCACGGCCAGGCGCTGCGTCAAGCTCCGCTGGCGAGCCACCATGACGCCCGCCGCCGCGGGCACCACCGTGATCACCAGTCCGTGGGCCGCGATGTTGGCGACGGTCAGCTCGCCGCTGGCCGCTGCCACCACGACACAAGCCAGCATGCCGTACACCAGCAGGGCCGCCAGCTGCGTCAGGTGATGCCTGGTCATGCCGCGCGCGCCCGCGGTGTAGAAAGTCAGCAGGACCGCGAACGGCCCGACCCCCGTGTCGTGGTCGTGGGTCAGGCCTACGTACCCGGCCAGTCCGGCCGCGGCGACGACCGCGGCCAGCAGCGGGTTACGGCGCCGCCACGCCACCGCGGTCGTGCCACCGAGCGCGCAGGCCACGGCCAAGAATGTCAGGACGCCAGACGAAGCCGGGACCAACACGATCAGGGCACCGACGGACAGCGCCACGGCCACGCCGACATCGGCGAATCCGGCCCGAGTCCCGACCAGCACGCGGGCCCGGTCTACGGCTGCCCGCCCGCGGCTCATACCGGCAGGCTAACGCGCTAGGCAGGGCGCCGGCGTCATCCGCGCGGATGAGCTGGCGTCGTCGCCCAGACGACAGCGCAAACCATCCGGGAGTCCACCACATATCGCTCACGCGACTGACGCCAATCGTGGGTCCCCGGATTCAGGCTTACGGAGGAAACCCGAGAGGCCTGCGGCGCCCCCGCGCCTCGCCTATGCACTGGAGGTACCTCCGTCATGAGCAGCAAGAAATTCCGGGTCACGGCCGGCGTCCTGATCGCCTTCAACATCCTCGGCACCATCTTGACCTGGGTATTCCACCTCACCAAACCAGGGACGAGCGCCGCTTCCGCCATCGGCAGCGGGACCCAGTTCACCGGCCCGCTGGGCCTCGTCGCCGTGGCCCTGATCGCCCTGCTGCTGGCCGGGTCGGCCCGGCGCTGGATCGCCGTGACCGGCACCGTGCTGGTGACGCTGTTCGGGGTCGGCTTCACGGTCGGCGAGATAAGCGAACTGTTCCAGCACAACGTCGGCATGAGCGCGGCCAAGTGGGATATCGTCCTCGCCGGCGCGGTGATCGGCGCCATCCTCGGCATCTGTTCGGCCGTCCTCGGCGTAAGGGCCCTGCTTGCCCGCCGCGCCGCCAGCCGCGCTGACCGGGCCCCGGCGGCGCAGGTCCTGCGCTGAAGCTAACGTCCAACCCTGGCACCGAAGGTACCTCCCTGCCGGTCAAGTTAGTTGGGTTCGTTTATCGGCCGGGTTGCAGCCACCCCGTGTCCCCTTGTGTCCGGTCTGCTTTCTTCATGGGTCAACCTTGGTGGATCCGGCTCGATGGTGGATCAGGTGCACGGGGGTGATTCCGATGGCTCGTTTTCTTCCCGGGCTGCGGGGATGAGTGTCTCGGCCGGCTGCCGCAACAGTTCCAGAATCCGGGCGGGGTCAAGGAGGGCGGCGGCTGACGGGACCGACTGGACGGTAACGGGCAGCGGGTCCTTCTTGCCGCGCTCACAGAGGAGAACTGATACGGAATAGGGACCTGCGCAGAAGCTGGATAGCCAGGGCGGGATGGGAGCTGTCGGTGCGAACCGCCAGATACCCGGATCGCCTTCTGGCGGGCGGGATACCACTGGCGCTTTGGCAAGGCATGACCATCCGGCAGGCGCGCGCATCGAGACCGTGAACGCTGATCGCAGGTCCGGCTCGTCGAAGCAGCAGTAGATGCGGGGAGCCCCCTGGCAGGAGGATCTGCTGTACACGCTGGCGCTTCCGTCTTCCGGGTCGGTCACATAATGCAGGCCGGCGGCTGTTGACGTATAAGCGAACTCCGCTTCAACGGTGAGGGTGTTTTCATCAGCCAGCCGGGGCAATTCGAGGCGGTCGTCGCGGCGGCCTGCGGCGAAGTTGAGGTCCGCGCCATTCAGCGTTGCGCGCTGGATGCTCGTCGCCTGCAAGTCCGCGAAAGCGGTGGTGCCTGCTTGCCGGCAGCGGAACCGCACGTCGCTGCGGGACCAGAATTTGTCCGGGCCATGGGTGAGATCCAAGGCCACGTCATACGACACGATGTTCAAGGTCGAGCTTCGTCCAAGGTCGTCCTCAGCTGACGGCATGAACAGGAGTTTGTCACGACTGGGACAGCGCCCGAAGAAGCGGAGGTCCGGCGCGGAGGCCCGGACCTAGAAGAGAGACGGTGCCTGTCTGCGCCGCTAAGCGCGCGGCGGGCCGGGACGGGGAGCATCCAACCGGGCACCATGATGGAAGCCCGAGTTGCCGTCGCGGGCCGTTCCCAGTCCGGCGGCGGGGAGCGGCCGTTACTCTCGGCGGGGGTATCAGAGCTGAATCGTCGCTTCGATGGTGAGCCGGCGGGTTGACCGGGTGCTTTCACACTTCGCATGTGGCAGGGAGGGCTGATCGTGGTCCGGGTGGACTCGGCGTATTACGTGGCGAAGGTGATCGCCGCGATCGGCCGCGCCGGCGCGCGGTTCTCCGTCACGATCCCGATGGACCCCAGGGTCAAGGCCGGTATCGCGGCTATCCCCGAGGATGCCTGGACCCCGTTGCCTCGCCCGAAACATCCCCTAATTCACCGGTGGATTGAGGCTAAGCGGCATTGGATCATGGTGAGTCCTGGTTAGACGGCGTTATTGCTGGCCTGGCGGATGAGGCGCTAGTTCCGGGTGGCGAAGTTCGACCTGACCGCCGCCGTTCAGGAAGACGCCGAACGTGATCAGGTTGGCGTCCGCCGGGATCTGGGCGGTGACCTCATACTGGGTCCACGCGCCGGTTCCCGTGGCGGAGGCGATGTGGTTGGCCGGGTCTTCCCGGGGATCTGGGCTGGCTGCCCGCGGTGGCGTGGACCGGCCTGGGCTGCTGACGCGGAGTACCAGCCCGGCGCGGCCGTCCGCTGTGGCGGTGCGCAGTTCGCCGCGGAAGGTGACGGTGCGGCCGCGGTAATCGTCGGGTTCGATTTCCTGGGCCAGGAAGGCGAATCCGGCCGGCTCGGGGACGGCCGCGGCCAGGATCGCCCGCCCGTCCCCGGCGGTGGCGGAATAGTCGAACCCGGTGCCCTGGCGCAGGAAGGTGCCGCCGAGCTGCCATCGGTCCAGGCCGTCGGTGAACGCCATGTTGCGGGGCTCGAACCGCCGGCGCGAAGACCTGGGGGATGTCTCCTGGCTGCGGAACTGGCTGAGCAGGTCGGGGCCGGTGACGGGTCTGGCGAGCCGGTCCATGACCGGGTCGTCGACGGCCAGCGGCGCGCCGGTGATGACGGCGAGGGTCAGGCCATCGGCGAGGCTGGCGGTGACCGGCCGGGTTCCGCCGGGCCCGGCGATGTCTATCCGCGTGGCGGTCACTCCCGGGCCCAGGTCGGTGACGGTCACGCCGGCCAGGGTGACCCCGGCCGCCTGCAGCAGCGGGCCGGTCATCTCCTCGGCATGATCGTCATCGAGTTCCTCGTGGTGGTCGTCAGGGCGGCTGAGCAGGCGCCAGAACTTGACGTCATGGCGGCGGAGCCGGACCGGCAGCGCCCGGTGGCCAGCGTCGTCGGCGAGTACGACGAGCACGCTCTCCGGGCGGGTCATCCAAAAAACGGGGTCGGCGTGCGCGATGCGAACAACGGTCATGGGGATTCTCCGGGAGGTGGCGGGGATGAGGTCGGGGCGGTGCGCGGTGATGTACTCGCGCAGCCGGCGGCGGGCCTTGTGCAGGCTGGCCTTGGCGGCGCCGGGCGTGCCGGCGATCTGCCCGGCGGGCTGGTCGGCGTAGTAGAACCGGGTGACGGCGTGGCGCTGCCCGGGGGGCAGGCCGGCGACCGCGCGGCTGAGCACGTCGGCTCGGTCCAGGTCCTCAGCCGACGGCAGGCTGCCGACCGAGGCCGGGTGCAGGTTCTCGGGCCAGTCGCCGAGCAGGGTCAGCGGCGCGCGGCGCCGCTGGGCGCGGCAGACGTTGGCCACGATGCCGCCCAGCCAGCCGGCGAACCGGTCGGGGTCGCGCAGCCGGTCCAGCGCCAGGAGCGCCTGCAGGAACGCGTCTTGCACGGCGTCGGCGGCGTCGTCTGGCTGCGGGCACAGCCGGGCCGCGCGGGCGCGGGCCATCGGCAGGTGCCGTTCGACCAGCAGCCGGAACGCGGCCGGATCGCCGTCGCGGGCCAGCCGGACCAGGTCGCCGTCGGGGATGTCCATGCCTGGCTTTACTCCTGGGTTCCCGGCGGCGCCGGGGACAGTTCCGCGCCGCGCAGCTCGATGCGGCCGCGGCCGGCCAGGGAGATGCCGAACCGGATGGCGGTGGCCTCGCCGGGGACGGGCGTCGTGACCTCATGCCAGGTCCAGTCGCTGCTGCCCGGGGCGGCCGGGCTGCTGCCGTGGCCGAGCAGGGGGGCGCTAAGCGGCCCGTCCGGCGGCCCGCTCATGGCCAGGTGCAGCCCGGCCTGGCCGGTGGTGCGCAGTTGTCCGCGGAAGGTGACCCTGCGGCCGCGGTAGTCGTCGGCGTAGATGGTCTGGACGAGGGCGGCGGAGCCGGCGGGTTCCGGGACCGTGGCGGCCAAGACCGCGGACTGGTCCGCGGCGGTGCAGGAGTAGTCCTGCCCGGCTGGCTGGCCGTCATCGGAGAAGCTGCCAGCCAGTTCCCAGTAGTCCAGGCCGCCGGTGAACGCCATGTTCCGCGGCTCGAAACGCCGTGGTTGCCCGGGGCGGCCCGGCGGCCGGGCGTCCGCCGAAGGCAGGAACGGCGCCAGCATGTCCTCGCCCGGCACCGGAACCGCGAGCCGGTCCATCGCCTTGTCGGGCACCCGGACCGGCGCCCCGGCCACGGCGGCCAGCGCCAGGCCGTACTCGGCGCTGACCGTGACCGGCCGGGTTCCCGTGGCCGTGGCCAGCCCGACGCGTGCCGTGACCGTGTCCCAGCGCAGCTCGGGCACATCGTCGCTCGCTGGCTCGATGTCCACGGCGCTCACCGCCGTCCCGGCCGTCCGCAGCAGCCGGACCGCTGTCTCCAGCAGGCCACTGGCCACCTCGGCGTCTGCGGCGGGCCGGCCCAGCCGGCTCAGCCGGGCCACCCGGCTCAGCAGTTCCTTGTGGCCGAAAACCCGCAGCCACAGCGGCACCGCCCGGTGGCCCGCGTCGTCGGCCAGCACGATGAGACGCTGGTGCAGCCGCCAGTCGGGCACGTCACTCCCGTCCGGGGCCCGTGCGGCCCGGAGGCTTTGCAGCGCAAAAACGATGCGGACAGTCGTCACGGCGGTCCTCCAGCAGACGGCGAGGCAGCGATTCGGCTCACACTCGTTAGTGTCCGACGGCCCGCCACCGGTTACCCGCCTGCCGCCACGTCGGGTCAGGAATTACTGATCACGATGGCACCGCTGCCGGGCACACCGGAGCGATCTGGCGTTATGGGCGCTGCGGGAGCTGACGGCAGCGCCGGGCCTCTGTGTTGCCGCTAGCGTGGCCCTGTGTCCTGTGCAGGTGCCCGGGACGCGGGCGCGGCGAGGTCGAACAGGCGCAGGGTGTGCGCTTTGGCGGCGGCTTCGCCGCGGCTGGCGGCCCCCAGCTTGCCGAGGATGTTGGACACGTGGACGCTGGCCGTCTTCGGCGAGATGAACAGCTCGGCGGCTATTTCCCTATTGCTGCGCCCGGCCGCGACCAGGCGCAGCACCTCGAGCTCGCGGCCGGTAAGCCCGAGGTCGGCGTTCGTACCGCCAGGCGCGGCGGGCCCCTGGCGCGCCGACGTCCCGTTACCGTCCTGGCCGGCCAGCCGGATCCCGGCCTGCCGGATCCCGGCCAGCCGGATCCCCGCTCGCCGCGCGAGAACGGCGATCTCGTCGCTGAGCGGGTACGCGTCCAGCCCGGCGGCGAGCGGGGCCGCGCGCTGCAGCCTCTCCGCCGCGCCATCGCGGTCGCCGTCGGCCAGCGCGGCCTGCGCCCCGGCCAGCAACGCCCAGGCCAGCGGATAAGGCTCGCTCAGGGCGGCCCACGCGGCGGCGGCTTCGTCCCAGGCCGCGAGCAGCGCGGCGGGCCCGCTCGCCTCCTCCCGTGAAAACGGACCTTCGGCGAGCAGCTGTGCGGCGCTGGCGTCGGCCGCGGCGAAGGTCAGCTGGTGGGCTTGCTGGACCCGGCCGAATGCTTCGAGCTTTTCTGCCACGGTGCGCAGCCGGGCTGCGACGGCGGTGGCCTCGTCGCGGAGCCGCTGGTCGCGAGGGTTGCGGTCGGTCGCGGTCAGCCGGGCCACCGCCAGGACCGCGCTCGCCCCCGCGGTGACCACCGGCCAGACGTACCTCGGGCTGCCGCCGGACTCCTCGAAGCGGTCCAGGGCCTGCACCGCGGCCGCCAGCGCGGCGGCCGGGCCGTCGGTGCCGAGCGCGAGCAGGATTTCCAGCCGGGCCAGCGGGAGCTGATACTGATCCTCGTACCGGGCCGAACGCAGCGCGTCGCGTGCCGCCAGCACCGTGCGAGCTGCCGCGGCCAGATCGCCCCGGGCCGCCGTGATGCAGCCCGCGATGACTTGCAGCATGGCCCGGTGCATGGGCCCGCGGGCGAGATAAAGGTCGGTCGCCTGGTTGACGACCGTGAGCGCCTCGTCCCAGCGGCCGAGCGCGAACAGCGGTTCCGCCTGGTTGATCGCGAGCAGGCTGCCGGAGATGCGGGATAGCCGCTGCACGTCCGCGTTGGCGGTGGCCCGGCGGGCCGCCTCGGCGGCGAGTTCGTGCTCACCCGCGCCCTCGAGCAGGTGGGACTCGTTGACCGCCGCCGTGAGCAGTACGTCGTCGGCTCCCCTGCGTTCGGCCGTGGTGCGGGCCTGCGCGATCAGCTCGAGGGAACGGCTGTCGGAGAGCGCCTGCTGGCCAGGGTCGGCGTCGAACATTGCCATGGTCAGCAGCGCTTTCGCCTCGTTCACCTCATCGCCGGTCTGGCGGGCGAGGGCGAGGGCCTCCTCGGCGTAGGACCGTTCTTTGGTCACCAGGTGAGGGGCGCAGCGCGCGAGCGCGAGGAGGAGGTCCACCCGGGTGGCCGGGGCCACGTCACCGGGTACGTAGGCCAGCGCGTCTTCCAGGTCCTGGCCGAAGTCCTTGCGTCCTAGCTTGATCCGGAAATCGCTGCGGTTCCTGAGCAGCTCCGCGACGCGTACCGGCTCGGTCGCGGGGTCGAGCTCCTTCAGCGCCGAGGTCGCCAGCGCGATCCCGCGTTCGAAGTCGCCGACGTCGTGCGCCGCGGAGACCGCCTCTTCCAGGACGCGGGCGTGATCGGCGCCGATCCGTTCGGATGCATCCGGCACCTGGTCCCACAATTCAAGGACGCGGGCCAGCAGCGACAGCCGCTCGGCGGCCGCCACCGCCCGGCCCGCCTGCGCCGCGGCCTGCCAGGCGGCGATCAGCGCCCAGACGGAGTCGTGCGCCGAGTGCCAGTGGTGAGCCATCTCGACGGCCGCCCGGCCGGGCGGGACGAGGCCAGGATCGGCGTCGATGGCCTCGGCAAAGCGGCTGTGCAGCCGGCCGTGCTCGCCCGGCAGCAGGTCGTCGTGCACGGCTTCGCGGATCAGCTCGTGCCGGAATGCGTAGCCGTCGCCCTGTGGGTGCAGCACGTTGGCGGTCACCGCCGGGCGCAGGGCCCGGATCAGCGCGCCGTCGTCCAGGCCGGTCACGGTGGCCAGCAGCGCGTGCCCGGTCACCGCGCCGCCCGCGCTAGCGATGCGCAGCACCTCCTGGGTGTCCTCCGGCAGCCTGTGCACGCTGTCGAGCAGCAGGTCGCGCAGGGATTCCGGCAGCTCTGGGCTCAGCTCGCCGTCACAACAGAGCAAGGTCTCCACGAAGAGCGGGTTGCCCTCGGACCGGCGGTACAGCGCCTCGGCCAGGCCGGCGGCCGGCTCGCGGCCCAGGATCCGGAGCGCCAGCTCCGCGGTGTCATGCTGGCCAAGCCGGGGCAGCTCGACTCGCTCCACCCAGTCGATCCGGTCAAGCGCCGCGAGCAACGGGCGCAGCGGATGAGTGCGGTGCAGCTCGTCCGAACGGAACGTGACGATGATCAGCAGCCCGCTGATCGCTCGCTGGTTGCCGATGAGGAACGTCAGCAGGTCCCGGCTGGACCGGTCGGCCCAGTGCGCGTCCTCGATCACGAGCACGACCGGCGCGGGCCTGGCCAGATGCTCGAGCGTGGCCAGCACCTCCTCGAACAACCGCGCCCGCGCCTCGCCGGCGTCGCGGCCCGCGTCCGCCTCGGCCCGGCTCGCCTGGGCCACGTCCGGTTCGCCCAGTTCGGGAAGCAGCCGGGCCAGCCCCCGCGTGGTCCGGCCGGGCAGCATCGCGGCGACCGCGTCCGCGCCCATCTCATGCACCAGGTCGCGCAGCACGGCGGTGAACGGCGCGTAGGGCAGTCCGTCGGTCCCCAGTTGCAGGCAGCCGCCGGTCAGCACCCGGGCGCCCGCCGCGGCGGCCACCGTGCCGAACTCACCGACCAGCCGGGACTTGCCGGCGCCGGCTTCCCCGCCGAGCAGCACAGCCGACGGCTCGCCCTGGCGCACGCTGCCGAAAGCGGCCTCCAGGGCGGCCATCTGCTCACCCCGCCCGACCAGCACGGGACTAGCTGCTCGCCCGCTCATCTCTGAAGAGAGCATGCCACACGGCTCTGACATTCCGGAAAGCTTGCCGCGCCGGGAGCCGCCACCAGGCACCGGCGGGGTGTGCCCGGCGACCGTAGTCATAGCTGCCTCAGGCCGCGCGCCCGGTGGTCGGAACCCGGACCGCTTCGCCATCGGCCGGCCGTACCCGGAACGACCCGTCCACGTAGTCCGGGACGGCCGGGACGACGAATTCGTTCGTCTCGGCCAGCCCGCGCCGCCGGGCCCGCCGCGCCCGGCTCGCGATCCGAACGAGCGTGGCCCGGTGCGCCTGGTCCCGCATCTCACGGCCGCGCTGCGAGGTCAGTTCACGGAGAATTTCGGGATGCATGGGTTCCTCCTCGGCCCCCGGGGAACCTCGTCTGGTTCCCACATCCTCAAGGTTCGCCGTAAGGCCCAACCCCCGTCATCGGGCGAATGCCTTATCTTCCGCGCCCAGCACGGCTTAGTCCCGCCGAACCGCCGCCACCCTCCCTAAGCCGCCTTGGCCCAGGTCAGAGTGAAGGCGATCCCAGTGGTGCCGCCGCGGGCGGAAATGGCGAGCCGGGTGTCTCAGCATGGAACAGGGGTACAGGCCTGCACGGGTTACCCTCCGTACAACGGCACCATCCGACGCACGGGTACAGCGGGTTCTGCGCCGTTGGAGGATCTGCCCGGATCGAGCAGGCGCTGATGTCACCGCGGAGGACCTCATGTCAGCAGGCACCGGCCAGGCCGACGGCTCGCCAGCCCCCCAGCCAACCCAGCCCGCCGCGTCCGCCGGGCCGGCGGACGCGGCGGCTCACGTGGAGAACTGGCATCATGACGTGGTCGCCCGCATCGACCGCTGGGACTGGATCCGCACGCTGAACGACCGGCTGACCGCCGTGCTCGGGCCGTGGCGCGAGAGGCATCAGGACAACCCGGTCCTCGAGCTGATGCACGGCGGCCGGTGGCTCGGTCACCCGCTGCATCCGGCCCTGTCCGACCTGCCGATCGGGCTGTGGGCCGGCGCCCTGATCTTGGACGTCACCGGCCGCGACCCGGCTCCCGGGCGCGGGCTCGACCCGGCGGGCCTGCTGAGCGCGGCCGGCATCGCGGCCGCGGTCGCGACCGCGGCCACCGGTGTGGTCGACTGGACCGTCAGCGACGACGAGGATCGCCGGCTCGGCCTGTTCCACGGGGTGCTCAATACGGCGGCCCTCGGGCTGCAAGGCATGTCGCTGGCGGCGCGGCTGGGCGGTCACCGGGACACGGCCCGCGGGCTGGGCGCGGCCAGCCTGGCGGTCACCGGCGCCGCCGCCTACCTGGGTGGCCACCTGGTGTTCGCCAAGGCGGTGATGGTCAGCCGGGTGGCTGGGGCTGACGGGCCGCGGCGCTGGGTCCGGGTGGTCGAGGAGGGGGAGCTGCCGGACGACGTGCCCACCGGCGTGCAGGCCGACGGACGCCAGATCCTGCTGTACTCCCACGAAGGAACCCTCTACGCGCTCGACAACCTGTGCAGCCACGCCGCCGGCCTGCTCAGCCGCGGCGCTGTCGAGGGACTGATCGTGACCTGCCCGCTGCACGGATCGCAGTACTGCCTGGCTGATGGCTCTGTCCGCCGCGGACCGTCACATCAGCCGCAACCCGTGATACGCACCCGGGTCCGCAACGGCTGGATCGAAGTGCGCGGTAATCAGCCCGCCCCCCGCCGGCCCGTCAACGGAAGGAAATAGTCATGGCCTTTGTCATCGTTGCCAACCTCGACGACCTGGAGCCGGGCGAAACCCTGTTCGTCGAGGGGCTGCGAGAGCCGATCTGCCTGGTGCGCCTGGACGACGAAGATGTCCGTGCGGTGCACAACACCTGCACTCACCAGCAGCAACCTCTGCACGAGGGCACCGTGCAGGACGACGACACCCTGGTCTGCGCGTCGCACAACTCCCGGTTCGACCTGACCACCGGCGAGTCGGTCGGCATCCCCGAGGTCCCCACGCTGCCCGTCTACGCCTGCAAGGTCGAGGGCGACGCGATTCTCGTCGACATCGACCAGCAACTCAACAACGCCCCCATCCCGCACCACCCGTACCACTGACGAAGGCGGAAGGAACCTGCCGGTCAGGTGGGGTTTACTGGCCGCGGCGAGCACTGGCGGCCTGATGGTCGCAGGCGACCCGTTGCGTCGCGGTGGCTAGCCGCTATATTTTCCGCCGCGGTGCCCTGGCTGAGTGTGCTGGCGCTACTGGCCGGCGTGGAGGTCAGTGCTGAGGCCGCCCCACCTGCCTGGCCGGGTGAGGGCCTCGACGGATCCGGTGACGCTGTTGCGGCGGAACAGCAGCCCTGGCTGCCCGCTCAGGTCGCGTGCCTTGGCCCGCTGGCCGCCGGGGAGCGAGACGATGGTGCCGGCGGTCAGGTACAGGCCGGCTTCGATAATGCAGTCATCGCCCAGGGAGATCCCCAGCCCCGAATTCGCGCCCAGCAGGCACCGCTGGCCTACCGAGATGACCTGGGTGCCGCCGCCGGACAAGGTGCCCATGATGGACGCCCCGCCGCCGATGTCCGTTCCGGCGCCGACGACCACGCCCTGGCTGATGCGGCCTTCCACCATCGAGGTTCCGAGTGTGCCGGCGTTGAAGTTGACGAAGCCCTCGTGCATGACGGTGGTCCCCTCCGCCAGGTGGGCGCCCAGGCGGACCCGGGCGGCGTCCGCCACTCGCACACCGCTGGGCACCACGTAGTCCAGCATCGGCGGGAACTTGTCAACGGAGCGGACATCGAGATGGATGCCAAGGGCGAGCGCCCGCTGCCGGGCGGCGCCGATCTCGCTGACGGCGACCGGTCCCAGGGACGTCCAGCACACGTTGGGCAGGACTCCGAAGATCCCGTCCAGGTTCATGGAGTTAGGTCGCACCAGGCGGTGCGAAAGCAGGTGGAGCCGCAGATAGGCATCGGCGCTACCAGCCGGCGGCAGGTCCAGGTCAGCCGCCACGCACAGCTGGCGGCGGATCCGTACCGCGCGAACCGGATCTTCCCGCTCATCCGGGAGATCATGTTCCGCGCCGTCGGCGGCGCCGGGCATTCCCAGTTGCGGCGCGGGAAACCAGAAGCTGAGCGGCACCTCGTCCCGCGCGATCGTGGTGACCGCGTACCCCCATGCCGACTTACCCACGCTGCGAAGTTACCGCAGGCCAATCAGAGGCCGGGTGGCGGGTCGCCGACCGGCTGTCCCCAGAGCGGCGGCCTCAGAGCGGCGGCCTCAGAGCGGCGGCCTCAGAGCGGCGGCCTCAGAGCGGCGGCCTCAGCGGCGCACGGAATGCCCGTTCGGGAAACGACGTTCTTGTGTTTACTACACTGAAGGGGACCACCCGGTCGGGTGGTAGCTCCCGGACACCGAACGAACGAGAAATCGCGCATGCCCGTACAGCATCAGATCGCCACCCCCCAGGACGTCATCGCGACCAGGGATGACCTGCGCAACGTCGCCATCGTCGCGCACGTCGACCACGGCAAGACCACCCTGGTGGACGCGATGCTGTGGCAGTCAGGCGCGTTCCGCGCCAACGCGCACGTGGCGGAGCGAGTGATGGACTCCGGTGACCTGGAGCGGGAAAAGGGCATCACGATCCTGGCTAAGAACACCGCGGTGAGTCACGGCGGCCAGACCATCAACATCGTGGACACGCCGGGCCACGCGGATTTCGGCGGCGAGGTGGAGCGCGGCCTTTCCATGGTCGATGGCGTGCTGCTGCTCGTCGACGCGAGCGAGGGACCGCTGCCGCAGACCAGGTTCGTGCTGCGCAAGACGCTGGAAGCCGGGCTGCCGGTGATCCTGGTGGTCAACAAGGTGGACCGGCCGGATGCGCGGATCGCCGAAGTGGTGGACGCCTGCTACGAGCTGTTCATCGACCTGGACGCGAGCGAGGAACAGATCGAGTTCCCGATCGTGTACGCCTCGGCGCGGGCCGGGCGGGCCTCGCTGATCCGGCCCGCCGACGGCGAGATGCCCGATTCGCCGGACCTGGAGCCGTTGTTCGACACCATCAAGGCCACTGTCCCGGCCCCGGCGTTCGAGGTCGGCGCGCCCCTGCAGGCCCACGTGACCAACCTGGACGCCTCGTCCTACCTGGGCCGCATCGCGCTGTGCCGGATCCGCAACGGCACGATCTCCCGCGGCCAGCAGGTTGCCTGGTGCCGCCGGGACGGGTCCATCCAGCGGGTCAAGATCTCCGAGATGTACCTGACCGAGGCGCTCGAGCGGGTGCAGGCCGACACGGCCGGGCCCGGGGACATCGTGGCGATCGCCGGCATCCCGGACATCATGATCGGCGAAACCCTGGCCGATCTCGATGATCCGCGGCCGTTGCCGCTGATCACGGTGGACGAGCCGGCCATCTCGATGACGATCGGCGTGAACACCGCACCGCTGGCCGGGCAGGCGGCGGGGTCTAAGGTCACCGCCCGGCTGGTGCGCGACCGGCTGAATCGCGAGCTGGTCGGCAACGTCTCGCTCGACGTGCTGGCCACCGAGCGGCCGGACACCTGGGAGGTCCGCGGCCGCGGCGAGCTGGCGCTGGCCATACTGGTGGAGACGATGCGGCGGGAGGGCTACGAGCTGACCGTGGGACGGCCGTCCGCCGTCACCCGGGAGGTGGACGGGAAGGTCTTCGAGCCGGTCGAGCGGCTCTCGGTGGACGTGCCCGAGGAGTACCTGGGCACGGCCACGTCGCTGATCTCGATCCGCCGCGGCCGGATGGAATCGATGACCAACCACGGCACCGGCTGGGTCAGGCTCGAATTCATCGTGCCCGCCCGCGGCCTGATCGGCTTCCGCACCCAGTTCCTCACCGAGACCCGCGGCACCGGGATCGCGCACCACGTCTTCGAGGACTACGAGCCGTGGGCCGGGGTCATGCGCGGCCGGGCCAACGGTTCGCTGGTCGCCGACCGGTCCGGCCCCGCGGCCGCGTACGCCATGTTCAACCTGCAGGAACGCGGGTCGCTTTTCGTCACCCCCGGCACCATGGTGTACGAGGGCATGATCGTCGGGGAAAACTCGAGGACCGACGACATGGACGTCAACATCTGCCGCGAGCGCAAGGTCACCAACGTCCGCCAGTCCACCGGAGAGGAACTCGAGCGGCTGGTGCCACCACGCCTGCTCAGCCTGGAGCAGGCGCTGGAGTTCTGTGCCGACGACGAGTGCGTGGAGGTCACGGCCGCGGCGGTCCGCCTGCGCAAGACCATCCTCGACGCCAAGGAGCGCGGTCGCGCCCGCGGCCGCGCCTCCCG
>Ga0302180_10000517_pt1 | contig 31549 bp, 37 predicted proteins | sample I_Palsa_E3_2_FD_200575 | JGI IMG/M metagenome (GOLD analysis project Ga0302180, IMG submission 200575) | Peat permafrost microbial communities from Stordalen Mire near Abisko, Sweden - I_Palsa_E3_2 | ecosystem: Environmental > Terrestrial > Soil > Palsa > Peat permafrost | place: Sweden...
TCACCCGCGAAGGGGCCGAACTTATCCTTGTAGGGCATGTTCTTCGCGGTCAGTGCCATGGTGAGGTTGGTCCGCCCGTGATAGGCGTGGTCGAATGCGACCACGGCCTGCCGCCCGGTGGCGTGCCGGGCGATCTTCACCGCGTTCTCGACGGCCTCCGCGCCGGAGTTGAACAGCCCGGATCGCTTCGCATGCGTCCCCGGTGTCAGGCGGGCCAGCTCTTCGCAGACCTCGACGTAGCCTTCGTACGGCGTCACCATGAAGCAGGTGTGGGTGAACCTGGCCGCCTGCTCGGCTACCCGCGCGGCTACCCGGGGCGCCGCGTTCCCCACCGAGACCACCGCGATCCCGGCGCCGAAGTCGATCAGCGTGTTGCCGTCGGCATCCACGATCACGCCGCCGCCGGCGTCCGTGACGAACACCGGCAGCGAGGAACTGATCCCGCGGGCCACCGCCCGCTCGCGCCTGGCCTGTAGCTCAAGTGAGACGGGGCCGGGGATCTCGGTGACAAGGTGTCGGCGCTGAAGAAGGCGGGAATCGCGCGGTGCATGCTCGGTCATGATTCAGACCATAAATCATCTGAGCTAACGGCTGAAGCGTTGGTGGCCATACAGAGGAGTCCGGGAGTCTATCGTGGTGAGCCGGATACGGGAGAGGACTGATCTCGGACATGCCTGACCACAAACAGCCGAACGTGCGGGGGCTGTTCGGGGGGGTTTTCGCCAGGGGCGCCGTCGAGGCCGACGACACCGCCTGGCTGCAAGCGATGCTGGACACCGAGGCCGCGCTCGCCCGGGCGCTCGAGCAGGCCGGGATGGCGGCCGCGGGCGCGGGGGAAGCGGTCACGGCCACGGCCCAGGCGGTCAATTTCGACATCGACGAGCTCGGCGAGCTCGCGGCGCTGACCGGTAATCCGGTCCCTGGGCTGGCCCGCGAGCTGGCGCGGCGGGTCCCCCAGGCGGCCGTCAGCGCGGTGCATCGCGGCGCTACCAGCCAGGACATCATGGATACCGCCGCGATGCTGCTCGCCCGGCGGGCGATCGACGTCATCCTGGCCGACCTGGCCAGGGCCGCTGATGCCGCGGCCGGGCTGGCCAGGCAGTACCGGTCCACGATCATGATCGGCAGGACGCTGCTGCAGCAGGCGGTGCCGGTTACCTTCGGCCTGGTCGCCGCCGGCTGGATGACCGGCGTGGACGAGGCCCGCGAAGGGCTGGCGGTGGTTAGTTCCCGGCGGCTGGCCGTGCAGTTCGGCGGCGCGGCAGGCACGCTCGCCTCGCTCGGCGATCGCGGCCGTCAGGTGGCGGCCTTGCTCGCTAGCGAGCTCGACCTGGCCCTGCCCGTGCTGCCGTGGCACACCGACCGCCTGCGGATCATCGACCTGGGCGCGGCGCTGGCCCGGACCACGGCCGCGCTCGGCAAGATAGCCAGGGACGTCACGCTGCTGGCCCAGTCCGAGGTCGGCGAGGTCAGCGAGGGCGCGGCCGCTCCGAACCGGCGGGGGGCACAGGGCAGCAGTGGCGGTCCGGCGTCGGCACCGCGCCGTGGCGGCTCCTCCGCGATGCCGAACAAGCACAACCCGGTCGCCTCGATCGCCATTCTCGGCTGCACCCGGCAGGTCCCCGGGCTGCTTGCCACCCTCGTCGCCGCCGGTGAGCAGGAGCATCAGCGCGCGGCCGGCGCGTGGCACGCGGAATGGGAGCCGCTGACGGCCCTGCTGCGGCTGACCGGGTCGGCTTCGAGCTGGGCGGCCGAACTGCTGTCCGGGCTCACCGTGGACACCTCGCGGATGGCCGCCAATCTGGCCGCGACCAAGGGCCTGCCGCTCGCGGAGAACCTCACCTCGCTGCTGGCCGGGATCCTGGGCGCGGCCCAGGCGCACGACCTGGTGGCCGAGGCGGGTGATCGGGCCGTCGGCGCGGGGCTGCCGCTACGCGACGTACTGCTTTCCGTGCCCAAGCTCGAGGACCGGCTGGTCTCGGCCGGCATCACCGCCGAGCAGATCGACGCCGCGCTCGAGCCGGCTGGCTACCTGGGCTCGGCGGATGCCTTTACTGCCGCCGCCCTTGACGCCCACGAAACCCTCAACCGGCAGGAGTCGCAGCATGGATGACGACGAGCGCGCCGAGCGCGGGACGAAGGTACGGCGTGAGGTGCTCGGGGACGAGCACGTGGACCGGGCGGTGTCGGCCACCACCCCGTTCACCGAGCCGTTCCAGGATTTCATCACGCGTTATGCCTGGGGGGAGATCTGGTCCAGGCCCGGGCTGTCCCGGCCGGAGCGGAGCCTGGTCACGCTGGCTGTCCTCGCCGCCCTGCACCACGATCAGGAACTGGCCATGCACGTCAAGGGCGCACTGCGGAACGGCCTGACGCCCGGGCAGATCCAGGAGGTCTTGCTCCAGGTCGCGGTGTACGCGGGCGTCCCCGCCGCCAACCGGGCCTTCCCGATCGCGCAACGCGCGCTCGCCGAGGCCGCCGAGGCCGCCGAGGCCGCCGAGGCCGCCGAGGCCGCCGAGGGTCCCGAGGAATCCTGAGGGCCCTGAGCAACGCCCGCGCCTGCGAATCTCGCCCGGCTAGCTGCCTAGTTACTCGTTAACCGTGACCTTTCGTCCGTCATGCGAACGTCTGTACACATGGCGGCAGGTCAGGGGTTATCGTTAACGTAGGCCAGCAGACGGGAGAAAAATGGCGGAAATCGTCTCACTCGCCGAAGCTGTAGAGCGGGCGATCCATGACGGGGACGCTGTCGCCATGGAGGGATTCACCCACCTGATCCCGTTCGCCGCCGGGCACGAGGTGATCCGGCAGCGGCGCCGTGACCTGACCCTGATCAGGATGACGCCCGACCTGATCTACGACCAGCTCATCGGCGCGGGCTGCGTGCGCAAGCTCATCTTCTCCTGGGGTGGCAATCCGGGTGTCGGCTCGCTGCACCGGTTCCGGGACGCGGTGGAGCATTCCTGGCCCGCCGCCCTCGAGCTGGAAGAGCACAGCCACGCGGGGATGGCGAACCGCTACGTCGCCGGGGCGTCGGGCCTGCCGTTCGCCGTGCTGCGCGGCTATAACGGGACCGGCCTGGAAACGCTGCGGGCAGGCCCTGACTCGGCGCCGACGATAAAGCCGATCACCTGCCCCTTCACCGGCGAGACGCTGACCGCGGTCTCGGCCATCCGCCCCGACGTGGCGGTCATTCATGCTCAGCGCGCGGACCGGTCAGGGAACGTGCAGTTCTGGGGGATCACCGGGGTGCAAAAGGAAGCCGTGCTCGCCTCGCAGCGTTCGGTGGTCACGGTCGAGGAGATCGTCGATGAGCTTGACCCCCACCCCGGGGCCGTGGTCCTGCCCGCTTGGACGATGAGCTACGTGGCGCACGTGGCGGGCGGAGCGCACCCGTCCTATGCGCTCGGCTACTCGGTCCGCGACAACGACTACTACGTGGCCTGGGACGCCATCGCCCGGGATCGCGAGGCGTTCAGCGGGTGGCTGGCCGAGCACGTTTACTCAGGTGCGGGGCAGCTATGAACCCTCAAGCCGCTCAGGTGAGCGTGCCGCCCGAGATTACCTACACCGCCGACGAGATGATGACCGTGTCCGCGGCCCGGGCGCTGCGGGACGGCATGACCTGTTTTGTCGGGATCGGGCTGCCCAGTGCCGCCGCGAATCTCGCGCGCGCCACGCACGCGCCGCGACTGGTGCTGATCTATGAATCGGGAACGATCGGGGCCAAGCCCTCCCAGCTGCCACTGTCGATTGGCGACGGCATGCTGGCTGAGACCGCGGACGCCGTCGTGAGCGTGCCCGAGATCTTCAACTACTGGCTGCAGCCCGGCCGCATCGATGTCGGTTTCCTCGGCGCCGCCCAGATCGACAAGTTCGGCAACATCAACACCACCGCCATCGGCGGTGACTACCGCAACCCGAAGGTTCGCCTGCCTGGCGCGGGCGGCGCGCCAGAGATCGCCGCCTCGTGCCGACAGGTGATCGTCGTGGTCAGGCAGGGCAGCCGGTCCTTCGTCGAGCACGTGGACTTCATTACTTCCGTCGGCTACGGGTCAGGCCCGGGAGACCGGGAGCGGCTCGGGCTCACCGGCACCGGGCCGCAAAAGATCATCACCGACCTGGGGGTCCTCGAGCCCGACCCGCGGACGCTCGAATTCACCATGACCGGGTTGTACCCGGGAGTCTCCGCCTCGGTCGCGAAAGAGCGAACGGGCTGGGATCTGGCCATCGCCACCGAGCCGGAAATCATCGCCGCGCCGAGCCATGAGGAGCTTAAGGCCCTCCGGCGTTTCCAAGGCACCCGATCAAGGAGTCACCAGTGACGGCTGACGTAACGACGTCCCGTACCGTAGCGGACAGCGGCAAGCTGGTCCTGCCGTCGTATGAGCGTCCCGCGGGCCTGCACCCGCCGCTGGATTTCACCGGGTACCGCTCGACCGCATTGCGCCACCCGAAGCAGCCGCTGGTGCTGCTCCCGCACCGGCTGACCGAGGTGACGGGGCCGTTGCTCGGCGATCAGCTGATCACCGCCACCGATTCCGACCTGACCACGCAGCATGACGGCGAGCCGCAGGGACAGCGGATCATCGTGACGGGGCGGGTGCTGGACACCGGCGGGCGCCCGGTGCCCGACACCTTGATCGAGATCTGGCAGACCAACGCGGCCGGACGCTACCGGCACTCGCGCGAGCATCATCCGGCCCCGCTCGACCCGAACTTCGACGGGATCGGGCGTGCCATCACCGACTCGGGCGGCCGGTACCGGTTCGTCACCATCTCACCTGGCGCCTATCCGTGGGGGAACCACTACAACGCGTGGCGCCCGGCGCACATTCACTTCTCGCTGTTCGGCCGGGCGTTCACCCAGCGCCTGGTCACCCAGATGTACTTCCCCGGCGACCCCTTGCTGCCGATCGACCCGATCTTCAACTCGGTCCCCGACGAGGAGGCCAGGCAGCGGATGGTCGCCAGCTTCGACATCGAGCTGACCCAGCCCGAGTGGGCCCTCGGCTACAACTGGGACATCGTGCTGCGCGGCCGCGGCGCGACCGTCTTCGAGTGACCGGCAAAGAGTGACCGGTAAAGACTGAGAGGGCGGGAACGATCAAGTGCCAGGGATGACACCTTCCCAGACCGTGGGTCCGTACTTCGCGATGAGGCTGCCGTGGCCGGACGGCCCGTTCGTGGTGGCCGAGGATACCGCCGGCGCGATCACGATCATCGGGCGGCTCTACGACGGAGCCGGGAACATCATTCCCGACGGGCTGATCGAAACGTGGCAGGCCGGGCCCGACGGGCGCTTCGCCCACCCGGACGACCCGCGCGGCGCCACGGCGGGCGGCTACTACGGCTTCCGCGGCTTCGGGCGGTGCCCGACCGCGCCGGACGGGTCCTATCGCATCGTCACCCTCAAGCCCGGGCCGCTGCCCACCCCCGACGGCAACATCGAGGCGCCCCACCTAGACGTCTCCGTCTTCGCGCGCGGCCTGCTCGACCGGGTCGTGACCAGGATGTACTTCCCCGACGAACAGACCGCCAACGCCGCGGACCCGGTGCTGAGTTCCATCCCCGAGCTGTCGCGACGCGCCACGCTCATCGCCGTGCCCGAGCCGGAGGGCGAGCTCAGGTTCGACATCAGGCTGCAGGGCGAGCACGAGACGGTTTTCTTTGATGTCTGAGGTCCGTCTGGCGGCCTCGCTGGAAGGACCGGACGACGCACCCATCGTCATCCTGGCAAACCCGATCGGCACGACCAGGCCGATCTGGGACGCTCAGGCCAGGGTGCTACGGGACCGTTACCGCCTGCTCAGGTTCGAGCTGCGCGGGCACGGAGAGCCTGGCGCGCGATCCGATGCCCCGCCCGGGCCCTACTCCATCGCCGAGCTCGGCACGGACGTGCTTGGCCTGATGCGCGAATACGGCGTCACCGCCGCCTCCTACTGCGGTATCTCCATCGGCGGGATGATCGGACTTTGGCTCGCCGCCAACGCCCCGGAACGGATCTCGTCCCTGGTGGTCTGCTGTACCGCGATCACCCCGATGCCGTCGCGGCAGGCCTGGCTGGACCGGGCCGCACTGGTGCGCTCGGACGGGATGGCGGCGATCAGCGAGATGATCCCGCCGCGCTGGTTCACCCAGGACTTCATCGCGCGCCAGCCCGGTGCCGTCTCGTTCGTCATGGACATGCTGAACAGCACCGACCCCGCGGGTTACGCGGGCTGCGGCGAGGCGATCGCGGAGGTAGACCTGCGTCCCGCGCTCGGCTCGGTCAAGGCGCCCACGCTGGTCATCGCGGGTGCCGAAGACTCCGCCGCGCCGCCATGGCAGGGCGCGGTGACCGCCGCCGGCATCTCGGATTCCCGGCTGACTGTGATCCGGGGCACCTCCCACCTGGCTCCCTACCAGACGCCGGGCCCGGTCAGCGACGCCATCCTGGCTCACCTCGCGGGCAATTAGGGCCAGGATCTGTCGAGCCACCGACCGTTCCGCATAGAAAGGAGGAAAATCTGTCCGGGCCGAGCCTTGGAGGAAACCGTGCTGCCCTGGTCTGCCGATCTCGCTGGCCGCATCGACGAGCATGTCATCAGCAGTGAGCTGCTCCGGGGCAACCCGCTCGGCGACCCGCACGAGCGGCCGATCTTCGTGTACCTGCCGCCGGGATATGACGACGAACCTCACCGCGGCTACCCGGCCGTGTACGTGATCCAGGGGTACACCGGGCACGTGGCCATGTGGCGGAACCGGTCAGCCTACCGGCTGCCTTTCCCCGAGGCGGCCGACGCCGTGTTCGCCAGCGGCGAAGCCCCTCCGGCGATCGTGGTGTACGTCGACGCATGGACAAGCTATGGCGGCAGCCAGTTCGTCGACTCGCCAGGTACCGGGCTTTACCACTCCTACCTCTGCGACGAGGTCGTGCCCTGGGTGGACGCGCGGTACCGCACGCTGCCTGAGGCCGCGCACCGGGCGATCATGGGCAAGTCGAGTGGCGGGTTCGGCGCGATGATCACGCCCATGCTCCGGCCCGACCTGTTCGGCGGCCTGGCCACGCACGCCGGCGACACGCTGTACGAGTACTGCTACATACCCGAGTTCGCCACCGCCGCTAGGCACCTGCGCCGCTACGACGGAGACATCTGGCGCTGGTGGCGGGACTTTTCCGCCCGGGTCGCCTTCACCAAAGAAGAAGACATCTCGCTGCTCAGCCTGCTCGGCGTGGCATCATGCTTCTCCGCCCACCCGGACGGGACCGTGGAGCTGCCGTTCGATCCCGCCACCGGGGTGATCCGGCCGGCTGTGTGGCAGCGGTGGCTGGACTGGGATCCGGTGCGGATGGTGCCGGCCCACGCGGAGGCTTTGCGAGGACTGCGGGCGATCTGGATCGACGCAGGCAAAAGGGACGAATACCATCTTGACCTCGGCGCCGGAGCGTTCCGCGCCGCGCTCAGGGACGTCGGTGTAGCCGATGACCTGGTACATTTCGAGCTCTTCGACGCCGGGCACGGGGGCATTGACTATCGCTACCCGATGTCACTCGCCTGGCTCTGCAGCCGGATGACGAAGTAGCGGCCCCTCGCAGGCGGAAAACAGGTCGGGCGCGGCCATCTCGGTCTCGACGTATCCCGGCGCCACCGTGCCGACCGCGTCCTGCCACTGCTCATATGACACCTCGGTGACCGGGTACCAGAGGTAGATCCCGGCGTTATTCACCAGCACGTCCAGCGCCCCGCGGCCTGGGCGAGCCCGGCAGAATCGCGGTGGTGCACCGCCACCCGGTCGCTTCGCTCCGCGAAGGCCTGCGCGACCGCCTGGCCGATGCCCCTAGACGCCCCCGTCACCAATACTGCTCGCTTCGCCAAGACTCTCTCCTACCCCTCGTCACACAGGGCCAGCAGCTTGGTGGCCGTGGCCCAGTTCCTGGCCGTAGCGGCGAGGCCTTCACGCTTCTGCTTAGCCGGCGGGCTGACGATGCGGAACACGGACTGGGCCAGCTCACTGTCACCGAAGCCATCCGGCGTGTGCAGGAACAGGGCCTGGCCGATCGCGGTGACGGTGTCGTGCCTGCCCTTGGCGGCCGCCGCGCTCTGGGCGGCGGCGATCCGCTCCAGCAGGCCGGCGGGCGGTTCGCCGTTCAGGAACACCACGTGCACCAGCTTCGGGTTCGGCTCGTCCGGATACGGGTTGTCCTGCAGGACCCGGGCGAGGTCGTCGCGGGACAGGACCACGACCGAGGCATCGATCCCGAACCTGCCGGTGATCGCGGACTCAAGCGCCGAGGCCAGCTCGCCGGTGCTGGTGTTGGCCGTGCTGAACAGCACGTTCCCGCTCTGGATGTAGGTCGTCACCCCGGTGTGCCCGAGCGAGGTCACGATCTCGCGCAGGTCCGCCATCGGCACCTTGTTCCGTCCTCCGACGTTGATACCGCGCAGCAGTGCGACGTGTGTTGCCATCCCGTCATTGTGCCCGCTAGCCGGGTGACCCCGGGCGAGCCGGCTCCAGGTAACGAGCTAGGCTTTTTCTAGGTTGTGCTCGTGGAGGCACCGTGATGGCAGGGCCGGGAGATGAGATGGCCGCGGCGGGCCGTGGCCAGATGCGAGCGTCGGACGCCGACCGCGAGCAGGTGATCGGGATGCTCAAGGTCGCGTTCGTTCAGGGTCGTCTGACGAAAGACGAACTGGACCTGCGGGTCGGCGAGGCGTTCACCGCCCGGACCTATGCGGAGCTGGCCGTGGTCACGGCCGACATCCCGGCCGAGCCGACCGCGGCCCAGCCGCCGCGCAAGGCCGCCGGGGCGCGGGGCTGGCCGCCGATGAATAGCAGCGCCAAGACGGCCGTAGCGGTGATCATCGCGGCCACCACGGTGACGGTGGCCTTGTGGCTGATCGCCTGGTTCGCCGGTAACGGGCCGCTCCTCGCGGGGGCGGTCCTCGCGACCGGTATCGATCTGATGATCTTGTGCACCGCCGGAGCTACTTTGTTCGAGCTACGGCAGCAGAGGCGCTCCGGCGGGGAACTGCCGCCGTCAGCACCTAGGCGATCGGCTAAGGCGGCCAGAATCGCCGGACATGACCGGCGGCCAGGTAAGGACGCGCTCTGCGCGGTCCGGCTGACGCCGAACGCACGGCCGGCCTGATCGGCCAGCGTGACGGCGACCAGGCGTGCCTGCAGTGACGGTCTGGAGCCGGGCTTAGCCTTGAGCATGAACCGGCCGTAGTACTGGCCGTTGCCGTAGGTGCGCAGCTCGATCTCGTCGGCGGGCAGGCCCGACAGCTCGACGTCCCACGAAGAGTGACCGACCGTCACGGTGCCGTCCTGCTCCAGCCGCGGCGGGTGACCCATCAGGATTCCGTATTCGAAGCGTGCTCCCTGCAGGCCGAGCAGGCCGACGAGCTGCTTCTTAACGAGATCGACTGCGACATCAGGGGCGAGAGCCGACTTCGCCAGCGAGGCCGTCTGGTGGATCTGCGCCAGGTAATCGGTGTCCGCGATCGTGATGACCTTCAGACGCCGGGCACGAGCGGCGAGCTGCGACACCGCGATGCCGGTGAGCAGAAAACAGGATGGCGATGGCCAGCAACAGCGACGACCACGTCACGGCCAGCGGATCGGCGCTCGTCAGCGCGGAGATGGTGATCAGCTGCGCGGCACCAGCCAGAAGCAGCGCGCCCTTAAGCCATGCCAAGCTCGGCGAGGCGGCCGCAGCCGGTGGGTTTGTTGTCGGGCCTGTGTCGACGGGGACGCTGACAGGTGCGTTCTGGGTGGTCATCGCTCGCTCCTTGGTGGACGACTTCGAAGGTCACGAATGTCGTACCGACCAGGCTTCCCGGCGCACCTGAAATGAGCATAACCCTGGCCCGCCTGGTCGCCAAGTAACCATCCGATAGGACGCGGCCGTAGCCTCCCGCCCGCTATGGTGGCCCGATGGCGTCATGGGCCGATCACGCTATCTTCTGGCACGTGTATCCCCTGGGTTTCACCGGCGCGGAAAAGCAAGCGCTGGCGGCGGGGGAGCCCGTCCGGCACCGGTTGCGGCAGCTAGAGAACTGGCTGGACTACGCGGTCGAACTCGGCTGCTCGGGCCTGCTGCTTGGACCGATTTTCGCGGCCGAGACCCACGGTTATGACACCTCCGACTACTTCCAGATAGATCCGCGCCTCGGCGATCAGCAGGACTTCGACCATCTGGTCGCCGAGGCCAGCCGCCGTGGCCTGCGGATCGTCCTGGACGGGGTGTTCAACCACGTCGGCCGTTCGTTCCCGGCGCTGGCGGCCGCGCTCGCCGACGGCCCGGGCTCGGCCGCCGCTAACTGGTTCCGGCGCAATCCCGAAAGCGGGGACTTCGAGACGTTCGAGGGCCATGACCAGCTCATCACCTTGAATCACGATGAGCCCGAGGTCCTCGACTACGTCGTCCGGGTCATGACGCACTGGCTTGACCGGGGCACGGCGGGCTGGCGGCTCGACGCCGCCTACGCGGTGCCGCCCAGTTTCTGGGCCAGCGCCTTGCCCAGGGTCCGGCGAGCGCATCCCGACGCCTGGTTCGTCGGGGAAGTGATCCACGGCGACTACCTGGCGTACGCGAAGGACAGCGGCCTGGACTCGGTCACCCAGTACGAGTTGTGGAAAGCCATCTGGAGTTCGCTGAACGACCGCAACTTCTTCGAGCTGGCCTGGACCCTTGACCGGCACAACCAGATCCTCCCCGGCGTCACGCCGCAGACGTTCCTCGGGAATCATGACGTGACCCGGCTGGCCAGCCAGCTCAACGACGAACGGCACATCGGCCATGCGCTGGCCGTCCTGTTCACCGTCGGCGGCATACCGAGCGTTTACTACGGTGACGAGCAGGCCTTCCGCGGCATCAAGGAAGACCGGGCCGGCGGTGATGACGAAATCCGGCCGGCCGTCCCCGCGAGCCCGGCTGAGCTCGCACCCGAGGGCTGGCCGACGTACCGGCTCCATCAGCGCCTCATCGGCTTCCGCCGTCGCCACCCGTGGCTGGTCCGCGCGCGTATCACCGTGGAACACCTGGCCAACGAGGCTGCCGCCTTCCGGGCGACGGCGGACGGCGCCGAGATAATGACGCTGCTGAACGTCGGTGACGAAGAATTCCGCTTCCCGGTCGACGTGGGCGCACTCGCCGTGGCGCAGACTCCCGAACCGGGCATCAAGCCCGAAGACCCCGCATCCGTGCCCGCGCACAGCTGGAGCATCCTGAGCTGATGAGCGTTCCTGCCCCAGCGTGGGTGGTAGCCGGGCCGCCCGGCGCCGGTAAGACCGCGGTCGCCGACCTCCTGCTCGCCTTGCTCGAACCGACGCCGGCCCTGCTCGACAAGGACACGATGTACGGGTCGTTCGTGGCGGCCCTGCTGGCGTCCGCACACCGCCCCGAGGGGGAGCGCGAGGGCCCGTGGTACGACGAGCACATCAAGGTGCACGAGTACGCCGGAATGACGGCTACCGCCCGCGAGATCCGGGCCCATGGATGCCCGGTCGTGCTATCCGGCCCTTTCACCGGGCAGATCCACGACGCTCAGCGGTGGCAGTCCTGGGTCGCCGAGCTGGGTGGCGGGACGGTGCGGCTGGTCTGGATCTCCTCGGACGAGGCCACCCTGCGCCACCGGCTTACCGCTCGCGGGCTGGAGCGGGATTCGGCCAAGCTGGCGAACTTCGAGCAGTTCGGCGCCAGCATGCGGCTCGGCGCCGAACCCGCCGCGCCGCACGTCACCGTCGATAACCGCCTCGCCGCCGCCGTGACGCTAGAGGACCAGGTCGCCGCCCTGGTCGCGCAGGCCTAGCCCGTTTAAGGGCGCAAGACTGAGTAGCGGACCGTCTGCACCCGGATCAGGCCGTCGCGGAACACGAAGGTGTCGATGCCGTCATCGACTCTGGTCGCCCCGGCGTCCGCGGCCCATTCCAGGAAGAGCACGTCGTTTTCGAAGATCAGTGTCTTCAGATCCCAGGCCGCGTCCGGCACATCGGCCAGCAGTTGAGTGAACCCTTCCCGGACGCCGTCTATGCCGCGCTTGACGCCTGCGGGCGTGATGAAGACAGCGTCGTCGGCGTAGTCGGCGACGATTTCATCCAGGTCGCCCGCGCCAAGGGCCTGGGCATGATGCTGGAAAATTTCCTCGGGCGTGCGCGTCATCGCGCTCCTCCTTCGCAGCGGATCTTCGGTCCTACCTTACGGTCGCCGGTGGTCCACAAGACAGCGCCCCCACCCGGCAACCGCTCCACTACGAAGCCGGTGCGGACGGTGACGTAGGCGTGGATGCCGACGGGGACGTGGATGGAGAAGTCGGGGTGGGGGTCGGGTGGGTCGGGGTCGGGGTCGGGGTCGGCGTCGGGGTCCGGGAGGCGGACGGAGATGAGGATGCGGTCGGCGACTGGGATGAGTACACCGATGGGGATGCAGACACGCCCGCCGACTGATATGTGCCCGGGAACGATGATGCGCTCGACGATGCTCTCGATGAGGGGGACGCACCCCGGGAGGTAGACACGCCGGAGGGCGTCTGTCCGGCCGACGTGGATCCTGTCGGCGCGGAAATCTGTGCTGCCGGGGACTGACCCGGGGTGGGTGTGTGCTTGTTGAAAGCGGTCACGGCGAAAATAGCTACGCCCGCAGCGACAAGGAAGCCAAGGACCCACGCGAGCGCCAGCGGCCGGAGCCAGCGGCGCCGCGGCCGGTTCGCTCCGCCTCCCGGGGGCTGACGATACGCGTCCCCTGGAGGAGGCGTATCGCCGGTAGGCACCGGCGTGCTCCCCGAAGTGGCGGCCTGGGAAATGCCCGCGAAGGCTACCGGCAGGGCTTCCCCGCCAGTTACCTGCGCCGCGGAGTTGGCCGCCGTGGTCCGTGTCGCCGCCTCGAGCGCCGCGTCGGACCCGAACGGCATCGCAGCCGTGGCGGGCGCGGGACCTGGCGCGGCATCCTGGGCGAACGCACGGATGATCGATTCGGGCAGCCAGGTCGCATTCGGCTGGAGGGCACCCACGTCGGCGAGCAGGCCATTGGCGGTGGGCCGCTGCCCTGGTTCTTTGGCCAGGCAGCGCTCGATCAGCGGCCGCACCTCGGCCGGTACCTGATCAAGGCCAGGGGTGCCATGGACCACGCGGTACAGCAGCGCTGCCGTCGTCCCGGCACCGAACGGCCCCTCGCCCGTGGCGGCGAAGGCCAGGACAGCCCCCAGGCTGAATATGTCGGTCGGCGCCCCGACTTCATAACCCGCGGCCTGCTCGGGGGACATGAACCCGGGCGAGCCGATCACCAGGCCCGCCTGCGTCAGCGCCGTGGACTCCGCGGCCCGGGAGATGCCGAAATCAATGACCCGCGGGCCATCCTCCGCAATCAGAACGTTCGACGGCTTGAGGTCCCGGTGCACAACGCCCGCGGCGTGGATCGCGCTCAGGCTCTCCGCCAGGCCTGCGGTCAGCGTCAGCAGCGCCCCGGCCGGCAGCGGCCCGTGGGAGGCTACCGCCTCAGACAGCGAAGGCCCCGGAACATAAGCCGTGGCCAGCCAGGCCGGCGTACCGTCGACGTCCGCGTCCACCACCGGAGCCGTGAACACGCCGCTCACCCTGCGCGCCGAGGCGACCTCCCGCCCGAATCGCATCCGGAACTCCGGGTCTGCGACCAGCTCAGCCCGGATGACCTTCACCGCCACCGGCCGCCCGCCCGCGGAGACCCCGAGGAAGACTCGTCCCATGCCGCCGGCGCCGAGCTGGCCTACCAGCCGGTACGGACCGATCGTCTGTGGATCTCCAGGCTGCAATCCCCTGACCACGCTGCCCCCAAAGTCACCCAGACGCTTCGATTCCATATCCGACAGGACAACAATAATGACTGCGTTCAGGAATTTAAATGGGCATGAGTGGCTGTTCCGCTCAGGCGAAGGGTCGTCGCTAAGGGTGATCGCGAGAAGATGCGGGCTTCGGACGCTTGGGTTATCGCTCAGCCTGCCGTGCCGTGAGCGGACCAGGGGAACGGCAGGAGATCGGGCTCGACCCAGCCGTCCCGGGCCGGCCCGGAGGCCAGCGTGGCCGACCGGTAGTGCCCGCTGAGCAGGCGCTTGTCCAGGAGCGCGGGGTTCCGCCCGGCGAAGAGGTCGAAGTCCGCGCAATCCGGGTCCGCGCCGACGTGGTGGGCGACGATCTCGACCCAGGCGCGGGAGACCGTGTGGTGGTACTTCTGCGGGGCCTGCTCGTACGTGGCGATGTGACGGATCCAGGTGCAGATCTTGCCGGTCGCAGCGGGCATGCCATAACGCCGTACGGCCGCGAAGGCCAGGTTGATGTGCTGGCGGTGGCGGAACTGCCCGGCGGGGCCGGTGATCGCGGCCAAGATCGCGGCCAGTTCGGGATCGGGCGAGCGGTGCGGCTCGGGCGGCATCTGGTGATCGGGCATCAGCAGGCCTCCTGCAGGGCGGTGGTGACGGCGTGGTAGCCGGCCAGCTGGGTGGCGGAAAGGCGACCCAGCGCGCCGCGTTCCAGGTCCGCGACGGCGGCGCGTACGCGTCTGGCCACCGCCTGGCCTGCTTCGGTCAGGGGCAGCCGGAACGAGCGGCGGTCGGCCGGATCGAGCTCCCTGGTGAGGTAGCCGCGGTTCTCCAGCCGGTCAAGGACCCCGGTTAGCGTGCTGGCCCTGGTACCGGTCCTGTCGCTGAGCTCGCGGACGTTGACGGTGCCGCCGTCGCCGAGGTTGGCCAGCGCGTTGATCTCGGCGGCGTTGAGGCTCAGGTCGGCCAGCGCGGCGCTCAGCGCGTGCAAGGTGTGATGCGTGGTTCGCTGCAGGGCGAGCACGACCCCAGGCAAGCCGCCCGCGGCCCCAGGCAGCCCGCTCCCGGATCCGGTTACTTCATTTCCGGTTACTTCATTTCCGGACATCATGGAAATGGATTATACGGTAATGGTGGATCGAGCGTATCCCGAGGAGCCCTGCTAACTGCCCGAGGTAACCCGCGAGAGCAGTTCCTCATAACGCGCCTGCGTCGCGGCGACGACCTCCGGCGGGATGACCGGGCCCGGCGGGCGCCGGTCCCAGTCGAGGCCGGCCGACCAGTCCCGCACGAACTGCTTGTCCAGCGAGCGCTGCGGGCGGCCCGGCCGCCACTCCGAGGCCAGCCAGAACCGGGAGGAGTCCGGAGTCAGCACCTCATCGGCCAGCATCAGCGTCCCGTCCTCTGCCAGCCCGAACTCCAGCTTGGTATCGGCGATGATGACGCCGCGCGCGCCGGCGAGCTCCGCTCCCTGCCGGTAGACCTCCAGGGTGGCCCGCCGGAGTTCCGCCGCCAGCGGTGCCCCGACCAACGCGGCGACGTCGGCATAGGTCATCGGCTCATCGTGACCCGCTGCGGCCTTGGTGGTGGGCGTGAAGACGGGTTCGGGCAGCCGGGAAGCCTCGCTGAGGCCGGGCGGCAGCCGCACGCCCGAGATCGTGCCGGTTTCGTTATAGGACGTCAGCCCCAGTCCGGCCAGGTAACCGCGGGCAATGCACTCCACCGGGAGCATCCGCAGGCGGCGGCACCTGATCGCGCGCCCCGCCCACTGCTCCGGCACGTCGGTCCCGGAGATCACGTGATTGGCGATGACGTCCTTGAGCTGGTCGAACCACCACAGCGAGAGCTGGGTCAGCACCTTGCCCTTGCCGGGTATCGGCGTGGGCAGCACCACGTCGTAGATGCTCACCCGATCGGAGGCGACCATGATGAGGTCGTCGCCGTCGGAGTAAAGCTCACGGACCTTCCCGGAATGCACCAGTTCCACGCGCTCTCCTCCCAGCTCTCGCCGCGGGCCAGGCGGCGTGCGGCACAGCGTACTAGTGCCTGGTGGGCGTACGATCATGTGCCATGGCGGACCTTGAGGTGCAGTACCTCCAGGTGCAGACGACGACCGATTCGCGGGCCGAGGCGATGGAGCTGTCCCGCGCCGCGGTCGAGTCGAGATTGGCCGCCTCCGCGCAGGTGGCCGGCCCGGTGGCGTCCATGTACTGGTGGGACGGAGGGCTGGAGCGCACCGAGGAATGGCTCGTGCTGCTCAAGCTCCCGGCCGACCGTTACGACGAGCTCGCGGCCTTCATCACCGAACGGCACAGCTACGACGAGCCTGAGATTGTCGCGCTGCCGATCGTGACAGGTTCCCCCGCCTACCTGACCTGGATGTGGGAGGAGACCCACCGCGCGGAGGGAGCCTCAGGTTGACCGGCTGCAAGCCGATAACCACGGTCTCGAAGAACCGGGACAAGACTAGGTCTTCGCTTCTGCACCCCGGCGGCAGGCGGCCTCTCTCCGACTTTTCCGGGCGAAGTGGCTAGGTGCTGGACGGGACGTTCCAGGACGAGATGACCGGTTCGTCGTGCTCACCCGCGAGCGTGCTGATCGTCCCGGTGTCCAGTTGGAACAGCCGTCCGGCTGACGGCTCCAGCTCCAGGTAGCGGGCGGTGAGTACCCGCAGCACGTGCCCGTGCGCGACGAGGGCGACGTCCCCGCTGTCCAGCAGCGGCGCGACGCGGCCCAGCACCCGGTCGACCCGCTGGCCTACCTGCTCCACCGTCTCGCCAGGATGCTCGGCGTCCCCGGGGATCACGCCGTCTCGCCATAGGTACCAGCCGGGCCGCTGCTCCCGGATCTGCGGCGTGGTCAGGCCCTCGTACCCGCCGTAGTCCCATTCCCACAGGTCAGGATCCACCTTGGCGTTGTCCAGGCCGGCCAGGGCCGCGGTCTCGACCGCGCGGCGAGCAGGACTGGTGAAGACGGCGGTGATGTCCCGCCGGGCCAGCATCGGGGCGAGCGCGGCGGCGGCCGCTTCGCCCGCCGGGGTGAGCGGGACATCAGTCCGGCCCGTGTGCTTGCCTGTCCGGCTCCACTCGGTCTCGCCGTGCCGTACCAGGATCAGGTCTCCCATAGCTCGATAACATATCGGTAATGGGAACGCCAAATGCCGCCGGACCTCTGGCCAACCTCCGGGTGCTCGACCTGACCAGGGCGCTGTCGGGGCCGTTCGCCACGATGGTTCTCGGCGATCTCGGCGCCGACGTGATCAAGGTCGAGGACATCTGGCACGGAGACGACACCCGGCGCTGGGGTCCGCCGTTCCAGGGCGACGACGCCGCCTACTTCCTTTCGGTGAACCGGAACAAGCGCGGGCTGTCCGTGAACATGAAAGCTCCTGAAGGCCGGGACATCGTCCGGCGGCTGGCTGCGGGCTCGGACATCTTGGTGGAGAACTTCCGGCCGGGCACCGCCGCGCGTCTCGGTCTCGGCTACGCCGAGTTGGCTCGCCATAACCCTGGCCTCATCTATGCCTCCATCAGCGGTTACGGGCAGACCGGGCCGAGCGCGGCACTGCCCGGCTACGACGCGGTGGCGCAGGCCGTGTCGGGGATGATGAGCGTTACCGGCGAGCCGGACGGCGAGCCCGTGCGCAGCGGCACGTCCTTGGCCGACGTCGGGGCGGGCATGTGGGCGCTGATCGGCATCCTGGCCGCGCTGCACGCGCGGGAGACCAGCGGCCAGGGCCAGCTGGTGGACGTCTCCCTGCTGGACGGCCAGATCGCCTGGCTCACGTACGTGGCGGGCAAGTACTTCGCCACCGGCGTGACGCCGGGCAGGCACGGCAGCGCGCACGAGAGTCTGACTCCCTACCAGGTGTTCCCGACCGCTGACGCGCCGCTGATGGTGGCGGTCGGCAGCGACGGGCTGTGGCGCCGGTTCACCTCGGCGACCGGCCTCGACGAGCTGGCCGATGACCCGCGCTATGCCACTAACCCGGACCGGGTGCGCAACCGTGACACACTGATCCCGCTCATCACCGAGACGCTGGCGGCCAGGGGCTGCGCGGAATGGACCGACCTGCTGAACGCGGCCGGCGTGCCGGCCGGACCGGTGAACACCGTACCCGCCGCTCTGGAGCAGCCGCAGGTCATCGCGCGCGAGATGGTGGTCGAGATCGAGCATCCGGTCGCCGGGACGCTCAAGATGCTGGGGTCACCGATCAAGCTTTCGGCTCAGCCTCCATCCGCCTCCCCAGCCCCTTACCTTCGCCGTCCGCCGCCGGTCCTGGGTGAGCACACCGATGAGATCCTCGCCGAGGTCGGTTACACCGCCGCGGAAGTCACCGCGCTGCGCGACGCGGGTGTGGTCAGGTAACGCCGTCCACTGCGGCGCCTCCTACCGGGACGCAGCAGGCGTCCGGTCACAAAAGGCGGCGGAGCGCCAGCAGGTCCCGCATGCTGGCCTGGACCTTGACTCGGCCCGAGAGCCACATGCGGGCGATATTGGCCGGGGTCGCGGACAGCGAGACCACGTCGTCGCTATTCGCGGTCAGCCTGATGTCGGCCGGCGGTTCATCGGGTGCCGCTTCCTTGACCGGTTCGGCGCCCGTGTCGGTGAACTTGGTTATGAACGTCACGCCGAGATCGGTCACATGACAGCTCATCGAGCGCTTGCCGAAGTAGCTGGCCCGATCCTGCGGGCTCATTTCCGCCAGTCGGGTCGTGAGAGTCTGCAGCGCCTCGCGGCACTCCTCGGCTGAAGCCATGTGCGCCTCGCTCTAATCAACATCGGACGGTAGCGTTCCACGCGGAGGGTAGCGCACATGGACGAGGAAAACATGCACAAGTCCCCCGGGCCCGGCCCAGGGGGGATCCCGGGGGGTCGCCCCCCCGGGGAAACATTGCCGACCGGTGATGCCCGGGTCGACGATGCCGTGGCCGGGCTGAGCCGCCTGCCGGGGCGGCCGGTGGATGAGCACATCGCCGTGCTAGAAGAGGTGCACGGGCGGCTTCGGGACATCCTGGGCGAGCTCAACGAGGGCCCGGGCCGGACTGACCAGGACGAGAGCCGGCCTTGACGCCACCACGCGCGAGGCTCGACGCCGAGCTGGTCAGGCGTGGCCTGGCTAGATCGCGGGAGCAGGCGGGCGAGCTGGTGGCGGCCGGGCTGGTGGCGGTGGCGGGGCAGCGGGCGGCCAAGCCCGCCACCCAGGTGGCCAGGGACACCCCGATCACGGTCACCGAGTCCGGGGAGCCCGGGTACGTGTCCCGCGGCGGCCACAAGCTGGTCGGCGCCCTGGCGGCCTTTGTGCCCGCGGGGCTGGTGGTGCAGGGACGGTCGTGCCTGGACGCGGGGGCGTCCACCGGGGGATTCACCGACGTGCTGCTGCGGGCGGGCGCCGCGCACGTCGTCGCGGCCGATGTGGGGTACGGGCAGCTCGCCTGGTCATTGCGCACCGACCCGCGGGTAACCGTGATGGACCGCGTCAACGTGCGCACCCTTGACCGGGTATCGCCGGTACCCGGGCTCGTGGTCGCCGACCTGTCGTTTATCTCACTGACGCTGGTGCTGCCGGCGCTTGTCGGCTGCGCCGCGCCGGACGCGGATTTCGTATTGCTCGTGAAGCCCCAGTTCGAAGTCGGTAAGGGCCGGGTAGGTGCAGGTGGCGTGGTTCGTGAGACCACCGATCGTTCGGCCGCCGTTCACCGGGTCACCGCGGCGGCGGGTCAGCTTGGCCTCGGCGTCGAGGGGGTTACGGCGAGCCCGCTGCCTGGGCCGGCCGGGAACGTGGAATATTTCGTGTGGTTGCGCCGGGGGGCGCCGCCGCTCGACGAGGATGAGCTGCAGCGGGCGATTGAGGAGGGACCTAGCTAGTGGGACAGCGGTCGGTGGTGGTGACGGTGCACACGGGGCGAGAGAACGCGATGCGCAGCGCCCAGCTGGTGGTGGAGCGGCTAACGGCCGCGGGCATCTCCGTCCTGACCCTGGCGGGCGAGCTCAGCTTCCCTGGCGCGTCCGAGGTGCCGGCCGACGCCTCGGCGGCCGAGTGCGCTGAACTCATCATCGTCCTGGGCGGCGACGGCAGCCTGCTGCGCGCCGCCGAGCTGTCCCGCCCGGCCGGGGTCCCGCTGATTGCCGTGAACCTCGGCCACGTCGGGTTCCTGGCCGAGGCGGAACCGGACGGGCTGGCCGACACGGTTGACCGGCTTGTGGCCCGACAGTACGTGGTCGAGGAACGGATGACGATCGACGTGGCCGTGCGTAGCAACGGCGCGCTGGTCGCGTCCACCTGGGCGCTGAACGAGGCTACGGTGGAAAAGGCGGCTCGGGAACGGATGGTCGAGGTGATCACCGAAGTCGACGGACGCCCGCTGTCCCGCTTCGGCTGTGACGGCGTCGTCTGCTCGACCCCCACCGGCTCGACGGCCTACGCTTTCTCCGCGGGCGGCCCGGTGGTGTGGCCGGAGGTGGAGGCGCTGCTCATGGTCCCGATCAGCGCGCACGCGCTGTTCGCCCCGCCGATGGTGGTCTCACCTGAGTGTGTACTGGCGGTCGAGCTGATAGTGGGCCACGAGACATCGGGTGCGGTTTTGTGGTGCGATGGGCGTCGTAAGGTCGATTTGCCGCCCGGGGCCCGGGTGGAGGTGCGCCGGGGCGTGCTGCCGGTGCTGCTGGCGCGGCTGGAGACGCCGGTAGCTCGCGGCGGCCGGTTTACCGACCGGCTGGTGGCCAAGTTCGGCCTGCCCGTGGCGGGCTGGCGGGGCCGTACCTGGGAGGACACAGGCGAGCATGCTTGAGGAAGTCCGTATCACTGGCCTCGGCGTCATCGACGACGCGGTGCTTGAGCTGTCGGCCGGGTTCACCGCGCTGACCGGTGAGACCGGCGCCGGGAAGACCATGGTCGTGACGGCGCTCGGGCTGCTGTTCGGCGGCCGGGCCGATCCCGCGCGGGTGCGGCCGGGTGCCGCGCGGGCCGCGGTGGAAGGGCGGCTCCTGGTCTCGGCTGAGATAGCGCGGGAGATCACCGATGCCGGGGGCGATCTCGATGACGAGGGATCGACGCTGGTACTCAGCCGATCGGTGTCGGCCGAGGGCCGGTCCCGGGCGTTCGCGGGCGGGCGTTCGGTGCCCGTGTCCCTGCTGCAGGTGCTGGCCGACGATCTGGTCGCGGTGCACGGCCAGTCCGATCAGCAGCAGTTGCTCAAGCCTGGGCGGCAGCGGGACGCGCTTGACCGGTTCGGCGGCCCTGACCTGGCCGCCGCGCTGTCTGACTACCGCCGGGTGTTCAACTGGCACCGCACGGTTCGCGAGGAGCTGGAGTCGCTGACCCGCGCGGAGCGGGAGCGGGTGGCCGAGGCGGAAATGCTGCGGCGCGGCCTGGCCGAGGTCGAGGCCGTGGCCCCGGTCGCGGGGGAGGACGCGACGCTGCTCGCCGAGGAGGAAAAGCTCGCGAACGCCGACGCGCTGAACGCCGCGGCCACCATGGCGCACGAGGCGCTGCTCGGTGACCCGGCCGCGGCTTCGGTGGACGGCGGCTCGGACGCGGTGACGCTGCTCGGGGTGGCCGGGCGTGCGCTTGAGCCGGTCCGTCCGCATGACCCGGTGCTGGCCGGGCTCGCGGACCGGCTGGTCGAGGCCACGTACCTGGTTTCCGACGTGGCCGCCGAGCTGGCGTCCTACACCGACGCACTGGATTCCGACCCGGCCCGGCTCGCCGCGGTGCAGGAACGCCGAGCGGCGCTGGGCAGGCTGGTCCGGGCGTACGGGACCGCCGCGGGTCGGGGGGTCGGAGGAGTCGGCGGGCCGGGAGACGTGGCCGCGGTGCTCGACTGGGCCAAGCAGGCCGGGTCGCGGCTGGCCGAGCTCGAGGGCGACAACGACAAGATCGCGGCGCTGGCCGCGGAGGAATCCTCGCTGGCCTCCCAGGTCACCTCGCTCGCGGCGGAGCTGACGGCGCTGCGCCTGGCCGCGGCGAAGCGGTTCGCGTCGGCGGTGACCGCCGAGCTGACCGCGCTGGCCATGCCGCACGGGTCGCTGACCGCCGTGGTCAGCGCGCTGGACGCAGCTGGCCCCCACGGAGCCGACGACGTGGAGATCCGGCTGGCCGCCCATCCCGGGGCGCCGCCGCTGCCGCTGAACAAGGGTGCTTCCGGCGGCGAGCTTTCCCGCGTCATGCTGGCCATCGAGGTGGTCTTCGCAGGCGCGGATCCGGTGCCGACGTTCGTCTTCGACGAGGTCGACGCCGGCGTCGGCGGCAAGGCCGCGGTCGAGATCGGCCGGCGGCTGGCGCGGCTGGCGCGCTCGTCCCAGGTCATCGTGGTCACCCACCTGCCGCAAGTGGCGGCGTTCGCCGACAATCACCTGGTGGTGGAGAAGTCGGGTGACGGCCTGGTCACCGAGAGCGGCGTGGTGCGGCTGGACCGGCCGGCCCGGGTGCGCGAGCTGTCCCGGATGCTGGGCGGCCTGGAGGAGTCTGAGTTCGGCCAGGCTCACGCCGAGGAACTGCTGGCGATGGCGGACGGGGAGCGCGATGCGGCCGACGCCTGATCCGGCCGTCGAGCGCCTGGCATGCCCGGCCTGGATCAAAGGCGCGGCTAACCTTGACCGCGTGGACCGCGGGTCGCCGGCGCACCGCATTACAGTTGCTGAGTGACCGGTGATCAGACGGGACGGGTGGACAGCTGGATCTGGTCGGTGCGGCTCGCCAGGACCCGCTCGGCCGCGTCCGGTGCCTGCCGGGCCGGGCACGTCAGGGTCAACGGGGTGCGGGTCAAGCCCGCGCATTCGGTCCGGGCCGGTGATGAGGTGCGGCTGCGCCAGGACGGACGCGAACGCATCGTGGTCGTCATGCGGGTGATCGCCAAGAGGGCCGGAGCACCGGTGGCCGCCGAGTGCTACATCGACCACAGTCCGCCCCCTCCGCCTCGCGAGGAGACGGTCACGGTGGCTGCTCGTGACCGAGGTACGGGCCGGCCGACCAAGCGCGAACGCCGTAGTATCGACAAACTGATCGGGCGTCCGGCCCGCTGAGCATCGGGCCGCTCTTTTCAAGATGCCTTCGGCGTCCGTCCAGTCCGGCCACGGAAGCGAAGCCGGTCGAACACAGCCGGATCGCCGCCCGCCGCCTCTACCACCTTCGTCCCGCTTGACGCCCCCGAAATCAGCGTCACCGCCGGGCGACGGACTGAAGTGCCCCGAGCTTTCCGGACAGCCATCCATTAGGACTCGACCGGGACGGATTGCTGCCTGAGCCAGGCGATGAGGGCACGGACGGCTTCGGTGGCGAGGCGCTGCCCTTGCCAGGGAGTCCCGACCACCCAGGCGATCTCGGCTGCCGGCCCTTCGCCGGCGCCTCCGCGACTGAACGGAGCGACGTCGCGGCACGTGGGCCGCTCACGAGTGTTTCGCTCGTGTGTCTCGTCGCCAGCGGGCCGGTGGCGTGCCGTAGCGGTGCTTGAACGCGCGGCTGAATGCTGCCTCCGACGTGTAGCCGACGTTCTTCGCGATGAGCGTGACCGGAAGGGAGGTGTCGCGGAGCAGGTCGGTGGCGGCGTCCAGGCGTACGTGCGCGAGATAGGTGGCTGGCGGCTTCCCGACGCGAGCGACGAACCGCGCAGCGAAAGCCGACCGGGAAAGGTTGCACGCTCGGGCCAGCTCCTCGACTGTCCAGTCGTGGCCGGGGCCTCGGTGGATAGCGCTCAAGGCCGGACCGATCTGCGGGTCGAGCGCACCGGCCAGCCAGTTGGGTTCGGCGTCCGTGCCAGCGGCCCAGGCGCGCAGAATCTGGATGAAGAGCAGATCGAGGATGCGGGCGACCATCACCGCCGATCCTTGAGAGGGCGATTGCATCTCGAATACGAGCATCCTGCGGGCCACTTCGAGCCCTTCGAGCGCTGGGCCGCCGGCGCCGCGCAGGATGATCACGGCCGGGAGGCTCGCGAGCAGGTGGCTCGCCTGCGGGTCGCCGATCGTGAATGTTCCGCAGAGCCAGCGCCCCGGCTCGGGTGCGTCGTTCTCGGGTGCGCCGGCGCGCACGGTCGGGTGCGCGCGCTTGCCTGCGTCGCTGATGTGGTGCGGGTCGCCGCGAGGGAGCAGGACGACATCGCCGCAGCTTACGTGCTCGACGTGCGGGTCTCGGTCGATCCGGAGCGCGAGTTCGCCCTCTTCGATGATGTGCAGGCTGCCGACATCGGCGAAGCCGATCGAGAAAGTCCGCAACGGAGCGTACGCAACGATCCGTTCTCCGCTCAGACGGACGCTCCGGAGCAGCTCCGAGAGCAAGTCGTGCGGCTGAGTATCTGCGTCGAGGCCGAGCGCGGCTTCCTCAAGCGCTGGCGGATCGGCCAACTCTTGCGGCGATCGGAGCAAATCGGCTGGCGTCGCTGGACGATCGGCAAGATGTCCCGGCGAATCGGTCATGGTCGCTGCCCATTCCTCTGACTACAGTCGACAGAGTGTGAGTGGAGCCAACAATCGGACGGAATGTAGGACCACGTCCCGCGCTCTGTCGTGTCCCAACTTCTTCCAGTGGCGAAGCAACTGCCCTACCGGAAGTTCGCCCGACATCATCGTCCAGGTCCTGGGTCCGCTCGCTTGTATCAACCGAGACTAACAACCAGGAGGTCATCCATGACTGAGCACGGCAAGCCGACCAAGATTAGCTTCGTCTATTCCAACCCCACCGACCCGGACGCCTTCGAGACGGCTTACCCCGACCAGATCGCGCTAGCGCGCAAGCTCCCCGGCCTGGCTCGGCTGCAGACGTCGAAGGTCTGGCCCAAGGAAGACGGCAGCCCGACCCCGGCGTACCGACTGTTGGACCTGTACTTCGCCGACTACGCGGCGGCCGGCGCCGCCGCCGCAGAGGCGGGCCCCCTTGTCGCCGCTACCATCGAGCACGCGACCGGAGGCGTCGTGATCGCATTCGCGGAAGTCATCGAGGACGCCTAGGCCGAACAAGACGGATAACCAGCATCAAGGCGCGTTAGTGAGTACCGGTGATGTAGTCCGTCAATGCGGTTCGCTCGGTTTCGAGTTCGCCGAGACGGATCTTCACCACGTCGCCGATGCTCACGATCCCTTGCAAGCTGCCATCAACCACGACTGGCACATGCCGCACCCGGCGCTCGGTCATCATGCGAATGACCTCCTCGATCGGGGTCTGCGGCGTGACCGTGTGCACCTCGGCTGTGTAGATGGCCGTGACCGGCTCAGACATCACCGCAGCGCCCCGCCGGGCCAGCGCCTGGACGATGTCCCGCTCGCTGGCGATTCCGTCGACCGCGGTGCCGTCGTGCGAGACGACGACAGCGCCGATCCGGTGCTCGGTCAGGACCGCCAGAAGGTGCCGCACCTTGGTGTCCGGGGTGACGGTGATGACCTGGGTGCCCTTGACGCGAAGTACGTCTCTGATACGCATCGGCCCTCCCAGGCAGTGGTACGCCGCTGATCGTGTGCCCGTACCGATACCCAAGGCTGGATACTTCAATCCGCCGTTCCGGCAGATGACTGGTGGCGGGTTAAGGGCATAGACCGGCTCGGGTATGGCGACCCGGATGGCAGCAGGCGGGCGAGGTGAATGAGAAGCGCCGCGCCTGTGCCCCATATCAATTCTTCGGTGCGCCGTGGACAGCAAGCGGTACCGGCCAAAATGCCGCGCATAGCGGCGGCAGTGTGCGCGTTGCTCAGATACGAGGGCTGATTACCCAGCGCGACGAGGACCCGTCACACATCAAGGAGCCTGCCGATCAGGCGCCCGCCCGGAGTTCGGGCCTGGGGTTACAAGCTCGCCCCGAACATCCCGGTCTGCGCTGATGGGCTGCCGACGCCTCCCAGGCGGCCGCCCTCGATCGACGGCGGTTTGGTGTTACGATCGAGCCCCTGTTCCGGCGCTGATCGTGCGCCGCGACCTGGCCTTTACCCGACAGCGTCCGGGACGGCGATGAATTTCCGGCGGACCGGGCGTCTGCGCTGGCAGACGATAAGGCGGGCGCCCGGCGGCGTCTCCGACGAAGGAGCCATCCATGGCACGAGTCAACACATACCTCAACTTCCAGGGCCAGACCGAGGAGGCGTTCGCCTTCTACGCCAAGACCTTCGGCACTGAGGTCACCATGCTCAGCCGCTACTCGGACATGCCCGCCGTCGGGCCCGGCCAGCTGCCCGCCGAGGAGCGGAACCTCGTGCTGCACGCTGCGCTCCCGATCATCAGCGGCCACCTGCTGATGGCGACGGACATGCTCCAGTCGATGGGTCAGCAGACCCGTATCGGCAATAACACCACCCTCTGCCTCGACGTAGACAGCAGGGAAGAGGCCGACCGCCTGTACGGCGCCCTGTCCGAGGACGGCTCGGAAGGATCTCCGATGGCCGACATGCCGTGGGGCGCCTACTGGGGCGTCACCCTCGACCGCTACGGCATCCGCTGGATGCTCAACTACACCCCGGCATCCTGAACGGGGGCGCGGCCAGCGGTCCGGTGGAAAGCCTGGTCGCGTGACGTGCCCGTGAACGCTTTCTTGATCTCATTCCAGCAGCCGGGGCGAACGCGCGGTGCGCAGCGCAAGGCCGATCACCCAGGATGTGGGGGCTATCGGGTAACTGAGTGATCTGCCGGGTGGCTAGCGTGTGGCCCGCCGACCTGAGCCGGGCGGCGAGCGCGGCGCCCATTGCGGTGGCTGGTGTCAGGACGCCGGCGCGATCGGGCAGCTGGTTCCTGTCCAGCGCAAGGCACAATGCGGTTTCGCCGAGCATCACCGAGGTGGCGGCATATCCCGGGTCGCCCTGGGCCTCGATCGTGGCCAGGTATCGTACCCCCGCCGAGGTCCGGGTATGGATCTGGATGCGGAAATAGCCCGTGCGGCGGGTCTCCTCGCCGGGGCCCTGACCCGGTGCGGGCAGCAACTTGCTGAGCATCGCCCGGGATGGCCCGAATGCCAGCCCTGCCCCGGCGGCCTTCAGTGCGGCGCTGACCGTGGCGGCCAGCAGGGGCGCGGCCGGGCTGGCGCCGAACCCGGTGACCTCCCGGTAGCGGAACCGGCGGCCATAGGCCCAGCCCTGCAGCGCGTTGCTGCGGCGCACCACACGGGTGTTAATCCCGGCCATGGCGAACGGGCCGGTCCACATCCGCAGCTCACCGTCGTAACGGGCCCAGCCCGGGTCACGCTCGTCGCCCAGGACGGGTTCAGCCGCGCGATCAGGGCTGAGCGCATAGGGATCGCTGACCACCCGGCGCTGCGCGCTGGCCCGCACCTCTTCCTGCTGTCCCATCATCGACGCCAGCGTCCCCCCGCTGACACCGCCGCGCAGCCCCGTCACCACCAGTGTCGTGTCCCGCAGGTCGCCGGCGTCATCGGCAAGGGCGGCCTGATGCAGCCCCAGCACCCCCAGATCGGACGGAACCGAGTCGAACCCGCAGCAGTGCACAATCCGCGCGCCCGCGGCTGCGGCGGCGTCGTGGCAACGGTCGATGCTGTCCCGGATAAATAGCACCTCGCCGGTCAGGTCCGCGTAGTCGGTGGCCGCCTCGGCGCAGGCCTGAACCAGCGCGAGGCCGTGCGCGCGGTATGGGCCCACCGTGCTCACCACTACCCGGGCCGCCCGGGCCAGCGCCGCCAACGACACCGGATCAGCCGAATCGGCGACCAGCAGCGGCCACGCCGAAGCGACAGCGCCCAGCCCCGCCCGGACATCGGCCATCCGCCGCTGGGACCGTCCCGCAAGGCCGATGCGCACGCCGCCAGTCGCATGACCGGCCAGGTAACCGGCCACCAGCCGCCCGGCGAAACCGCTGGCGCCGAACACCACCACGTCTAGCTGACGGTCCCCGTTCACCAGTCCATCCTAAGCAAGCCGTCACCAGACGGGCTGGGTCTGCCGCACAACCCGAGAGACGTCCGGCATTGCCGATGAGCGGATCGTTCGTCAACGCCCTGCGCCTGCTGGACTGTTGCCGCTTCAGGTGACCTTGCGCAGCGTCACGTCCATTGATGCGGTCCAGCTCACGCCGTCGGCGCTGGATTCGTGGCGGGCGACCTGGGTCATGCCGTCGTCGGACATCGTTACGGTGCAACGCGTCCGGTCTCCGATCCACCTGATCACGTCGCCCTCGATCTCCAGTCGTGATCGGTGGACGTTGCCGAAGCTGTCGTAGAAGGTGGAGCGGTACGCCCCGCGGTCAACGCCGATGATCTCGACGCCGCCGACGGCCGTTTCGCCGATCTTCCCGAAGGCCGAGTGCACGACGAAGAACCCGCCGGGCGCCCACTCATAGACATCGCTGGTGAGGATCGGAACCGACGGGATCTCCGCGGTCTCGATCGTGCGGCCTTCGTTGATCCACTTGCCGATGAGGACCGCAAGCGCTTGGTGGCGGCCGTCGCGGACGGGCGCTGTACGGTCGGTGTTCTCAACCCCAGCGGCGACGTTGACGACGCGAGCGGACCCGGTAGTGGTACGGGACATCGGAACTCCTTCGGAGGTGTCGGCAAAAAAGATTCCCACCACAGAGTCGGAGCGGGTCGCGACCGCCTCGACATCCCGGCGAACGAACTTCCCGCCGCAGGGAGGAAGCAATCCGAACAATGGTCAGCGCATCCGTGCCGTGGCGCCAGGTTCCGCATGTCCGCCCGCCGCGCGGAACTGGGCGACCTTGCCGGGCGTCCTCGTGGTGGCGGTGACCTCGTGACCCGCCGTGACCAGGATAGACACCAGGTGCCGCCCCAGTGTCCCGGTCGCCCCGTGATGAGGGCCCGGAAATGTGACACGCGACCAACGCCAAGCGGCGGCAGGCCATCCGTCACGGATGGCTGCCGCCTGGCGCCCCCTATCCGGTCCTCAGCCGTTGCTTGACAGGCTCGGGCCGGACCCGCCGCCGGAGCCTGGATGCAGATGCATGGTCCGCGAGCCGCTCGAGCTGCTGTGCGACCTCCCTGACTCGCTGGGGTTAGCCGGCGGAACGGGCAGGCTTATGCAGCTCGGCGCCGGAGGCGAGGTCAGCCTCGCGCCCACCATCTGGCTGCGCGTGGTCGCCGTCGTGGTCGTCTCGGCGCCCACCACGAGGATGTCCCCGGCCGGAATGCCCTTCGCGTTCACGGTGATGGAGCCGCCGATGCTATCGGTGCCCTGGACGCTGATATGGCCGGACGGCTGCACGGCCGGCGGCCGCAGCGATCCGAGGCTCGGGCAGCCGGGCTCGACCGGCACTATGACCACCCGGTCGCCGAGGTGGTGCAGCGCCCCGTTGGCGCCCGAGATCCCGGAGGGCTTGGTGAGCGCGAGCGTGACCCAGCCGTTGGGATGCGTGGTCACCGCGTAGGCCGGAGTCCCGCCGGCGGCCACCAGGACGCCGGTGGCGGCCGCCGCGACGGCGACCCCGCCCGCGCCGGCCAGCAGCAGCTTGCGGCCTGTTACGGCATGCCGTGCCCGGGCTGCCGGCGGCCTGGCGTGGGCCAGCGCCGGTGCGTGCTCCCGCATTAGATCGTCGAGAAGCTGGTCTGCGAACTTAGTCATGACTGTCACCCTTGTTGTGGTTTGTGGTCGTGGCCTGCTTGCGCAGCCGGGCGCGCGTCCGGAGCAGCCGCATCCGGACCGCGCCGGGCGTGAGCCCGAGTGCCGCCGCTGCCTCCTTCGGCCGGAGTCCCGCGATGTCGACCAGTTCGATCACCGCGCGGTCCCGTTCCGGCAGCATGGCCAGCTCGCGGATGAGGTCCCGGCCGGCTCGTTCGGCGTCGATCCGGTCGAGCAGTTCCTCGACCTGGTCCGGTTCCAGATCGCGCCGCCCGGCCACCAGCTGCAGCTTGTGCTGCTGCAGGCTGTGCGCCTCGCAGTACGAGGCGTAGACCCGCCGGGCGATCCCGAACACCCAGGATCGCGCGGTGCCCTTCCGCGGGTCGAACGCCCCGAAGGAGGTGATCACCGCGACGAAGGTGTCCGCGGTGAGATCGGCGACCACCTGCGGGTCACGGCTGCGCCGGGCGAAGTACGCCATCACCGCCTGCACGTTCGCCCGGTAGAGCCTCTCGAACTCGGCGGTGGCGCCCTCGCCGACGGGCCGCTCCCTGGCTGCGGCCGCCGGACGGGCTGCTATTTTTTCGCTCACGTCTCTAGTTACCGATCAGCCGCCGTAGCGTCACGCGCTCGAGGCCCGAGGTGCGGGGGCCGGTTGCGCGGTGTCTTCCGCCCCGTTACCGGGCACCCGCCCGAGCACGCCTCAGATATCACCGCCCCGTCGCCAGCCGGTCAGCGCCCGGCGTCACCGGTGAAGGCTCGCTCGTAGAGCAGCCTAGGCTGCCTGACTCGCTCATCCAGCCGCCTCCCCATCCGGCCCGGGCTGACCCGAGCCGGGTTCGCTCTTGCGCCAGATCGCCTGGCGTAGGGCCAGCTGCGCTTGGTGATCCTGGGTGCGGGTGGAGACGCGGGCGTAGCCGATGCGCACGCTGTTGTCGTAGACGGCGGGGGTAGTCATGGCGCGATCATCCCGGAACCAGCCGAGCGACACGCAGTTCCGGGACTAGTTTCCGGGACGACTTCCCGGGGTTTCCGAGGCGTCGCCGGGGGCGTCCCGGAAACGGCCGATGCCGGGACGACCCGCCGGTTGGCCAGAATCCGGGCGCGCCCTAGCGTCGGCTTGTGGGGGACGCGGATCAGTAAGGGGGCACCTTTGGTTATGTACGGTCCGGCAACGCAGCCGATCAGGCCATCGATGAGGCCTCCGCGGCCGCCCCGTACTTGCTCCGCCCCTGCGGCCTGCTCGATGAAGGCGCACATCAGGGCGCCGCCGCACAGCGCGGCGGCCATCGCGTAAGGATCGGCTGCCCTGTCGAGCTGGCCTGACTGCTGCCATCCGCGCAGATAACCGGCAGAGCCCTCGAGGGCCAGCTGCGGCCCGGAGCGCCGATCGCGGTTGAGCTCCCGGTGCCGGCGCTGCAGCTCCCGGTCGGCAAAGGACCCGGCGACGATGGGAAGCGCGGCGGCGTAGAAGTCAACCGCCCGCTCCATGAACAAGACCAGAGCTGTGACCAGGTCACCTTGGCCGGGCGGTGCCTCGGCAGGCACGGCACGCCACGCCCGGACCTCCGGCAGCTCATAACTCAGCACCTCGGTGAGCAGCCCCATCTTGTCGCCGAAGTTCTTGAACAGGCTGCCCTCGGCGGCGTCGGCCGCCAGGGCGATCTCCTTGGTGGTGACCCGCCCGATTCCCCGCTCCCGGATCAGGCCGATGGCGGCGTCGAGGATGCGCTGGCGCGCCGGGCTAGGCATGCCGCCTCCTTTTAGGTCTCGAAACCTCTTGACAGTAGAGTGAGCACTCACCTTACTATGAGTGAAGTGCGTACTCACTCTACTGAAAAAGAGGCGCCCGGTCGAGCGAAAGCCTTAGAGGAAGGAGGCGTGTGAGCGGAGCCGCCCGAGGCGGGGTCGATCCGCATCAGGCGGCCGGATAACGGGGTCCGATTCGGGGGCAAACGAGCGCCCCGTGCAAGAGATGCCCGGCACTTAACAAGCCGTTCACCCAACCGGGGGACAGGCTCACTTCAGGAAGGACCGCAAAATGTCAGGTTTGTGGACATCGTTCGTCGCCGACAACACCACGGGCACGGTACTCGTTGCCTCCAGCCCCGACGGGGTGAACTGGACCGGCAACACGAACATCGGCCAGGCCAGTGCGACCGCGCCGTCGGTGACGGGCTTCGACGACGGCGTCAACACCCAGCTCTATTGCGCGTTCGTCGCCGACAACGGCACGGGCACGGTACTCGTTGCCTCCAGCCCCGACGGGGTGA